>Ga0335080_10001078_pt1 | contig 26134 bp, 26 predicted proteins | sample Lox_Sample_34_FD_206720 | JGI IMG/M metagenome (GOLD analysis project Ga0335080, IMG submission 206720) | Soil microbial communities from Loxahatchee National Wildlife Refuge, Florida, United States - Lox_Sample_3.4 | ecosystem: Environmental > Terrestrial > Soil > Wetlands | place: USA... | reverse complement strand
GCGATGTCGTTGACCTGCACCGCGAGCTGCCCGATGCGGTCGGCTGCGGTGAACGCCGTCGCGCTCCGCTCCATGCTCAGGCGCTCCGGGTCGTAGGTGACCGCGTCGCCGCGCGTGTCGAGGATCGTGTAGTCGTCGCCGCGCCGCAGCTCGAGCGTCACCTCGCCGGTGACGACGGCCGCGACCCAGCGCTGCAGGGAGTCGCGCAGCATCAGCGCCTGCGTGTCGAACCAGCGGCCCTCGTAGAGGAGCCGACCGAGCCGCCGCCCGTCGACCGCGTACGTCTCGAGCGTCGCCTCGTTGTGGATCGCGCTCAGCAGCCGCTCGTAGGCGATGTGCAGCAGCGCCATGCCCGGCGCCTCGTAGATGCCGCGGCTCTTCGCCTCGATGATCCGGTTCTCGATCTGGTCGGACATGCCGAGCCCGTGGCGGCCGCCGATCGCGTTCGCGAGCTTGACGATCTCCACCGGGTCGTCGAGCTCGATCCCGTCGATCGCGACCGGGATGCCGTGCTCGAACGCGATCGTCACGATCTCCGGGTCGATGGCGACGTGCGGGTGCCAGTGCGCGACGCCCATGATCGGCTCGACGATCGCCATGCTCGTGTCGAGGAACTCGAGGTCCTTCGCCTCGTGCGTCGAGCCGAGCAGGTTCGCGTCCGTCGAGTACGCCTTCTCCACCGACGAGCCGTGCGGGAGGCCGCGCTCGGCGAGCCACTCGCTCATCTCCGTGCGTCCGCCCAGCTCGGAGACGAAGGCAGCATCGAGCCACGGCTTGTAGATGCGCAGGTTCTCGTTCGCGAGCAGCCCGTAGCGATAGAAGCGCTCGATGTCGTTGCCCTTGTACGTCGAGCCGTCGCCCCAGATGTCGACGCCGTGGCTCGCCATCGCCTGGACGAGCAGCGTGCCGGTGACGGCGCGGCCGAGCGGCGTCGTGTTGAAGTAGCGCTTGCCGGCGGTCTGGATGTGGAAGGCGCCGCACTGGAGCGCGGCGAGCCCTTCGCGCGCGAGCGCCTCGCGGCAGTCGACGAGCACCGCCTCCTCGGCGCCGTACTGCTTCGCTCGGTCGGGCACGGCCGCGATGTCCGGCTCGTCGTACTGGCCGAGGTCGGCGGTGAACGCGTACGGCGTCGCGCCGTTCTCGCGCATCCACGCGACGGCGCAGCACGTGTCGAGGCCGCCGGAGAAGGCGATGCCGACGCGCTCGCCGACCGGGAGCGACGAGAGGATGGCGCCCCCGCCGAACGAAGTGACGTCGATGCTCACGCCACTCCTTCGAGCATGTAACCGCGCAGCTCCTCGGCGAGCTCCGCGCCCGTCGTCGGCTCCCGCGAGACGATGAGGACGGTGTTCTCGCCGGCGATCGTGCCCGCGATGCGCGGGTGCCGCGCGAGGTCGATCGCCTGCGACAGAGGGTTCGTGTATCCGTTCGGCGTCAGGACGACGACGATGTTCCCGCTCGCCTCGACGCTCAGCGCCCAGCGCGAGAACGCGACCGCGACGGCGTCGGCGTGCTCGGCGCCGGCCGCCTCCGGCGGCGCGTAGACGAGGCGGCCGCCCTCGCCGCGGACCTTGATCAGCCCGAGCTCGTGGATGTCGCGCGAGACGGTCGTCTGGACGACCTCGTGTCCCGAGTCGGAGAGCGCCTGCGCGAGCTCGGCCTGGGTCGAGATCGGACGCTCGTGGACGAGGCGCAGGATCGCCGCGTGCCGCTCCTGGCGGTTCATGCAGAGGTCACCTCCGTCAAGGTCCGCAGGGCGAGGTCGACCTCGGCCGCGCTCACGACGAGCGGCGGCGCGAGGCGAAGGACGTTCGGGCCGGACGTGAGGCAGACGAGCCCTGCCTCGAGCGCGGCATCGGCGACCGGCTGCGCGGGGCCGTCGAGCACCGCGCCGACGAGCAGGCCCGCGCCGCGCACCTCGGTGACGCCGTTCAGCCCGGCGAGCCCCGCGGCGAGGCGCTCGCCGTTCGCGCGCACGCCCGCGAGCAGCTCGTCGTCGATCGTGTCGACGACGGCGCCCGCGGCGGCGCAGACGACGGGGTTGCCCCCGAAGGTCGAGCCGTGGTCGCCGGGCGAGAACGCGCCGGTCGCCTCGTCGGCGACGAGCAGGCAGCCGATCGGCAGCCCGTTCGCGAGCCCCTTCGCCAGCGTCGCGAGCTGCGGGCGGACGCCGAGCCGCTCGAACGCGAAGAAGCTGCCGGTACGGCCGACGCCGGTCTGCACCTCGTCGAACGCGAGCAGCGCGCCGAGCTCGGAGGCGAGCGCGGCGGCCGCCTCGACGAAGCTCTGCTCGAGCGGGATGACGCCGCCCTCGCCGAGCACCGGCTCGAGGATGACGAGGCCGACGTCGTCCGACGCCGCAGCGTGCAGCGAGGCGACGTCGTTCGGCGTGGCGAAGCGCGCGCCGGGGAGCAGCGGCTCGAACCCGGCCTGCTTCGACGGCTGCCCGGTGATCGCGAGCGCGCCGGTCGTCCGGCCGTGGAAGCCCTGCTCGAGCGCGAGCACGCCGGGCCTTCCGGTCGCCTTGCGCGCGTACTTGATCGCCGCCTCGTTCGCCTCCGCGCCGGAGTTGCAGAAGAAGCACTGCGCACCCCCGAAGCGGTCCGAGAGCTTGCGCGCGAGCGAGAGCACCGGCTCGGTGGCGAACAGGTTCGACGCGTGCCAGAGGCGGTCGAGCTGCGCGTGCGCCGCGGCGAGCGGCGCGGGATGCTTGTGGCCGAGGCCGACGACCGCGATCCCGGCGGCGAAGTCGAGGTAGCGCTTCCCGGCCGCGTCCGTGAGCCAGACGCCGTCGCCGTCGACGAACTCGACCGTCGGCGCCGGGTAGGTCGGAAGCAGCGCGCTGCCGAGCACGGTGTTCACGCGTACACCGCCGTCAGCCCGATCTCGGCGACGAGCCCGTTCCGTGCCGCGTGCGCGGCGGCGAGCAGCTTCGGGACGATGCCGCCCTCGAAGGTGCCCTCGCCGACGAGCGTCTCGGCGCGGTCGGCGTGGATCGAGCGGACGAGCCAGCCGTCGTGGAACACGCCGGGCACGTCCGTGAGGAAGAGGATCTGGTCGGCGCCGATGCCGACGGCGAGCGCGGACGCCGCCTCGTCCGCGTTGACGTTCAGCGGCCCCTCGGCCAGCGGCGAGACGACGGGGACGAGCCCGGCGGCGAGCGCGGCGGCGAGCGCAGGCGGCGCCGACGGCAGCGGCCGGCCGACGAGCCCGAGCTCCGGCACCCGCGTCGCCTTCAGGCCGATCTCGTCACCCGCGAGCGGGACCGCGTCCGGCCCGATCGCGTCACAGAGCGTCGCGCTGACCGAGGCGAAGCTGTCGCGGACGACCTCGAGCGCCTCCGGCGTCGTCACCCGGCGGCCGCCGACGAACTGCACCTCGAGCCCGCGCCGCTCCATCTCCTCCGAGATCTGCGGGCCCGCGCCGTGGACGACGCACACGGACATGCCGGCGGCGCGAAGGCGCGCGACCGCGTCGGCCGCTCCCCCCGCCGACGCGCCGCCAACCTTGAGAACGACGAGGCTCATGACCGGTAGTCCGCGTTGATGCGCACGTAGTCGTACGACAGGTCGGTGGTCAGATAGGTCGCGGCGCCGTCACCCAACGCAAGGTCGAGCTCGATCGTGCAGTGGCCGTTCGTCAGCTCCGGCTCGTCGCCCGACGGAGCCCCGGAGACGAGCACCGGCACGCCGTCGATGACGATCGTGAGCTTGTCCGGGTCGAGGTGCGCGTAGCCGCCGTCGAACTTCGCCGAGCCGGCGGCGGCGGCGATCCGGCCCCAGTTCGCGTCGTGGCCGTGCAGCGCCGTCTTCACGAGCGGCGAGGTGGCGACGCGCTCGGCGATCGCCCGCGCCTCCTGCTCGGTCGCCGCGCCGCGCACGGCGATCTCCGCGAGCACGGTGGCGCCCTCGCCGTCGGCGACGATCTGCTTCGCGAGCTCGCCGCAGACCGTGCGGACGCACGCGGCGAACTCGGCGTCGCTGTCCGGCGTGCGCTCGATCCGGCTGGCGCCGTTCGCGAGCAGGATGACCGTGTCGTTCGTCGAGCACTCGCCGTCGACCGAGATCGCGTTGAAGCTCGCGTCGACAGCGGGCCGCAGGACCTCGATCGCCTCGCCCGGCTCGAGCGGATAGTCGGTGGTGACGACCGCGAGCATCGTCGCGAGATTCGGGTGGATCATCCCGGAGCCCTTCGCCATGCCGCCGACGGCGAAGCCCGCACCGCGGGCGCTCGCCTCCTTCGCGCGCGTGTCGGTCGTCATGATCGCGTCGGCCGCCGTCGAGCCGCCCCAGCGGGAGAGCTGGAGCGCGGCGCTGCGGACCCCGGCGAGCACGGTGTCGACCGGGAGCCGCTCGCCGATCACGCCGGTCGAGAGGACGAGCACCTCCTCCGACGCGACGCCGAGCATCCGTCCGACCTCGGCCGCGGTCGCGCGCGCGTCGGCGACGCCCTGCGCCCCCGTCGCGGCGTTCGCGACGCCGGAGTTGACGACGACCGCCTGCGGATGCGCGAGCTCGAGGTGCTCGCGCGAGACGACGACGGGCGCCGCCTGCACGCGGTTCGCCGTGAACATGCCGGCGCCGGTCGCGGGCTCGAGCGAGCGCACGAGCGCGAGGTCGCGGCGGCCCTTCTTGCGGATCCCGCAGTGGATGCCGGCGGCGACGAAGCCCTTCGGGGCGGTGATGCTCATACAAGGACTCCTGCGAGCCGGAGGCCGACGGTCTCGTCGAGCCCGAGTGCGATGTTCGCGTTCTGGAGCGCCTGGCCCGCGGCGCCCTTGCCGAGGTTGTCGAGCGCGCAGACGACGACGGCGAGGCCGGTGGCGCGGTCCTCGTAGAGCGCGATCTCCGCCGCGTCGGTGTGCTGGACGCGGGCCAGCTCCGGCGCGACGTTCTCGGGGAGGACGCGCACGACGGCGCTCGACGCGTACGCCTCCTCGAGCAGCGCGCGCAGGTCGCGGCCCGCCGGCCGCACGTAGCAGGTGACGAGCAGCCCGCGCCGCACGGGCAGGAGATGCGGGACGAAGCAGACCGGGAACCCGACCGCCTGCGCGATCTCGGGCGCGTGCTGGTGCGAGCCGACGCGGTACGGCGCGAGGTTCTCGAGCACGAAGCCGGCGTGTGAGCTCTCCTTCAGCTCGCGGCCGGCGCCGGAGACGCCGGACTTCGCGTCGATCACGACCGTGCCCGGGTCGATCGCGCCCGCGAGCGGCGCGAGCGCGAGCAGCGCCGCGGTCGCGTAGCAGCCCGGGTTCGCGACCAGCCGGCCGCCCGGCGGGAAGAGCTCCGGCAGGCCGTAGCTCCAGGCGTCGAGCGTCTCGGGCCGTGGGTGCTCGAAGCCGTACCAGGCTGGATAGAAATCCGCGTCGTGGAGCCGGTGCGCGCCGGAGAGGTCGACGACGACGGCGCCGGGCGGCGGCAGCAGCATCGCCGCGCGCTCGTTCCCGAGACAGGCGAAGACGACGTCGGCGCCGGCCGCGAGCGCCTCGTCGTTCGGGACGAACGGCGGCAGCGAGCCGTTCAGGCGGACGTCGAGCGCGGAGGCCGGCTCGCCGCTGAGCGAGTCGGACCCGAGCGCGACGACCTCGAGCAGCGGGTGCCGGAGCACCCGGTCGAGCGTCTCCTGGCCGGCGTAGCCGGATGCGCCGAGGATGGCGACGGAGGGCATGGCCGCATTTTAAGCAATTTTGCGCGTAATATGCAAATGGTATGCGCTCGGCCTCGCCCCGCCGGGACACGCCCCGGTGTCAGACACGGTTCGCAGAACCGTCACGACTTCCCGTACGAACGACGCGCAAACAAGCCGCAACTCCCCGCGAAGACCGCGGTTCGGCGAACGGCCCTCCGCCGGCGGGACACGTCCCGGTGTCAGACACGGGGTTCGGCGGGGCTATGCGGAGGGCCGAGGCTCGCCGGCGTCGCGCAGGCCGACCTCGACGGAGCCGTCCTCGAGGCGTTCGAGCCGCACCGGCCAGAGGCCGCCGCTCCGCGAGCGCAGCTCCACCTCGACCGGCTTCGGCGGCGACGCGCCGATCGTGCGGCGGGCGCCGAGCAGCTCGGCGTGCCGCACGACGGCGGTGCGGATCGCCGGCACGACGTCCGACTCGCGGAACGGCTTCACGAGATAGGCGAAGACACCGGCGCCGATCGCGCTCTCGACCGAGCCGCGGTCGGCGTACGCCGTCAGCATCACGATCGGGATCGGCGTCTCTGCGTAGATCCGCCGCGCCGCCTCGATCCCGCTCAGGTTCGGCATCCGCAGGTCGAGCACCGCGACGTCGGGCCGGAGCTCGCGTGCGAGCTCGACCGCCTCCGCCCCGTCGCGCGCCTCGCCGCAGACCACGAGCCCCTGCCGCTCGAGCAGCCCGATCAGGTCGAGCCGGATGATCGTCTCGTCCTCGGCGACGAGCACCCGCAGTGCGTCGTTGCTGTCGTCTGCCATCGCTGCCTCCTCGGACCAATGAAAAAGCCCCCACGAGTCCCCGACTCATGGAGGCGACGCCGCCTGCGGCCGGCCGCACCGGAGCGGCCGTCCGCGATCCAGGCTAGCCGGGCGCGTGGACGGACGCAAGCACGCGCTTGATCCCGCGCACCGCCTGGCCGATCCGCTGCTCGTTCTCCACGAGCGCGAAGCGGACGAAGCCTTCGCCGTCCGGGCCGAAGCCGCTGCCGGGGCTGACGGCGACGAGCCCGTCGCGGAGCAGCCGCAGCGCGAACGCGTGCGAGCCGTCCCCGGCGAACGCCTCGGGGATCCGCGCCCAGACGAACATCGTCGCCGGCGGCGGCGGCACCTCCCAGCCGATCCGCGCGAGCCCGGTGCAGAGCGCGTTGCGGCGGCCCTGGTAGACCTCCGCGACCTCCTTCGGATAGTCGGCCGCCTCGCGCAGCGCGACGGTCGCCGCGATCTGGAGCGGCTGGAAGCTCCCGTAGTCGAGGTACGACTTCAGCCGCGCGAGCGCGCCGACGACGTCGGCGCGGCCGAGCACGAACGCGACGCGCCAGCCGGCGACGGAGAAGCCCTTCGTCAGCGAGTACAGCTCGACCGCGACCTCGCGCGCGCCCTCCGCCTCGAACACCGACGGCGGCCGGTAGCCGTCGAAGGCGAGATCCGCGTACGCGAAGTCGTGCACGAGCACGAGCTCCCGCTCGCGCGCGAAGTCGACGAGCCCCTGCATCATCGGCAGGTCTGCGCACGCGGTCGTCGGGTTGTGCGGGAACGAGCAGATGAGGACGCGCGGGCGCGGCTGCGACGCGAGCCACGCCTCCTCGAGGTTCGCGAGGAAGTCGCGGTCGGGGCCGACGTGCACGCGCGCGACCGCCGCGCCCGCGAAGCCCGGCGCGAACAGGTGGATCGGGTAGCTCGGGCTCGGGACGAGCGCGACGTCGCCGGGCCCGAGCAGCACCCAGAGCACGTGGACGAGCCCCTCCTTCGCGCCGAGCGCGAGCGTCGCCTCCCGCTCCGGATCGAGCTCGACGCCGTAGCGGTCGCGGTAGAGAGAGCAGATCGCCTCGCGCAGCCGGGGCAGCCCGCGGCTCGACGAGTAACGGTGGTTGCGCGGGAGCGCGGCCGCCTCACGGAGCTTCTCGACGGCGAGCTCCGGCGGCGCGACATCGGGATTGCCGAAGCCGAGGTCGATCACGTCCTGCCCGTCGCGGCGCAGCTCGAGCTTGAGCCGCTCCACCTCGGCGAAGGCGTACGGCGGAAGCGCGTCGACGCGGCGGAACTCCATGGCCTTCGATGGTCGCAGAGCCTCCGGCCCGACGCGACTCGTTGTCCGGTTCAGCGCATCGAGGAATGGTCCACCGCGGGCCGAATGACGCACCGGTGGCTGCACGGCTCGCACTGCCGCTCTACCTCGCCGCCGGTGCGTTCGTCGTCGCCGCCGGCGCGAACGTGCTGCTCATCGTCGGAGGCGCGAGACACCACTACCCCGACGAGTTCGTCTCCGCGTACTCGCTCGGCCTCGTCAGCGATCTCGTCATCGCCGCTGCGCTGATCGTCGCCGCGACGGTCGTCCGCGGGCGGTCGTAGTCCACATCGGGGGATCGGGAACTACCCGGTGTTGCGAAGCGCGGCGGCGATGCCCGCGATCGAGCGGAGGAGCGGCGCCGCCGCCTCCTCGTCGCCGGCGCGGTAGCGGCGCAGCAGCTCGACCTGGATCGCGTTCATCGGGTCGACGTACGGGTTGCGCAGGCGCACCGAGCGCTGCAGCACGGGGTGGCGGTCGAGCAGCTCGCGCGCCTCGACGATCTCGAGCACGGCGGCGACGACGCGCTCGTGCTCGGCGGCGATCGGCGCCCACAGCGTCGCGTCGCCGACGAGTTCGAGGTACTCGATCGCGATCTCGATCGACGACTTCGCGAGCGTCATCTCGAGGTTCTGGACGAGCGTGCGGAAGAACGCCCACTCGCGGTAGAGACGGCGGAGCTCCGCCGGGTCGGCGTCGGCGAAGGCACTGCCGCAGCCGTACCAGGACGGGAGCAGGCAGCGGTTCTGCGTCCACGCGAACACCCACGGGATCGCGCGCAGCGACGTGAGGTAGCCGGCGCCCTCGGGCCTGCGTGCGGGGCGCGAGCCGATGTGGAGCAGCGCCAGCTCGTCCACCGGCGTGAACGCGCGGAAGAAGTCGACGAAGCCGTCGTCCTCGACGAGGCCGCGGTAGACGGCGTACGAGCGGGCGGCGAGCGCCGCGACGAGCTTCTCCCCGCCCTCGGGCGGCTCGACGCCGGCGAGCGCGGGCTCGCTCGCGAGCAGCGTCGCCGCCAGCGCAGCCTCGAGGTTCCGGTACGCGAGCCCGGGAAGGCCGTACTTGAACGCGATCGTCTCGCCCTGCTCGGTGACCTTCAGCCGGCCCGGCGGGACGCCCTGCGGCTGCGCGAGGATGGCGGCGTGGGTCGGCCCGCCGCCCCGGCCCGCGCTGCCGCCGCGCCCGTGGAAGACGGTGAGCTCGACGCCGCGCGCGCGCGCGACGTCCGCGAGCGCGACAAGCGCGCTCCGGATCTCCCACTGCGCTGCGAGGTAGCCGGCGTCCTTCGCCGAGTCGGAGTAGCCGACCATCACCTCGCGGCAGCCGACCGTGTCGAGGAGCTCCTCGTATATCCGCGGCGCGGCGCGGAGCGCGTCGACCGACTCGAACAGCGGGACGACCGAGACGGGCTCGTCGGTCAGCTCGTGGACGCGCCGCACGTCGGCGGCCGACGAGGTACCGGAGACGATCACGGTGTCGAGCGCGGCGGCGCCGTGGCGCGCGCGCGCCGTCGCGACGGCGGCGAGCGTCGCCCGTACGCGCTCGCTCCCGGCCGCGAGCTCGTCCCGGTGCACGCGCACGTCGAGCTTCGCGAGGTGGAAGCCGAACAGCTCGACGCGGCGGCGGAGCGCGGCGAGCTCGCCGTCGGCGATCCGCCCGCCGCGGTTCACGCGCAGGCTCCGGTCGAGCACGGCGAGATCCGCGGCAAGGTCCTCGGGGCGGTCGTAGAGGTCGCCGTCGAGCCGCCGCCACATCAGCGACAGCTTGCGCCGGTAGGGCTCGTCGAGGTTCTGGTCGCCGAGCTCCGCCGCGATCTGCGGGAACGCGCGCTCGTCGGCCTCGATCGACGCGAGCAGCTCCGCGCTGACGGGCGTCAGGCGCGAGGAGACGCCGAGCGAGCCGGCGAGCGCGCGCACCTCGTCGCGGTAGCGTCCGAGCAGGAGCCGGCGGGCGCGGTCGAGCGCCTCGGCGATCGTCTCCGGCCCCGCGTTCGGGTTGCCGTCGGCGTCGCCGCCGATCCAGGTTCCGAAGCGGATGGGCGCGGGTGCGTCCGGCAGGCGGCGGCGGTAGTCGGCGAGCAGCCGCTCGGCCGCGTCGATCAGGCTCTGCTCGAAGAACCAGTGGCCGTTGCGGATCTCGTCGACGACGCGCGGGCGGCGCGTGCGCACCTCGTCGGCCTGCCAGAGCATCGTGATCTCCGCGGCGAGCGCGTCCTCGATCGCGGCCTGGCGCACCGGCGCGAGCAGGGGGTCGTCGAGCTCGGCGAGGAGCGCGCTGACGCGCAGGTGCGCGGCGAGGACCGTGCGGCGCGCGGCCTCGGTCGGGTGCGCGGTGAGGACGAGCTCGAGCGAGACGCGGCGCTCGACCTCCTGCTCCGGCGCGCCCGCGAGCAGCTCGAACGCCTCGGCGAGCGACTCGCGCGGGACGAGCTGCTCGTGCGCGTACTCGCGCCGGCGGCGGACGCGGTGGTGCTGCTCGGCGACGTTCGCGAGCTGGAAGTAGAGCGCGAAGGCGCGGAGGACGCTCGCCTGACGCGTCACCGGCAGCGCCTCGACCGCGGCGCGGAGCTCGTCGAGCCGCGCACCGCCGCGCGCCGCGCGCGCGAGCGCGCGCACGTGCTCGACGTCCTCGAGCAGCTGGCCACCCTCCTGCTCGACGAGCACGCGGCCGAGCAGGTCGCCGAGCAGCCGGACGTCCCGCCGCAGCGGCGCGTCCGCGCGCGACTCGTCCCGTACGGCCATCGCCGAAGCCTAGGCGGCGGAGCGTCGCGCCGGGACCAGGGCGTGACGGAGGGCGACGACCTCGCCGACGACGACGAGCGCCGGCGTCGGCAGGCCGCGGGCGGCGGACGCGATCGCGCCGAGCGGCGCGACGACGGTCTGCTCCCGCGGCGTCGTGCCGGCCGAGACGACGGCCGCCGGCGTCGCCGCGGAGAGGCCGTGCTCGACGAGCCGCTCGGCCAGCCGCGCGAGCCCGCCGAGGCCCATGAAGGCGACGAGCGTCCCGGGGGCGCGCGCGAGCGCGGCGGCGTCGAGCGTCTCGACGTCATGCGCCGCAAACGCGGTGACGGCGGACGCGACGCCTCGGTGCGTGACGGGGATCGCCGCCGACGCGGGAACCGAGGAGAGCGACGAGACACCCGGGATCACCTCGAAGGAGACGCCGGCGCGGGCGAGCGCGAGCGCCTCCTCGCCGCCGCGTCCGAACACGAACGGGTCGCCGCCCTTCAGCCGGACGACGCGGCGGCCGCGCCGTCCGTGCGCGACGAGCAGCCGGTTCACCTCCTCCTGCGAGAGCCGGTCGCGCTCGAGACGAAGCGCGCCCGCCGGCGCCTCCGCCACGAGCTCCTCCGCGACGAGCCGGTCGAAGACGAGCACCTCGCACGCGCGCACGCGCGCGAGCCCGCGCACGGTGATCAGCTCGGGATCGCCGGGGCCGGCCCCGACGACCGAGACGGTCATCCGAGCGCCCTCGCGACGGCGTCGCGGAAGAAGTCGCGGCGCTCCTCGTAGCTGCCGAGGTGCTGCTTCGCCCAGGGCCGCAGCCGGCGCAGCTCGCCGGCGAGCCGCTCGTGCTCGTCGTGGATCTGCGCCGCGAAGTCGTCGCGCAGCCGTTGCGCGAGCGCGGGCGACGCGCCGCCGGTCGAGACCGCGAGCGAGATCGGCCCGCGCCGGTGGATCGCCGGGAGGATGAACGTGCAGAGCTCGGGCACGTCGGCGACATTGCAGAAGATCCGCCGCTCGCCCGCGTCGCGGAAGACGCGCTCGCCGTCGTCCCCGCCCGCGACGACGACGAGCCAGACGCCGTCGAGCAGCCCCGGCTCGTACGCGGGCGCCGTCTCCACGATCGCGCCGCACGCACGCAGCCCGGCGATCTTCTCCTCGGCGAGCGGGCCCGAGCCGATCACGAGACAGCGGCGACGGCGCAGGTCGAGGCAGGCGACGTAGTGCGTCACACGCCCACCGAGTGGATGCGCGCGCCGGAGACGTCGAGCTTCACCGTCAGCTCGCGCCCCTCGACGCCGACCGCGACGACGAACGCGCCCGGCCCCGCCGACTGCACCGAGATCCGCTCGAGCACCTTCCCCTCGAGCGCGGCGAGCGCCTCGCTCACCTCGCGCGCGCTCTCGGCCAGCCCGCGCCCCGCCGCCAGCCGCCGGTACGTCTTCAGCGCCGCCTGCTCGCCCTCGGGCCCGTAGAGCCCGCGGATCCGCCCCGTCGTCAGCCCGAGCTCGATCAGCTCGCCGAGCGCCTGCGCCTCGTCGTCGCCGAGCTCGCCCTGCTGCACGGCCGCGACGAGGTCCGCGATCCGGCCGCGCCGCTCCTCGTCGTGGACGAGCGCGAGCACGGCCTGCGCCTCGCCGAGCGCGACCTCGGCCGCCTCCCCGCGCAGCGCGATCACTGCGCCTCCTTGCCGAGGATCGCGTGCAGCTCGTGCTCGAAGCCGCCGTGCTCGATCGAGCAGTGCATGCCGCACTCCTTCGGCGCGTTCGTCTCCCACCACCAGCGGCCGGCGCGGTCGTCCTCGCCCGGCGCGATCGCGCGCGTGCACGGCGCGCAGCCGATCGACGTGTACCCGCGCTCGTAGAGCGCGTGCGTCGGCACGTCGTGGTCGCGCAGGTAGTCCCACACCTCGTCCTTCGTCCACTCGGCGAGCGGGTTGAGCTTGACGATCGCGCCGTGGTCGTGGTCGATCTCGACCTTGCGGATGTTCGTCCGCGTCGCCCACTGGTCGCGGCGCAGTCCGGTCACCCACGCGTCGAGCCCGGCGAGGTGCCGCGTCAGCGGCTGGACCTTGCGCACGTTGCAGCAGAGGAGCCGGTTCTCGACCGACGCGCGGAACAGGTCGAGGCCCTTCGTCGAGACCATGCGCCGGACCTGCTCCGGCTCGGGCTCGAGCACCTCGAGGTTGAGCCCCGGATACCGGTCGCGGAGCCGCGCGATCAGCTCGTGCGTCTCCTCCGGCAGCCGGCCGGTGTCGACCGTGAACACGCGGACGCCGGGCTCGATCGCGTACGCCATGTCGATGAGCGCGACGTCGTCGGCCTGGAACGCCGCCGACAGCGCGATGCGCGGGCTGAACTCCTCGATCGCCCATTCGAGCAGCGCCCAGGGCTCCTCGCCCTCGAACCGGACGGAGAGCTCGCCCGCCTCGAGCTCGTCCAGCAGGTCGTAGGTGCTCACGCTTCGATCTCCTCTCGGACGCGTTTCCTCGCGGGCGCGAGCCCGGCGAGCGCGCCGAGCTCGTCGTCGGTCAGGCGGCGCTGGAACGCCGTGAACGTCTCGCCCTCGCTGCGCGTCTCGAGCCAGCCGCGGACGAGCCCCTCGACCGCGGGCTCGAGCCGCTCGCTCGGGACGCGGCGGAAGAGCGGCGCCGCGATCGCCGGAGACGGCCCGAGCGCGCCGCGCACGAGCACGTCGTATGCCGCGAGGCGCTTGCCGTCGTCGTCCTTCGCCGTCGTCGCCTGGAAGCCGAGGTCGCCGACCCAGTGCTGCGCGCATGCGTGCGGGCAGCCGTCGAGGTGGAGGCGCAGCGGCGCGACGTCCTCGCCGAACGTCGTCTCGAGATGCTCGACGAGGTCGCGCAGCCGGTCCTTCGTCTCGCCGACGGAGAAGTTGCAGTGCGGCTCGCCCGTGCACGCGATCGAGTTCGCCCAGATCTCGTTCGCGTCGAGCGGGAGGCCGAGCGCGTCGAGCCGCGCGACGACCTCGTCCACGCGGTCGTTCGGGACGCCGGTGACGATCAGGTTCTGCTGCCGCGTCAGCCGGATGTCGCGGCCGAGCTCGTCCACGAGATCCGCCACCGCGATCAGCAGGTCGCCCGAGGTGAGCCCGAGCGGGACGGGGACGCCGACGTAGGAGCGACCGTCCTGCTTCTGCGCGTGCACGCCGACGTGCGCGCCCGGCTCGACGGCGGGCGTCGGCAGCTCGAACGGCTCGAGCGTGCGCCCGAGCTTCGCCTCGACGCGCTCGAGCACGCCCTCGGGGCCGATGTCGTCGACCATGAACTTCAGCCGCGCCTTCACGCGCGAGACGCGGTAGCGCAGGTCCTCGCTCCACACGGTCGTGATCGCGCCGAGGATCTCCACCGCCTCGTCGCGCGGGACGAACACGCCGAGGTCGCGGGCGATGCGCGGCACCGACGAGAGCCCGCCGCCGACGAGCACGCCGAAGCCCTCGCGCCCCTCGTGCACGACGCCGATCAGCGAGATGCAGTTGATCTCCGGAGCGTGGCAGCGGTCCGCGCACGCGGCGATCGCGTACTTGTGCTTCCGCGGCAGGTTTGCGAACTCCGGGTTTCCGTAGAACATCGCCGCGGCCGCGTCGACGACGCCCGTCGCGTCGAACAGCTCGTCGGCGGCGAGCCCGGAGACGGGGCAGCCGGTGATGTTGCGCACCGTGTCGCCGCAGCCGCCGGCGCTCGTGATCCCCGCTGCCTCGAGATCGGCGAGCACCTCGCCGAGCGCGCCGAGCTCGAGCCAGTGCAGCTGGACGCACTGACGCGTCGTCAGCTCGGCGTCGCCGCGGCCGTAGCGGTTCGCGACCTGGCCGACCGCGCGCAGCTTCGCCGGCGTCAGCGCGCCGCCCGGGATCTTCACGCGGAGCATGAACGTCCCGACCTTCGGCTTGTCGTGGTAGAGGCCCCACCACTGGAGGCGGACGACGTCCTCCTCCGCCATGCGCTCGTAGCCCTGGGCGACGAGCGCGGGCAGCTCGTCCCGGATCGCGAGCGGCGGCTTGTCGCGCTTGATCCGCTCGACGGGGTTCCGCTTGTAGACGAGCTCCCAGTCGCTCATCCCCGCACGCTAGCTGTGCTCACTTTACTTGGTAAAGTAACGTTGTCCGGTTAGGGATCCGCGCTCCCGCTAGCGTTCTTCCCATGCCGCAGACGCTGTTCGAGAAGGTCTGGGAGAGCCACGTCGTCGAGCGCACGGAGGGCCGTCCCGACCTGCTCTACGTCGACCTCCATCTCGTCCACGAGGTGACCTCGCCGCAGGCGTTCGAGGGGCTGCGCCTCGCCGGGCGCGCCGTCCGCCGGCCCGACCTGACGCTCGCGACGATGGACCACAACGTCGCGACGGGCGACGACACGCCGGTCGATCCGCTGTCGGAGCAGCAGCTCGAGACCCTGCAGCGCAACTGCGACGAGTTCGGCGTGCCGCTGTACGCGACCGGCAGCGGCCGCGAGGGGATCGTCCACGTGATCGGCCCGGAGCTCGGGCTGACGCAGCCCGGGATGACGATCGTCTGCGGCGACTCGCACACCTCGACGCACGGTGCGCTCGGCGCGCTCGCCTTCGGGATCGGCACCTCCGAGGTCGAGCACGTGCTCGCGACGCAGACGCTGTCGCAGTCGAGGCCGCGCTCGCTGCGCATCCGGTTCGAGGGCGAGCCCGCGCCGGGGCTGACCGCGAAGGACTACGTGCTCGCCGCGATCGGGGCGATCGGCGTCTCGGGCGGCGTCGGGCACGTCGTCGAGTACGCGGGCCCGGCGATCGAGGCGCTGTCGATGGAGGGACGGCTGACGATCTGCAACATGTCGATCGAGGCGGGCGCGCGGGCGGGGATGATCGCGCCCGACGACGCGACCTTCGCCTACGTCGAGGGCCGTCCGGGCGCGCCGAGCGGCGCCGCGTGGGAGCGGGCGCTCGACCGCTGGCGCGCGCTGCCGACCGAGCCGGGCGCGACGTTCGACCGCGAGGTCGTGATCGACGTCGCAGCGATCCGTCCGCAGGTGACGTGGGGGACGAACCCCGGCATGGTCGTCCCGATCGACGGCGCCGTCCCAGACCCCGCGTCGCTCGGCGACCCGGACGCGCAGGCGGCGGCCGAGCGCGCGCTCGCATACATGGGCCTCGCCCCCGGCACGCCGATCCGGGAGATCGAGGTCGATCGCGTCTTCATCGGCTCGTGCACGAATTCGAGGATCGAGGACCTGCGCGCCGCTGCAGCGGTCGTGCACGGCCACCGCGTGCATCCCTCCGTTCGCGCGATGGTCGTGCCCGGGTCAGCCCAGGTGAAGGCTCAGGCCGAGGCCGAGGGCCTCGACCGTGTCTTCGAGGCCGCCGGTTTCGAATGGCGGCGCGCAGGTTGCTCGATGTGCCTCGGCATGAACCCCGACGTGCTCGCTCCCGGCGAGCGGTGCGCGTCGACGTCGAACCGCAACTTCGAGGGACGGCAGGGCGCGGGCGGACGCACGCATCTCGTCTCGCCGGCGGTTGCCGCCGCCACCGCGCTCGCGGGCCACTTCGCGGAGCCGAGCGAGTGAGGGCGTTCCGCTCCGTCACCTCGCACGCGGCGGTGCTCGACCGGCCCGACGTCGACACGGATCAGATCGTCCCGAAGCAGTTCCTCAAGCGAATCGAGCGCACCGGCTTCGGCGAGTTCCTCTTCTACGACTGGCGCAAGGATCCGGCGTTCGAGCTGAACCAGCCGGAGGCGCAGGGCGCGCGCATCCTGCTCGCGGGGCGCAACTTCGGCTGCGGATCGTCGCGCGAGCATGCGCCGTGGGCGCTCCAGGACTACGGCTTCGAGGCGATCGTCGCGCCGTCGTACGGCGACATCTTCCGGCAGAACTCGCTGAAGATCGGGCTGCTGCCCGTCGAGCTGCCGGCGGAGCAGGTGAAGGCGCTGATGGAGCGCGCACGGGGCGGCGAGGAGCTGACGGTCGACCTCGAGGCGTGCGACGCCGGCGGATTCGCGTTCGCGCTCGACGACTTTCGGCGCGACTGCCTGCTCGAGGGGCTGGACGAGATCGCGCTGACGCTCCGCGCCGACGACGCGATCGCAGCGTACGAGTCGGCGCACGACGCGCCGGTCTCGACGCTCTCGCTCTAGCACCGCCCCGCGCTTCCCCGAGGAAGCCGCGACTCTTCCGCGCGCCCCGCGATGCAGCTCGGCTCCTGCGTTCGTTACCCAGCCGTGACGTTCCTGTCACGAAGTGCCTGGCACCTAACGCCCTCCAGGTGCCAGGCACCTGAGCCGCTCGAAGTGCCAGGCACCTAACGCCCTCCAGGTGCCAGGCACCTGAGCGGCCCGAGGTGCCAGGCACCTCGCGGAGACCGGCGCGGGCTACGCCGCGTCGCCCTCCTCCTGCGCGAGCACCTCCTGCTTCATCAGCGCGAGCAGCTCGTGGTAGAGCCGCGACAGCCCGTCCGCGGAGAGCGGGCCGCGGTTCGCGCGCTGCAGGTACCGCAGCATCCACTCCTCGCGCGCAAGATCGACGAAGCCGATTCCGTGCTCCTCCTTGTAGCGCTTCAGCTGCGAGACGAGCTGCAGCCGCTTGTTGACGAGATCGACGAGCGCCCGGTCGAGATCGGAGATCTCGCGACGGACGCGCGTCACGTGCGCGTCGCTCGACGGCGCGAGCGCCGCCGCGTTCGGTGCTTCGGTCATTGCGACTCCTTCGCTGCTTCGTAGACGCCGAGAACTCGATGGGAACGGGTCCGCCGCGCGAGCTCGGCGAACGCCTCGCGGACGGTCGTGTCGAGCGGATGCCCGGAGACGACCGCGTCGAACCGGTAGCTCCACGGCGCGCCGGGGATCGGGCGCGCCACGAGCCGGACGAGATCGAGCCCCGCGTGCGCGAACGGCTCGATCGCCGCGTGCAGAGCACCGGGTCGGTGATCCGTGACGAACGAGAACGCCGTGCGGGACGAAGCACGGTCCCCCGCCACGAGCGTGTACGGCGCGATCGACACGAACCGCGTGAACGCGGGCCCGTCGCCGACGTCGTCGGCGAGCACCGACAGCCCGTACAGCCCGACCGCCTCGACCCCGGCGATCGCGGCCGCTGTCGGGTCGCCCGCCTCCGCGACGGCCTGCGCCGCTTCGGCCGTCGTCGCCGCCGGCAGCACGGACGCGTGCGGCATGCGCTCCAGCAGCCGCCGGCACTGCTCGAGCGCGGTCGGATGCGAGATCACCATCCGGATCTCGCCGAGCGGAACCTGCTCCGGCCCGGCGAGGCAGTGGCGGATCGGCAGCACCGCCTCGGCCACGATCGAGAGCGCGTGGTCGTGGAGCAGGTCGTGCGTCTCCGCGACAGGCCCCGCGAGCGAGCTCTCGATCGGGAGCACGCCGTGCCCCGCGTCGAGCTCCGCGACCGCGTCCGCGACCGCGCGGAAGCCGCCGAGCGGCAGGAGCTGCTCCCGCGGGAACATCGCCGCGGCCGCCGCGGACGCATGGCTCCCGGGCGGCCCCGGGTACGCGACGGTCTCGCTCACCGCAGCCTCGGCGGGACGGGTTTCCCGCAGCGCAGGCACACGACCGAGGCGGCGCCCTTGCGCTCCATCGGCAGCGGCTGCTCGCACGAGCAGGCGCCGGGGATCGTGGACGGGGCGGGTGCGAGTGGAGTTGTGTGGCTCATCGGACGGTTCGCCTCCTCGCGAACGGATCGAGACGCGTGTCCCGCGATGCTGATATGGCTAGCCGGCGACGGCGGGAAGGGCGAAAGCGCCGGCTAGCGCGTAAAGGCGCGCCCGAAAAAGCCGGCAGCGTAGAAGCCGGTAAAGGCGAAGTACTGCACGGCTTCCGGCGCGAGAGCCATTACGCAGCAGGGTAGGTGCCGGCGCGTGCCTCGTCAAGGTGCGCGCGAACCGCGGCGCCGAGCTCCGCCGTGGAAGCGCTGCCGCCGAGATCCGGTGTCGGCGCCTCGGCGAGCGCAACGTCGACGGCGTCGGCGAGCGCGGCCGCCTCGTCCGGCCGGCCGAGGCCGTGCTCGAGCAGGAGCGCGGTCGAGCGGAGCATCGCCGTCGGGTTCGCGATCCCGCGGCCGGCGATGTCCGGCGCAGAGCCGTGCACCGGCTCGAAGATGCCCGGGCCCCCGTCGGCGAGGCTCGCGGACGGCGCGAGCCCGAGCCCGCCGGTGACGGCGGCGGCGAGGTCGGAGAGAATGTCGCCGAACATGTTCTCGGTGACGAGCACGTCGAACTGCTGCGGCGTCGTCGCCAGCTGCATTGCCGCGTTGTCGACGAGCATGTGCTCGACGGTGACGTCCGGATACAGAGGCGCGAGCTCGTTGACGACGCGGCGCCACAGCCGCGACGTCTCGAGCACGTTCGCCTTGTCGACGGACGTGACGTGCCCACGGCGTGCCTGCGCGAGCGCGAACGCGCGGCGCACGACCCGCTCCACCTGGGCCGGGGTGTACTCGCACGTGTCGAAGACGGTGCCGTCGTCGCGGACGCCCTTCGCGCCGAAGTAGAGCCCGCCGACGAGCTCGCGGACGATCAGCACGTCGACGTCGCCCTGCACCGCCGGGCGAAGGTTCGCGTACGCGTCGAGCGCGCCGCGCAAAGCCAGGAGCCCCTGCTCCGGACGCACGTCGGCCGCGTCGAACTCCGGGTCGCCGACCGGCCCCTTCAGCACCGCGGTTGCGCCGAGGCACGCCTCGAGCGTCTCCTCCGGCAGCGGCTTCCCGGTCGCGCGGATCGCCGCGGCCCCGATCAGCCGTTCCTCGACCTCGACCTCGGGCGCGAGCAGCTCCAGCGCGAGCCGCGCCTGCTCGGCCACCTCCGGCCCGACGCCGTCCCCCGGCAGGAGTACGACGCGCGGCGCGTCAGGCATCCGACAGGGCTCCTTCCGTCAGCGACCTCGGCTGGCGGCCGCGCGGCCGCGGCGTGAACCCGGCGGCGACCATCGCCTCGTTCCAGCTGCCGAACACGCGGCTGACCGTCTGGCGGGACGGGTGGTTGTCACCCGCCTGGTCCCACTCGCTCGTGAACGGAGTCCGGTTGTGCTTGCGGTACCAGAGCGTGATCGCGTAGACGATCGTCTCCGGCGTCCAGCGGAACCCCGTCCGCGGACCGGTTCTCATGGCGCACCTCCCTGTCGTCGTTCCCTAGACCTGGACACCGAGCCTCTCCAGGATCAGATCTGCGTCCGGCTCGACCGTGACGAGCTCGACGTCGTCGGCGACGACGCCGGGCGTCTTCAGCCCGTCCCCGGTGACGAGCAGGACGACGCGGTCGCTCTCGCCGAGCTCGCCGAGCCGGACCGCCTCGCGCAGCGCGCCGAGCGTGACGCCGGGCGCCGTCTCGCCGAAGACGCCGGTGGTCTCGGCGAGCAGGCGGATGTTGTCGGCGATCTCGTCCTCGGCGACCGCGTGCACCGAGCCGCCGGACTCTCGCGCCACGGCGACGGCGAGGTCGCCGTCGGCGGGGCTGCCGATCGCGAGCGAGCGCGCGAGCGTGTTCGGCCGCACCGGCCGGACCTTCGCACCGGACTCGAACGCCGTCGCGACGGGAGCGCAGCCCTCTGCCTGGCCGCCGACGAGCCGCGGCGTCGTCCCGTCGACGAGCCCGAGCTCCGACAGCTCGGCGAAGCCCTGGTGCACCTTCGTGAACATCGCGCCCGACGCGATCGGCGCGATCACGGCGTCGGGGAAGGACCAGCCGAGCTGCTCCGCCACCTCGAACGCGAGCGTCTTCGAGCCTTCGGCGTAGTACGAGCGGAGGCCGACGTTGACGAACGCCCAGTCGAGCTCGAACGAGAGCTCGACGGAGAGCCGGCTGCAGTCGTCGTAGCTCCCGTCGACGGCGAGGATCCGCGCGCCGTAGACGGCGGTGGCGACGAGCTTCTCGGGCTCGAGGTCGGCGGGGACGAGCACGACCGCTTCGAGCCCCTCCGCCGCGGCGCGCGCGGCGACGGCGTTGGCGAGGTTGCCCGTCGAGGAGCAGGACAGCGTCGTCCGGCCCAGCTCGAGCGCCTTCGCCGCGGCGACGGCGACGACCCGGTCCTTGAACGAGTGCGTCGGGTTGGCGGTGTCGAGCTTCAGCCAGAGCTCGCCGACGCCGAGCGCGGCCGCGAGCCGCGGCGCCTCGACGAGCGGCGTCAGGCCGGGCGCGAGCCGCTGCTCGGCCGGCGGCGCCACCGGCAGCAGCGGCGCGTACCGCCAGATCGAGCGCGGGCCGGCCTCGAGCGACTCGCGGGTGACGGTGCGGCGCTGCTCGTCGCGGTCGTAGACCGGGTCGAGCGGGCCGAAGCAGGCAGAACAGACGCCGATCGGGTCGAGCGGGTACTGCCGCTCGCAGATGCGGCAACGAAGCGCGGTGGCGGGCACTACAGGACTCCTTTCGTCTCGCTTCACATCCCCCGGGTCTCGCGACCCGGCCGGGCTTGGCACCACGCCCTGACGGGCAGGTTGCCGAGGCGTCACAGGGCCGGTTCCCTCAGCCTCTCTCGATGCGGAGCGGGACGTGCCCGCTTCCGGTGCCACAACACTATCGAAAGTGAAGCGCCTCAAACCGAACAACTCAGCACGGCTCCTTCCGAGGCGGACGAGACGAGCGCCGCGTAGCGGGCGAGCACGCCGGTCGAGTAGCGGGGCGGCGGCGCCGCGACGGCGGCGAGGCGCGCCGCGATCTCGTCGTCCGCGAGGTCGACGCGCAGCTCGCGGGCCGCGACGTCGAGCTCGATCGTGTCCCCGTCGCGCAGCGCGGCGATCGGGCCGCCGCGCGCCGCCTCCGGGGCGACGTGGCCGACCATCAGCCCGTGCGTCGCGCCGGAGAAGCGCCCGTCCGTGATCAGCGCCACCTCGTCGCCGAGCCCCTCGCCGACGAGCGCACCGGTGACGTGCAGCATCTCCCGCATCCCCGGCCCGCCGGCCGGGCCCTCGTAGCGGATGACGACGACGTCGCCGGGAACGATGCTGCGCGACTTGACCGCCGCGAAGCAGTCCTCCTCGGAGTCGAACACGCGCGCGGGGCCGCGGTGGAACAGCCGCTCGTGGCCGGCGAGCTTGACGACGCAGCCCTCCGGCGCGAGGTTGCCGCGGAGGATGGCGAGGCCGCCGGTCGCCTTCAGCGGCGTCTCGATCGGGACGACGACCTCCTGCCCCGGCGTCTCGACGACCGCGGCCGCGACCTCGGCGAGCGAGCGGCCGTCGACGTTTGGCGCGTCGCCGTGGACGAGCCCCCGCTTCAGCAGCTCCCGCGCGACGAGCGCGACGCCGCCGGCGGCGTGGACGTCGGTCGCGACGAAGCGGCCGGCCGGCTTGATGTCCGCGACGACGGGCGTCCGCTCGGCGATCCGGTCGAAGTCCTCGAGCTCGAGCGGGATCCCGAGCTCGCGCGCGATCGCGAGCAGGTGCAGGACGCCGTTCGTCGAGCCGCCGGTCGCGGCGACGGAGGCGATACCGTTCTCGAGCGCCTCGCGCGTGATCACCTGCGACGGCCGGATGTCCTCGCGCACGAGCCGCATCGCGATCCGGCCGGCCTCGTACGCCGCCTCCGCCTTCGCCGGGTCGGTCGCCGGGATGTCGTTGAGCCCGCCGGGGCTGATCCCGAGGAACTCGAGGACGGTCGCCATCGTGTTCGCCGTGAACTGCCCGCCGCACGCGCCCGCGCCCGGGCAGGCGGCGGTCTCCATCTCGTGCACGTCCTCGTTCGACATCGTCCCGGCGGCCGCCGCGCCGATCGCCTCGTAGACGTCCTGGAGCGTGATGTCGCGCCCGCGGAAGCGCCCCGGCGCGATCGAGCCGTTGTAGAGCGCGAGCCCCGGGACGTCGAGCCGTGCGAGCGCCATCACCGCGGCGGGGATCGTCTTGTCGCAGCCGACGAGGCAGACGAGACCGTCGAGCAGGTGGCCGCGGACGACGAGCTCGATCGAGTCGGCGATCGTCTCGCGCGAGACGAGCGACGCGCGCATCCCGGAGGTGCCCATCGAGACGCCGTCGCTCACGGCGATCGTGTTGAACTCGACCGGCGTCCCGCCCGCGTCGATGATCCCGCGGCGGACGTGGCGCGCGAGCTCGCGCTGGTTCCAGTTGCACGGCATCGTCTCGATCCACGACGTGGCGATGCCGACGAGCGGGCGCGCGAGCCCCTCGTCGTCGATGCCGATCGCCTTGAGCATCGCGCGCGCGCCCGCGCGGTCGACGCCGTCGGTGATCGCGGCGCTGTGGCGCTTCGCGGGGTCGCTCGGCTGGGCGTACGGATCGCTCATGCGGGGCCGGCTCCTGTGGTCGTGACGGGCAGGTGGAGGACGTCGTGCTCGGGGAAGCGGCGTCGGAGCTCGGCGGCGACGTCGTCCGCGCGCTCCTTCTCGGCCCAGACGATCACGGTCGGGCCGGAGCCGGAGAGGGTGGCGCCGAGCGCGCCGGCGGGGAGATCGGCGCGGACGGCCTCGAGCTGAGGCGCGTGCACGGCGCGGTACGGCTCGTGCAGGCGGTCGCCCGCGCTCGCGGAGAAGAGCCGCTCGTCGCCGGAGGCGAGCGCGGCGCCGAGCAGCGTCGCGTGCACCGCGCTGAAGACGGCGTCCTCGCGCGGCACCTCGTCGGGGAGCGACGCGCGCGCCGCAGCGGTGTTGACGCGGTCGGGCGGGACGAGCGCGACGGCCGCGGCGGGGACGTCGTCGGCGACGCGCGCGATCTGTCCGTCCCAGGTCAGCGTGACGCCGCCGACGAGCGCGGCGGCGAGGTTGTCGGCGTGGCCCTCGAAGTCGAGCCCGGCCGCGAGCAGCTCGTCGGCCGTCGGCTCCTTGCCGGCGGCGAGGGCGCCGGCGACGAGGCCGAGCGCGACGACGGCGGCGCTCGACCCGAGCCCGCGCTCGCGCGGGATCCGGTCGACGAAGCGGAACGACCACTCCGCCGGCGAGGCGTACGTCGCGAACGCGCGCACGCCGAGATGCGACTCGTCGGGAGGCGTCCCGTTCGCCTCGTCGAGCACGAGCTCGTTCCAGAAGTCGAACGCGACGGCGGCGACGTCGAAGCCGGCGCCGAGGTTGGCGCTCGTGGCGGGCGCCCTGACGTGGATCGTCATGCGACGAGCCTCGTCACGGCGTCCGGATCCTTCAGCCCGTGACCGGTCACGACGCAGACGACGCGCTCGCCGGGCCTCGCGGCGCCGGCCGCGACGGCGGCGACGCCCGCGCCGGACGCCGGCTCGCAGAACAGCCCTTCCTCGACGCCGACCGCGCGCCACGCGGCGACGAGCTGGTCCTCGCTCACGGTGACGATCGCACCGCCGGAGCGCGCGACCGCGTCCTCGACCTCGGCCCGGTGGACCGGGTCGACGATGCGGATCGCCGACGCGATCGTGTCCGAACGCCGCTCCGCCTGGACGGGATGGAGCCGCGGCAGCGCGCCGGCCGCCGCCTCGAAGCCGCGCGCGTACGCCCGCGTGTTGCCGCCGCCTCCGTACGGGAGCGCGAGCACGTCGGGGAGGCCGCCGAGTTGCTCGACGATCTCGACCGCCGCGGACTTCTGGCCCTCGACGCGGTCGTCGTTGCCGCCGGAGTTGACGAAGACCGAGCCCTCCTCCGAGGCGAGGCGCTCGGCTTCCTCGAACGCGTCGGTGAACGTCCCCTCGACCTCGACGATGCGGCCGCCGACCGCACGCACCTGGACGAGCTTCGAGCTTGCGATCGCGCCCGCGACGACGACGATCACGGACTCGATCCCCGCGCGGGCCGCGTAGGCCGCGGCCGACGCGGCGGTGTTCCCGGTCGACGCGCAGACGAGACGCGTCTTCCCGGCCTCGACCGCGCGCGTCACGGCGAGCGACATCCCGCGGTCCTTGAACGAGCCGGTCGGGTTCGCGCCCTCCCACTTCAGCCACAGCTCGACGCCGAACCGCTCGGACAGCCGCGGCGCCGGCAGGAGCGGCGTGTTCCCCTCTCCCAGGGTGACGACCCCCGAGGCGATCACAGCGGCCGCTCCGTGATCACCGGCAGGTGAAAAGGGATCCGCAGGACCTCCGGCAGGGCGGCGATCTCCGTTAGCGCCGCCGTGACCGACCGGAGCGGCGCCTCGTGGAGGACGAGCTCGATCCGGGCCTCGCCCTCGCCGAGCCGCTGGAGCAGCTGCGCGACCGACACGTCGTGCGCCGCGAGCCGGCTCGTCACGTGCGCGAGCACGCCGGGCCGGTCCGCCACCTCGAGATGGACGTAGAACGGCGACCGCCAGTCGCCCGGCGGCAGCCGCTCGAGCTCGCGCCAGCACGCGTCGTTCTGGAGGAACCCGGTGCCGGTCGTGCCGACGACGGAGACGAGGTCGGCGACGACCGCGGACGCGGTCTCGACCCCGCCGGCGCCGGGGCCTTCGAGCGTGATCTCGCGGATCGCGTCGCCCTGGAGCATGACGGCGTTGAAGGCGCCGTCGACGGCGGCGAGCGGGTGCGCGCGGTCGACGAGCGCCGGCTGCACACGGACGTCGACGGCGTCGCCCGCGAGCGTGGCGATGCCGACGAGCCGCACGACCGTGCCGAGCTCCGCCGCGGCGGAGACGAGCACGGGCTCGACCTCCTCGATCCCGGTGCACTCGACCTCGTCGAGCGTCACACGCGAGCCGTACGCGACGGTGGCGAGGATCGCCATCTTCGCGGCGGCGTCCGCGCCGCTGACGTCGTCGGTCGGGTCCGCCTCGGCGTAGCCGAGCCGCTGCGCCTCGGCGAGCGCGTCGGCGTACGTGCCGCCGCGCTCCATCGTCGAGAGCATGAAGTTCGTCGTCCCGTTGACGATGCCGAGCACGCGGTGGACGTTCGAGACGACGAGCGATTCGCGCAGCACCTTCACCACGGGGATCGCGGCGCAGACGGACGCCTCGAAACGGAGCTGCACGCCGGCTTCCGACGCCGTCGCGAACAGCTCGGCGCCGCGGCGCGCGACGAGCTGCTTGTTCGCGGTGACGACGGGCTTGCCGGCGCGGAGCAGGTCGAGGACGTAGTCGCCGGCGGGCTCGACGCCGCCCATCACCTCCGCGACGACGTCCACTTCCGGGTCGTCGCGGATCGCGTCGAACTCGGTCGTGAGCACGCCGTCCGCCGCGCCGAACCCGCGCTCCTTCCCGGGGTCGCGCACGAGCGCGCGGACGACGCGCAGCCGGTGCCCGGTCGCACGCTCGATCTCGTCCGCGCCCTCGACGAGCAGCCGGTCGACCGAGGAGCCGACCGTGCCGTAGCCGAGCAGGCCGATCCCGACGTCAACTGTCGACGGCATGCGCCTCTGCACCCAGGAGACCTTCGATGCCGGCGAGCTCGCGCAGTTCGCGGCCGACCCGCTCGATCTCCTTCGCCCGCGCCGCGCCCTCGGCGCGGAGCTCCGCGAACCGCGGCCGCCCCGCGTCGTCGTCGGCGAACAGCTCGCGCGCGAACGCGCCGCTGCGGATCTCGTCGAGGATCGCCTGCATCTCCGCGCGCACGCGGTCGTCGGCGATGCGCGGCCCGCGCGAGAGGTCGCCGTACTCGGCGACGTCCGAGACCGAGTAGCGCATGTACTCGTACCCGCCCTGGTAGAGCAGGTCGACGATGAGCTTCAGCTCGTTGAGGCACTCGTAGTACGCGATCTCCGGCTGGTAGCCCGCCGCGACGAGCGTGTCGAAGCCGGCCTGGACGAGCGCCGGCACGCCGCCGCAGAGCACGGCCTGCTCGCCGAACAGGTCGCTCTCCGTCTC
>Ga0335080_10001077_pt1 | contig 26143 bp, 19 predicted proteins | sample Lox_Sample_34_FD_206720 | JGI IMG/M metagenome (GOLD analysis project Ga0335080, IMG submission 206720) | Soil microbial communities from Loxahatchee National Wildlife Refuge, Florida, United States - Lox_Sample_3.4 | ecosystem: Environmental > Terrestrial > Soil > Wetlands | place: USA... | reverse complement strand
CGTGTTCCCGCGTGGTCCCACGGGCCGATGATCAGATAATGTTTCGCCTTGGCTTCCGCCGATCCGTATTCCATATGCCGCTTGTAAAAGGTGAACGCACCTGGCTGATCCCCGTCGTAATGCCCCGTAATCGTTAAAATCGGCAGGCTCAGGTTCTTGTACTGCTCTGGATTCGGCACCATCGCGTCGTAATACGCATCCGGAATCGGATGCTCCATCCATTTCTGGAATACCGTCGACGTGTTCCCCACCAGCTTGTCATATTCCGCGAACGCGCTGTGCTCCTTGTACATCGCCTTCGTTTTTGCGGTCCAAAACATGTCGTTCCCGAAGGTCTTCTCGTTTCCGGTTCTCCCGCTCGTAAACGTCAGCCACTGTATGTCATACGGATAGAAAATGTTGTATTGAAACGGGAAGTCCACGCCTGGATGCGCCGCCGCTGCCGGTACAATCGTCGCCAGGTGCGCCGGGAACTCCTTCGCCACCGTCCATTGGTCGAAGCCCGCATACGACCCGCCCCACATCGCCACTTTCCCGTTGCAATACGACTGCTTCGCGAACCATTCCACCGCGTCCGCCCCGTCGCGCCCCTCGTTCGCAAACGGCTCAAATTCGCCTTCTGAGTTCCCGCGTCCCCGCACATCCACCAGCGCGTACACAAACCCGTGTGCCGCAAAGTACATCGCTCGGTCCGTGTAGGAATCCCCGATGTACGGCGTAAACGTGAAAATCAGCGGCAGTGGCTCCTTCTGCCCGTGCGGCTGGTAAATCGTTGCGTTCAGTTTCACTCCGTCCCGCAACGGGATCTTCACTCCCCAAGTCATGTCCACTTCCGGCGGCGTTTCCTGCTTAGCACCATCCTGCGCCATGACATGACCACAGGTGAACAGCATGACCGAGACAGACGCCCACACCACTGCCTTCACGAAAGAAGACATGCCTTCTCCTTTAGCCACAAACTCCACATGCACCACGTTGTCATCCCGAGCGAAGCGAAGGATCTGCTTTTCCGCTCAAACGCGAATCATAGCGCAGGACGAACCATTTACTGATTCAATGCGGGTTCGTCGCCCCCAACTCTCCGCGAACTCTGCGCTCTTCCTCCGCGCCCTCTGCGTTAATTCTTCTCTTTGTCTTCCGTACCGGCAACCATGTCTCAATCCGCCGTTCCCGAACTCGCCGTCGCCAGCCGCCGCGCGCGCAACCGCAGCACTTTTCTCTGGTTCGCTTCCAACACTTCAAACCGATAGCCTTCCAGGTCGATTTTGTCCGCCGGACTCGGCACTTTCCCCATCGCGTGGCTCAGCAATCCCGCAAGAGTAGTCACCGCATCGTCCGAATGATCTCCGAACTGCACATCCAGCAGCCTCTCCGCATCGGGAATCGCCATGCTTCCCCGCATTACAAGGCTTCCATCCGGCTCGCGCACGGCATCAGGAGACGGCTCGTCGCTTGCGCCGCTCTCCCCCACAATCTCTTCGACAAGGTCTTCAATCGTCGCAATGCCCGCTACCGAACCGTGTTCGTCAATCACCACCGCCATGCGCTGGTCCTTCTGACGCATCTCCTTCAACAATTCCGACCCTACCTTCGTCTCCGGCACGAACAGAATGGGCTTGAGAATCTCTCGCACCTTGCGCTTCGGCAGATCCGTATCCGCGATCTTCAGCAGGTCTTGCGCCTCCACCATTCCGACAATGTCGTCCAACGATTTGTCATACACCACCATCTTCGCGAACTGCGCCTCCACATACTTCGCGTGCATTTCTTCCAGCGTCGCGTCCGCCTGCAGCGCCACCACTTCCGGACGCGGCGTCATGACTTCCCGCACCCGCTTGTCGCTGAATTCCACCACTTGTTCGATCAAGTCCGCCTGCTCCGGCTCAATAATCCCCTCTTCTTCCGCCACTTCAACTAAGGCCTCGATTCCTTCTTCCGTCCGCTGCTCTTGCGTCTGCTCCACTTCCTTCTCCGAGATGCGCGCCAGCGACTCGGCCCCTTCCAGGAATACTCGCACCGGCCACACCAGCAGCATTGCCACACGGATCAACGGAATCAGCGGCACCAGCCATCTGCCCGTCGTTCGATACAGCAGCATGTCCGGCAGAAAATGCATCAGGATAACCACCTGCAGCGACAAAAACACCAGAAACTGCAGCGCCGATTCCCACTCCCCCGGCACCAGGTACACCACCCCTCTTGTCGTTTCCAGCACCACAAACGCCAGCCAGAGATGGCCCAGAATCCGGAACGTGCGCCCGCCGCTCCTCCGGTTGATCTTTAATTTCGGTTCGATTTCCGCTTCGAAAATATCCAGATGTTCGTGGACGCGTCCCGTCGTCATACGTCCCAGTTCGCGGTAAATCAGCGTCAGGTAGGAAAATATCGGCAGTCCCAGCGCCAGCACGACCACGCTGACAATGTAGACCCACCACAATCTCATTTACTCGAGCCTCAGTCGTCGCCGCAGCTTCGCTTCTTCGCGCCCCATCTCGCCGCGATCGCTCTCGTGATCATATCCCATTAAGTGCAGAATCCCATGCAACAGCAGTACGCGAATTTCTTCTTCCATCGTCCGCCCAAATTGCTTCGCGTTCTTGCGCGCCACTTTCGGCGAGATCGCAATATCCCCCAGGAATTCGCGGCGCAACTCCGCAGCAGCCGTTCCCAGCGATTTAGGCTTCGCGCGTTCCTCGGAAGGAAACGACAACACATCCGTCGTTCGATTTTTGCCTCGGTATTTTCCGTTCAGCACCGCCATCTCGCGATCCGTAATGAGACACACCGCCGCTGGCGGATAGCGCAATCCTGTCTCTTTTACGATTTCCCGGAAAAACTTCTCCAGCGAAGCCAAATCGATCTTCACGCCACCCTGACGGTTCTCGATCGCAATGGACCGGTCTGTCGGTTCGCGCTTGCCAGTGGCTCTTCTCTTCGTCGCCATTCTTCTTTAATTTTGTCTTCAGGGCGTCGGAGCTTCAGCCTCCGGCGTAAGGACCTTGCCACGACGTCGGCTTTAGCCCCTGAAGAAATGATTTTAATTACGCGGCGGCTCGCTAGTCGGCGGACTTTGTCCCTGTTCTTTCAGCCCTGCTTTCCCGTTCCCCCCTCTTTGTGGCTGGCTTGCATCGTGCTCCTCATAGGCCCGGATGATCTGCTGCACCAGGTTATGCCGCACCACGTCCTTCTCCCCGAACTGAATCACGCTGATCCCCGGAATCCGCCCGCAAATCTCCATCGCCTCCACCAACCCGCTCTTCTTCCCCGCCGGCAAATCCACCTGCGTCACGTCGCCCGTGATCACCGCTTTCGAATTGAATCCGAGCCGCGTCAGGAACATCTTCATCTGCTCGCTCGTGGTGTTCTGCGCTTCGTCCAAAATTACAAACGAATCATTCAACGTTCTCCCCCGCATGAACGCCAGCGGTGCCATCTCGATAATTCCCTTCTCTAAGAACCGTTCCAGTTTGTCCGCATCCAGCATGTCGTACAGTGCGTCGTACAATGGCCGCATATACGGATCGATCTTCTCCTGCAGCGACCCCGGCAAAAATCCCAGCCGTTCTCCCGCTTCTACCGCCGGACGCGCCAGAATGATTCGATTCACCTGCTTCGTCAGCAGCGCGCTCACCGCCATCGCCACCGCAATGTACGTCTTCCCCGTCCCGCCGGGCCCGATCCCAAACGTCATGTCGTGCGTTTCGATCTCTTCCATGTACCGCTTCTGGCTCGCATTTTTCGGCGTGACCGACTTCTTCCCAAACGACCGCGCGCGACCGTGCTCGAACATCCCCCGTGGCGATTCCTGCGGCTCCTCCGTCGCCACGCGCAGCAGCGATTTCACTTCCGTGCTGCTCAGTGTCCGCCCATGCCGCGTCAAGTGGTTGTATTCCTCCACGATTCGCACCGCCTGATCCACGGCCTCTTGTTCGCCCTCAATCGTCAGGCGCGTATCGTGTAGGTGCGTCCGCACGCCCAGTGCGTCTTCCAGCAGTTTTATGTTTTCGTCCAGGGTTCCGAAGAAGGGTTCCAGTTTTCCGGTGATGTGTACGCTTCGTTTCATCCAGTTGGAAGGTTCAGATGCTGCCCGGTATGGGTGGCCGATGGATTCCTCCAGGAGTTCGCCCAGCCTCAAAAAGGTAGTAACTCCCTTCAAACTAGCGCACACCTCCGCACCGGTCAAGTTATACGCGTGTAAACGCCGCCGCCGCTTCTTTCCTCGCCGGAATCGCGCTTTCACACAAATCCCTGTTTTGTGGACCTGTACTTTTCTCCCCGTTTTTCGCGCGAAGGACAGTATCTCGAAAATTACTGTCCTCTGGTACGCGCGAACTATAGACGCCAGTACGTGCATCCGCAAAAATCGCATTTGTTAGCAAGCACTCATTCAAGACCGGGACCCTGAGGGAGGTTAGATCATGTTTGCAACTTCGAAGAAATTACTGCTCGCTTCCGCTGTCGTCTTCGCCGCGCTGCCGACCATGGCCGCCGAAGAAAACGGAACTCCCGTCGCGCCACCTGCGCATTCCAGAGCCATTGTGAAGTGCCCCGGCGTCACCGCCGTTCCGATGACCGCCGACGCCGAACAGACTCTGCCCCTGCACCTGGTAGCCACTCTGAGCTGCGGCTCAACCGTTTCCCTGCTCTCTGACAGCGAAGGCTACACCGCTCAAGTCCGCACGCCCGACGGCAAGGAAGGCTACGTCGCCCTGATGTACCTCGCGTCCAGCGCCAACTCTGTGAACAGCGGCACGACCGTCGTTCCGTCCGTCGCCATTCCGCGCAACGGCGTCGTTCGTTGGCAAGCCGGTGCACCGGGCTGTGACGAGTTCCTCAGCCACGGCCGCCATGTGGAATCCATCACCGCCAACGGCATCACCGTCCAGGTCTCCCTGCAAGACACCGGCTGGAAGTATCGCGCCAACGTCGCCGTCTCCAACCAGACCGGCTCGATGGTCGACGTCCAGCCCGGCATCATCACTCTCGATGTCCTGCAACCCGTACTTCGCAATCTCCCGGCCACCGACGCCAGCAAGATCGCGCACAGCTCGAACCACCAGGTGCTCTGGACGCAAGCCGACGCGGTACCCTCTCCCAGTGCCATCGCGAATCCCAACGCCGCGGACCGCCTCTCGCATCGCTCCAACCCGACGAATGACTACTTGAATCCACACATGACTCTCGCCTCGGCGCGGCCCGCCGCTTTCGAGCGTACTGAGTCTGTCAACGTCGGTGCGATCGCCCTCAAGCCCGTAGCTCTCGATTCGCAGAAGAACACCGCTGGAATTATGTGGTTTGCCCGCGACGAGCGCGCTCGTGAACTCTCTCTCCGCGTTCCCGTGGGTAACGTGGTCTTCGACTTCTCCTTTGCTTTCGAAGATCGCAGTAAGTAAGGCGGCAGCGGCAGAAAGGCCCGGCGCTCCCTCACGCCGGGCCTTTCTTTTTCCCAACCAATCCTCCACTAATTCGTTGTCATCCTGAGGAGCGATGTATGCGACGAAGGATCTCAACCGTAGGGTCTTGTGTCTCAACAAAACTTCTGGTGGATGCCCCAGGTTCGTTTTGTGAACCTGGGTCTTGGGTTTTCTTTCCTGCCTTCTTCAATCCGCCCCCACCGCCCGGCTCCTCGCCCACTCTCGTATTGCCGCAATCTCCTCCGCGCGCGTCACACTTAACGGCTGCGTCCCCGCAATCTCTCCCAGCAGAATCTCCGTCGAAAGCTGCTGCTTTCGACTAAACGCCGTATACAGCCCCGCCGCGATCGCCTGCTCAATCTCCGCCCCCGAAAATCCCTCGCTCGCTGCCGCCAGCTTCGCTACATCAAACCCACTGGCGTCCCTTCCCCGCTTTTCCAGGTGCAACGTGAACAGCTCCGCGCGCACCGCGGTCTTCGGCAAATCCACAAAGAAAATCTCGTCGAAGCGCCCCTTGCGCAGCATCTCCGGCGGCAGCACCGTAATATTGTTCGACGTCGCCGCCAGAAACACTCCGCTCTCCCGGTCCTGCATCCACGTCAGCAGCGTCGCCAGCAGCCGTTGCGATAACCCCGCATCCGCGTCCCCGCTCGATCCCGCGGATGCAAACGCTTTCTCAATCTCGTCGATCCACAGCACCACCGGCGACAGCTTCTGCGCCAGGTCCAGGGCTTTCCTCAATCGCTTCTCGCTCTCGCCGACGTATTTGTCGTATAGCGCGCCGGCATCCAGGCGCGCCAGCTCGAAGCCCCACTCCCCCGCCACGGCGCGCGCCGCCAGGCTTTTCCCGCAGCCTTGCACGCCAGTGATCAAAATTCCTTTCGGCGGCACCAATCCAAACCGCTGTCCTTCCGGCGTCAACGCGCTTTTCCGCTTCGCTATCCAGTCCCGCAAATGCTGCAAGCCCGCCACATCGCCGAACGACGCTTCCCGCTTCACCGTCTCCAGCAAACCATCCGTGTGCAGCGACTGTCTCTTCCCCTCCAGCACCTCGTCCAGCAGCCCCGTGTCCGCCTTCCCGTGCAGCATCACGCATTGCCGCAGCACGCGCATGGCTTCTTCTTCCGACAATCCCGCCAGGTTCTTCGCCAGTTGCCCTATCCCCGCCATATCCAAGCCGTTGGGCAGTCCCTGCGCGCCCAACTCCGCCAGCGTTCGCCGCACGCCCGCCACCAGCTCTTCTGCCGACGGCAATCCCAGTCGAAACGCCACCGCGTCCGCACTCAGCTCCGCAGGCAAGGTCAGGGATGCTCCCAGAATCACAATCGATCGCCGCGCCGTCCGGCAGCCGTCCGCCAGGTCTCGCAACCGCCGGCTGATCCGGTCGTTGTCGCAATACCGTCCAAAATCCTTCAACAGAAATATGCCGTTGCCCTGCACCGTCCCGATATTCGTCAGCGCCTGTTCCGGCTGATCCGAGTTGTATAGAGCCGCGCCTCCCGACCGCGCCAGTCCCGTGGTCACGCTCCACACGTACAGCGGAATCTGCAGTTGCGTCGCCACGCGTTCCAGTAGCGACAAAAACCGCTGTTCTTCCCCGGTTTCCACTGTGATGATCGGATTCCGTGAATTAATCAGCAGCGTCAATTGGCTGACCGCAGCATTAGGCGCCACACCGCTCAACGAGGGATTCGTCAACGGCACGCGCGCGACCGGCTTCACTTCGTTTGACAAAGCCTACTCCCACACCGCAAACTGTTAACTTCACCTATACATAGAAGGAGCAACTGTTAGATGGCTCAAGGTCAGCCTACCAAAGTTAAGAAAAAGAAGAAGTCGGTTCTCAAGCGCGCGGCGCAAGCTCGTCAACGCGCCGAGGTCAATCGCAACAATCGCACCCGTGTTCGCTCGGCCATGAAGCGCCTGCGCACCGCCATCACGGCGGGTGACGCCACCGCTGCGGGTAATCTTTTGAACCCCACGATGTCCGCCATCGACCAAGCCATCACCAAGGGCGTGCTCCACGAGAACACCGCCAATCGCTACAAGTCCCGTCTTCACGCCGCCTACAACGGCCTAAAGTCCAAAGCCGCCAAGTAACCATTCGCCGCGCCGGTGTTGCACAACCCGTTTGGTAGCGCCGCTCTTCAGACCGGCATCGGTGTAAAGGCTGCCAGCCCAATTACAGCGCTTTCCCGCGTAGGGGTGCAGCACTGCTGAACCCCATGTCCGCAATACCTGTACTTGAAGAAAAGGCCGTCATCCTGAGGAGCGTCTTCTGCGACGAAGGATCTCAACCGCCGCGTCTTGACTCACAACAAAACGTGTTCACAAAGAAGCCATAGCAAAACGCGTTGGCATCCCGAGCGAAGCGAGCGACCTGCTGTTTCCTTGCTCCCCTTACTTCCTTACTTCGCTGCCTCACTCACCCCACTCAATCTCCACACCAAAAACTCCATCACCGCCCGCACATCCTGCGCCCCGCCCTTCAGCAAACTATCCGCCTCCGCCAGCGCCCTCAACCCATCCAGCAGCCTTTCCTTCGGGATCCTCCGCGCGCTCTGAATTGCCAATTCCGCCTGCTCCGGCCGCATTGCCAGTGACCGTGCCGCTTGCCACCCGTTGGTCACGCCGCGCAACTCGCTCGCTTCCACTAGCTTCCGGTACATCCAGGCCATTCCGCCCACCATCATCACCGGCTCATCGCCCTCCCGCAGTAATCGGTCGATAAACTCCAGCGCTTTCCCCGGCTGCCGTGACGCCAGCAAGTCCGCCACTTCCCAGATTGTGGTCGACTTCTCCGAAATCACCAGCGCCGCAACATCCTCCCGCCGGATCGTTTTTGTTCCCGCGCGGTACGTCGCCAGCTTTTCCACCTCGGTTTTCAACCGCATCAAATCCCCGTTCACCAGTTCCGCTAGATCCTCCGCCGCCCCTTTTTCAAACTCGAACTTCTCGTCTTTCGCCAGCGTCTTTGCCAAAGCTGCTGCCGCACTCACCCGGTCGTCTATGCTCTCACCCAACCCCACTTCCACCGCTATCGCTAGTTCCGCCAGCCGCTTCCCTAGCATCATCCGCATGTCCAGCTTTTCCGCTTCGATCACGAACACAGTGAACGGCGCGGGATTCTCCAGATACGCCACTAACCCCTTCACGCCTTCATCCCGCTGCTTCTCGCCCAGCTTTTCGATGGCCTCGGCCTCTTCCAGAAACACTACCTGCTTGCTCGACAGCATCGGCAACGTCTGACATTGATCTAGTGCCTGTTGCGTCTCTCCGCGATCCGCCGAGAATCGCGACACCGCCCACGTCCGTGCCGCTTCCGGCACGAACTTCTCGATCAATTGCGCCCGGCAGGCGTCGCGGAGATAGACCTCATCCCCGAGCAGCAAAATCGCTGGCAGCGCCTTGCCCTTCTCCAGTTTTTCCCGGAATTCCGCCGCGCTTACCCGCGCCATCAGAAGTTCTCCGTAACCGCCGCCACCAGTCGCGTCGCAAAGTCCGTCGACATCCGTTCCAGCGCCGGCTGTCCTTCTTGAAAAAAGCTCTCTACCTGCGCCTTCGTGAAGACCGGCTGGCCGTTCGAAAACGTCTGGGCGCTCGCCAGCTGATACTCATTTCGAAATACGAAGTTGTCGGTGTGATACAGCACTTTGTCGTTGTCGCGCTCCCTCAGCGTGACCTCGCATCTCATCGTCACCATCATCGCCGTCGCCGATGCCGTGGTCGGCGCCCCGGGCGCGGTGCTCTGCGGACTGCTCTGAAACAGCAGCGGCACAACTTCCATGCTCAGTACCTTGCCCGTCAATAGCGCGTCCCCGCCGTTTGCGTCCGACACGATCCGGTAGTTCGTCTTCGCCAGAAACTCGTGGATCGTCGCCGCCGTCAACTGTTGCTCGATCTTGAAGGTGCTGGTCTTGTTCTCCATCGTCGGTACCGCGATCACATGGATGCTTTTCGGCAACACGTCGCTGTGCCCCGCCACGTGATACCCGCACCCGGCTAAGGCCATGCCCGCAAGGATCACCGAAATCGCCGTCAACAAGCCTTTTCCGCCGATTCGCTCACTGATCTGCCGCGGAAAAGAAAAGACTGCCATCCTGAGCGAAGCGAAGGATCTCAACTGATCGCCGGCTAGTGTTCTCCCGTCGGGCCACCGTCGCAACCCCTTAGATCCCCATCCTTCTGTTTGCTCGAACCTCATCCTTCCAGCCGCTCCGTCAACTTCACTGCATTCCATGCCGGCAAACGCAAATTATCCGCAGCTCCCCATAACCACCACGCGCCTTCCCGCACGGCATCCGGCTCCGGCACCCGCAGCCACGGCCCACTCTCTCCCGCTACGCTTACATTGCTGGGCGCTGGCTCGCCCGTATCTGCCAGCGTAAATCCCGCCTGTTTGCAAATCTCTGCCAGCACGGCCTGATCCAGTCCAGCGCCCACATCTGCGCACACATTGAAGGTCAAGCCATAAAACACCGGTGCGTGTACCAGATTCAACGCAATCCTTCCGTCCTCGCCCGCCTCCCCGATCGCGGCACTCACTTCCGCCCTGATCCGCAAGAGCCGCCCAGCGAGATCTTCCTGACTCTCGCTCCCAAATCGCGGCAACAGGTTGAAAGCCGCTTGCGTTCCAAAAACATGCTCCCCTACGCTTTGAAACGACAACAACTGCGAGGTCTGCGTCTCCAACTCCTCGATCCCCGCCCTTCCCGCCTCCGAAACCGGCTGAAACATCACTGCGGTCATTTTCTCCAGCCCTGCCTTGCGCAACGCCAGCGCCAGGCTCGCCATTGCCGTTCCGCCCGCCGAAAACACGCTGAATACCTTGTCATCCTTCCCGATAGTTTTCCCTGTCAGTGCCTCGATCTTGGGAAACCACGGCGTCGCATCCGGATTCGCCACGCTTGCTTGCGACAAATCGATGACCGTTGCTCCCGCCTGCCGCGCCGGCTCCACGCACGACTTTGCGAACTCCACCGATCCCGTCAGGAACGCGTATCGCGCCCCGTGGAACGTGTCATCTTCCACTTTCTGAATGAGTGTCGCTTCCCCGCCAGCTTCCGTCAGCGTCCCGGCCACCAATTCTTCATCCACCAGCCGCAGATCCCAGTCCGCGAACCGGCTCTCCTCCAAAACCGTCTTCACCTCATTTCCCAGCAATGAGGATGCACCAGCAATGACGATTCTTTGGGAGCGACGCTCTAGCGCCATGGCTCAGGCAGTCCTGGCAACCAGGCGGTGGCGTAAGAACCGCACCACGTGCAAAACGATGCCCGCCACTGCGTAAGTCCCCGCGATGATCACCAACACAAATTCTGAATATCTCAAGATGAGCGCCAACAACAGTAGTAGCAAAATGATGGTCACCGAAGGCTGCTTCTTCGTCCACGGAATATCCTTGAAGCTGTAATAGCGAATCGTGCTGGTCATCAACAAGCCCAACGCTGGCAGCAGCAGGAACCACACGATTGCCCCGGACCGCTCCACAATCGGTCCATACCAGTGGTATGCATGCACAATCGCCGCCACTACTCCCGCCGATGCCGGTGTCGGCATTCCTACGAAATTCTTGTTCCCGCCCGGCTCCATCCCCTTCACGTTAAATCTCGCCAGCCGCCATGCCGAGCAAATCAGAAACGTCAGACAGCAAATCCATGCAAATTCACCCAACTGGTGATTCCCGTCCACCGGAGCAAAACTCGCCCGGAAGCCCCACGCGTATGCCAAAATCGCCGGAGCCACTCCAAAGCTCACCACATCCGCCAGCGAATCGAATTGCACCCCAAACTCGGTGTTCGTTCCGGTCATCCGCGCAATTCGCCCGTCCATCGAGTCGAACAGGATCGCCAGCCCGATCGCCTTTGCGGCGTGATCAAAGTTTTCTTGACCACCAATCAATGCCGCGATCGACGCGTAATACCCGCACAGCAGATTGGCAACCGTAAAAAGGCTCGGCAACAAAAATATTCCACGCCGCAAACGCGGATTCCGTTTCCTCTTTTCAAAGAACGGCGTACCGTGCTGTTCGATTTCCGCCATTTCGCTCACTCATCCCCGAAACAGAGTACTACGAGCCTTACTCTTCCCGCATTTGGTGATTTGTCGCGCCGCCGCTCTACCGCTTTGTTCCCCCACCGCTTTCCCGCATTCTCGCCAAGACACTCGATCCGCCCTTTACGTTTTGCCCGACTCTCACCGCGATTTCCGGCTCCCCCGGCATCCACACATCCATTCGCGAACCGAATCTCACCAATCCGACCCGCTCTCCCCGCGCCACTGTGTCTCCCTCTTTCTTCCACGCAATGCATCGCCGCGCGACCCACCCTGCGATCTGCTTGTAGACAATCTCTCCGTGTTCGGTCTCTTGCGTGAATACGTTCTGTTCATTGTCCGACGAACACCGTTCGTCCCACGCCGCCATAAATTTCCCAGGCTTGTATTCCAGTTTTGTGATCTTCCCGGCCGCGGGCGCGCGGTTCACATGTACATTCCAAACCGCGAGAAAAATACTCACACGCTTCCCAGGCCGCCCGCCCTTCTCTTCATCCTTTACCACCACCACGCGCCCATCCGCAGGCGCGACAATCACACCCGCCCCGTCGGGAATCACTCGATCAGGATTGCGGAAGAAACTGAAGACGAACAGCCCCAATAGCACCAACACCGTCCCCAAGGCAAACATCCACCCTTGGCCCCATGCCAGCAGCACTACGCCAATCAGAAATGGTGGTAATCCGAAGGAATACCCTTCCCGGACCATGCCTCTCCGCTCTCTCATCGCGACTGCCCGTCGCGGGAGCCCTTGCTCATTTTACGATACTTCTCGTCCGGGAAGGCGTTTCCGGGTGGGGCTACTGCGTATGTCTAGCGCGCGCGCCGTGGAGTTGCGCAGCAATGCGCTCCATTTCATCCTTTACGTGTAGCTTTAACTTTTTCAGTCTGATTTCTTCGATGAGGTCTTCGGAACTGAGGTAGGGCGACTGCGAGAGTTTTACGAGTTCTGTTTCGTACTGCCGGTGTTTCTCTGCGAGACGCTGATATTCCGCGTCCGCTTCGAAAATTACGTCCCGAGGGCTCCGCTGCGCTGTGGCCATGCGTACCTCCTGGATTGTGAACACTACATTAACGCAGCCTAACACCGGGGTTTACCCCGTCAAGAGCTATTCCGTACCTCCCCTGTGGAATTTCCGTACTAGCGTTTCCCGTCACGTTTCTCTTGCCAAAACCAGCGCTGCTTCCTGCGGGTCCCGGTAATAATCCAGACGCCGGCCCACTTCCTTAAAGCCCACCCCCCGGTAGAATGCAATGGCTCCCTGATTGGACTCCCGCACCTCCAGAAATATCCTCGAAGATCCGCTCGATTCCAATCTCGTTAGCATCGCCTTCACGAGTCCGGAGCCCACTCCCATGCGTCGGAATTCCCTCTTGACCGCCAGATTTAGAATCTCCGCCTCGCTCCCCGTCGACCGACCGAGAATAAATCCCGCAAGTTCATTCCTGTTCCAAGCAACCAGAAGCAGATCTGTCTCGCTGCTCAGGACCGCCGCCAAGGCCTCCTCCGACCACTGCGCCGCTTCTGGCGCATCCTCCAGCATCTTTCGTATCTCAGGCAGATGCTCGCGCCGGCACAATCCCAGCGTGATAGCCCTTTCACCTTCCATGCGCCGCCGGCCCTTTCCAGAAGATCTCCGCGTCCGACCGCCGCACGTAGTTCGCGTCCAGTTCCAACGGATCCGTGAATTGGCCCGCTAGCGCCCGTTCGTGTGCGCTCCGACCAATCGCTGGCGCAAGTTCCGCAGACACCGACTGTATACGGTCTCCCTTGTCGACCCTCTTCTGCCAGCCCTCCAGTTCAGCGATCAACTCGCCATCCATCGTCACCCATTGAACCGGCTCCTGGCCGGCTTCTCGCTCCACGACTTCGAGGAATTCCTGCGGAGCGATGACCGTTTCGTCTCCGATTCGGCCAATTTTGGCGTCCTCTGCGCGATAGATAGCGGCAAAAATCTGTCCCCGCTGCGCGTCATAGTACGCCCCCACCAGCCCCCCGTTGCACCCCGCTAACCGCGCCAGCGCCTCTAGCCTCGATACCCCAACCACCGGCTTTCCATACACTTCACACCACGCTTTCACCGTCGTGAGCCCCACCCGCACCCCCGTAAACGACCCCGGTCCAGTCGCAACCGCAAACAGATCCACTGCCTCCATCCGCACTTCTGCAGAAGCAAGGACCCCCTCCACTCCGGGTATCAGCCATTCCGAATAGTCCGTCGCGCCTGTATGCGCCTCCACCGCGAGAGTGTCCCCATCACGCAGCACGGCCACACTTCCTCGTTGCTCGCTGGTATCAATCGCTAAAATAATCAAGTCGGGAACCCCCGCGCAAGTCAGCTTACTCGCTCAAATCAATAGAGTTGCGATCTACAGACGGTACCCACCACGTTCCTATCCTCGGCGCCGCGCTTCTGTTCGTCCTAAAGCATTGCACTGAATCCGGGCATTGCTCCGAGCAATTTCAGGGCCAATTTTTCACCCAACTCTCCCTATCTTCCTCATTCCACGGGATATACCTTGACTCTTCCAGCACAACCCTCTACACTCGTTTTATCCTTCCTGGGGGCCACCGAAGCTATGGAATATAAGATCGGCGACAAAGTCGTTTATCCGAACCACGGCGTAGGCGTAGTTGAACAAATCAGTTACGGCGTCCTGAACGGCAGAACCGAACGTTACTTCATGATTAAAATCCTTTCCAGCGGTTTGCGGGTTATGGTTCCTTCTTCTAACGCGCCAACCGTTGGTCTTCGCTCCGTTATTCGCTCCAACGATGCCAGCAAGGTGCTTGGCTTTCTCGAAAAGGGAAAGCTCAATTCGCACCATGACTGGAAGCATCGTTTCAAAGAGAACTCCGAGCGCATGCGCACTGGTTCTCTTCTTGAAGTGGCCGTGGTTCTCAAGAGCCTGGTCTCCCTCAGCCGCAGCAAGCCTCTTTCTTTTCGCGAGAAGAAAATGCTGGAACGCGCCAAGTATCTCTTGGTCAGTGAAATGGCGACGGCGCGCAACATGACGGCCGAAACCGCCGAAGACCTGGTTGTCAGGTCCTTAGCCAAAGCCAAACTGCAATTCCCGACTCTGCAAGAAAAATTCGAATAGCCAGTTTCAAATCGGAACAGTTCCGGGGCGACCTTTCCGGTCGCCCTTTTCTTTTCGGCCGCGGCTTCCCGCTGATACCGAATTACCGACTTCCGGCTAACGGCATACTCGCCACCGCATTTAACCGAACGTCCGCGAACTCCCCTCGCTCAAACCGCGCATACGCCGCCGCGGCAATCATCGCCGCATTGTCCGTGGACAGTTCCCGGCTGGGGAAGAACACCTTCAGTCCTAGTTCAGCACCGCGCACTTCAAATGTCGTCCTCAATTGGCTATTCGCCGAAACTCCTCCGGACACGAGGACCGTCTCCACTTCGCACTGTCCCGCCGCCGTCATGGTCCGTTCTACCAGGTCGCGCACTACGGCATTTTGGAATTCGCGCACCAGTCCCAGCGTCTGCGGACTGCACAGCGGCAGCAATTCCTCGAATTTTCGATGCCCATCCTGTAACAACTCCTGCCGCTTCCGAATTTCCTGGTCGTACTCTGGGTGTTCGCGCAAGTGATACAACACCGCTGTCTTCAGTCCGCTAAAGCTGAAATCCAGCGCATTTCCCCGTGTTTTCGTCGGGCCGAACTTCACTGGCGCAACCACAGTTCCAGCGGCCGCGGCCAAACGATCCAGAATTGGCCCGCCGGGATACCCCAACCCCAGCAACTTCGCCACTTTGTCATACGCCTCGCCCGCGGCGTCGTCTCGGGTCTGTCCTAGCTTTCGGTAGCCAAATCCTCCCAGTCCTGAATTTACTCTCGCATTTTCCGGGCGTTGTAGGGGTCCAGCATCGCTGGACCCCATGTTCGCAAGATCTCTCCCGCCAACGACACTTTCGCTCTCGCCGTTTCTCCGAATTTCGGATTCCGAATCTCGAACTTCGAGTTCTTCGCTCGCCACTGCTTCTTTCACTTCATACAGAACCGTATGCCCGCCCGACACGATCAAGCATACTGCTGGCAACTTTGGCGATTCCCCTTCCCGATATGCTTCCAAGAACGCTGCATGCACATGTCCTTCAAGATGATTCACCGCAATCAATGGCTTCCCGAGCGCACGCGCCAACGTCTTCCCATACGTAATTCCGACCAGCAGCGACCCCACGAGCCCCGGCCCCTGTGTCACGCCAATCGCGTCCAACTCCTCCAACCGCAAGCCAGCTTGCTCCATCGCTTCTCGCACCACCGGCACAACCTGCCGGAGATGCTCGCGCGAGGCCAGCTCCGGCACCACTCCTCCATACTTGCGGTGAATGTCAATCTGTGAAGCCACCACACTGGACAGAATCTCCCTCCCACCCGCAACCACTGCCGCGGCTGTTTCGTCGCACGACGATTCGATCCCCAGTATCCGCGCTGGCCTTTTCTCTTCCATGGTCACTGCATTCAAGCTTCATGCTAGCACACGCCACAGTTCCTTCCCGGGCCGCCGAAGCGCAAACAAAAAAGGGAGAGCCGAACTGGCTCTCCCTCTTCCGACTTATTTGTTGTAGACAACTCGCAGAAGCTAGAAGTTCACGCGAACTCCAAACTCCATCGTCCGCGGCGTCGAGCCTTCCGTGGAAAGCGCGCCGAATGTTGTCGGATCCTGCCCCGCGATGTTGAGGGTCGGATCCAACAATTGATTATGGTTAAACACATTGATGAAGTTGAAGGAGAGTTCCGCATTGAACCGCTCTGTAATCCGAAAGTTCTTCTTCACTCCCAGATTCATGTTCCAGTACGACAGCCCACGGAAAGTCCCGAAGCCGCCACTGTTCCCGTCAAGTCCGAGAATCAACGGCCTCACCGTGGCGAACACTGCGGCGGGATCCGCAAACATGGTGCCGTTCGCGTGAAACGCCGCCTTCGGCGGATGCTGTGTCGTCATTACGCAGTTTGCGTTCGTGAACACGTTGTTACCGTCTCCCGAACCCCAATCCTGCGAGCCGCTGTAACCCTCGCTGAACCCGCCTGTGTTGGTATTGCAGAAATCCGGCGCGCCACTGCCGGTCGTAAAGATCGGAGAGAACGTCCAGCCACCGAGGAGGTGCCCAACGACGCCCTGTTGGCCGCGATACCAGGGCGGTTGATACACCAGGAACAGCGTATCCACGAATTTGCGATCGAACGCTTGCACGCCGTACTGTGAATTCAGGTTGTAGGGGTCGACCGCGGTCTCCTGACTGGTGGCTTGAATGACCGCTCCAGTTCCCAGGGCCTTGCTATAGGTGAAGTTATTCTGCAGCGTCAATCCATGCCAGTCATTCATCTTGAATGTGATGAATCCAGCGTTGTAGTTGCCGTGCCCGAGACTTGTGCTCATCGTCACGTTGCTAGACATCTGCCCGGCGGTGTTCATCATCGTGTGACCGAAATTAAATCCCGGCGCGGTTCCACCGTTGTCCAAGTCGGACCACAACGACCACACACTCTGTGTTTGGAAGTTCGGGAATTCGCTCGCCACCACGGTCGCCGTGCACGTTCCCGGGGCACAATATCCCGTGCCAGCGAGCGCCGCCTCAAAGAACGGCTGTGACGGCAAATTCCCCAGCGTCGATGACACGGTAGCAGCGTTGCAAGCTGCCATCGAGGTTGCACAGCCCATGGCCTTTTCCACATTTGCATAAGCCGTCTGGAATTGCTGGCCGCCCATCGTCATCATGTACGGTACAGAGTTGATGTTGATGTTCTGCAATTCGTTGTGGATCCAGCGGCTGATCCCTCCCACCTCCACCGAAATCTTCGAATTGAACTGGTGCTGGATGCTGATGTCGAACGAATCGACGGAGTTCGGTTTGAAGTTCGGATCGAGAGGCGAAGCCGTCGACCCGACCGTGTTTCCACCGATTCCCGGATAGTAGGGCTGCGGCAATTGCGCCGTTGGCAGGGGAAGCGGTGCGGCGCTGCCGTCCGTGCCGATGCGAAACGCGGTGCTCACTGTCGGAGCGGTGGTCCCGCAGGTTCCGTCCTTCAGAGCATTTGTGCAGATGACCGGCTGGATGAGTCCCGGGCTCAGCAGTGGTGTCAGCACTAAGTTCACGCCGTTCACGCGTCCATAGATTCGGCCGTATCCGCCTCGCACAACCGTCTTGTTCTTTCCCAGCAGATCTCCCAGCACCCCACTGTCGAAACCGGGATTCCAGGCAATGGCTACACGCGGGCTAAACCCATCGTAGAAAGGATGGAACGGGTATTTCGGGTGGCCTGCCACATTGTTGATCAGCGCAAAACCGATCTCCGGGTTATAGGGCTGTCCGCCCAGCGCCGCCGCTTTACGTGCGTCCAGGAAATCCTGCGCGCCGATCATCTTGTCGTTTGCGTCTACCAGGATGACCTGCTTGCCTTGGTCCTCCACCGGAGGCATCTCCAAGGTCCAACCTAACCCGTAATTTAAGGTGATGGACGGCTTGATTCGCCACGAATCGCCGAAATACAAGTTGTAATAGGGAATCGTTACCTTGTCGAATGCCGGCACCAACGCTCCGTTTAGCTGCAAATCCGAGCCAGAACGCGTGTAGGCCTGCTGCGCCTGCGTTACGATACCGAGCACCGCCGCCGCGTCGCGATCGAGCGAACCCGCGTTGGGCGCACCCGGCGCAAATGCTGGGCCAAGTTCGCTGAAAATGACGTTGCCTCCTCCGTTTCCGCCATTCTGCCCCAGCAAATCTACTGGGTAGTAGTTGATCCCGCCGCCGTTGTCGGTGCGCGTGTGGTAGTTCCAGTTCCGCTGATATTGGCCGCCGAACTGGAAAAAGTGTGTCCCTTTCAGCCACGACACATCGTCGCGGATGAAATGATCCTTTCCATCCCAGAACCGCGTGCGCGTCTGCTGCGTGTTCACGTTGTAAGGCGCAAGCGTCTGCTTCCCATGGCTCGTTTCTCCAAAAGGCTCAATCGCTGCGTCTAGACTCGCGAACTGCGGCGGGTCTCCAGCCGACGCCCACGCCCAATAGTTCCGCAGGAAGCTGTACCGGAAATCGTTGGTGACGTTGGAACTGATATTCGTGGTCATTCCGGCCACTAGGTACCATGGTACTTGTGGGTGGCTGGTGAGAGACGCAGGGGTACCCACCGTATCGCCATTGAAAAATCCGCCGATATCCACCTGGTCGTCGGTAGCGCTCGTCAAATGGTAGTAGCGATAGCTCGACATAAAGTGCCACTTCTGCCCGAAATCGTGATCAAGTCGAACGACACCAAAGTTGTCGTTTTGAGGAATTGCCAGGTTTGACTTGAAGTCGAACGTGTTTACATTGTCGCAAAGGAGATTTTCGAACGGACCGCAACCCGCTCCTGGCGTTGGCAACGGCATGTGTTGGTTCCACAGTTGCTGAACCAACGAATTCATTCCGATGCCTCGCGGATCAAGACTATTCAGTGGGTAGGTTATTGAGGGGTTGCTGGGATCGTGCAGGATGCCATTCCGCATATCCGCGCCCGGAACCAACCGGTCATACGTTTCCTTTAAAGGAAACCGCGCACCTTGGTAAAGTGCGAAAATGTACGTCTTTCCACCCAGAATATCCTTTGGAATCACCGGACCACCCGCCCCAAATCCAAACCAGCTTCGATGCCAGTCCGGCACTGCGCATGGTGTCGGTAAGCACTGGTTGTTCTGCCACGTGTTCGCCGACATCGTATTGTCCAAATAATATTCGTACGCCGTACCATGCCAGTTGTTGGTTCCGCGCTTCGTCACAATGGAAACCTGCATGCCAGACGAAGAGTTAAAATCCGCAGTCTGATTCGACGTCGCCACCTTGAATTCTTCCACGCTGTCGATCGGTGTCGGCATCACGCCCGATGGCTGATTTCCCGCGATCCCCGCGCTCGAACCGCTGATCGGGTTGTTTGGATTCGAAAACAAGCCGCCGGAAGGATCGTCTCCAAAACTCGGATTGTAGACGCCTCCGCTGCCATCCATGTCATTGCTGTTGTTCCCGCCATCGAGCATGAAGTTGGCCTGGTCCACTACTGTGCCGCCGACGCTGCCATCAGGGCTCACGCCGGGCTGCATAGTAACAAACGAACTCACGTCGCGCCCCAAGCTCGGCAGCGACTCCAGCGTGTTGCTGTCCACCGTGTTCCCGATGGTTGAATTCAGCGTCTGCAGTTCGGTGTTGGCGTTGGCCGCCTTGACTTCCACAACCTCCGTCCCCGCGCCTAGTTCCAGCTTCACGTCCAGCGTCCGCTGCTGGCCCACCACCACTTCCTGTTCGCCCAGCTTCGTCTGCCGGAACCCTCCCTTATTGATGATGACGTCGTACTTTCCCGGAGGCAGATTCGGAAAGTTATATCGCCCCGCGTCATTCGTGGTAGCTGTTCTGGACGCGTTCGTCGACAAATCCGTTACTGTTACCGCGGCCCCAGGCACAGCGGCTCCGGAGGGGTCCGTAACTGTCCCTACAATCACCCCTGTACCCGCCATCTGGCCCTGAACCACACCCGCGCACACCCCCAGCGCGAGGATCAACATACAAATGTAGCTTTTGAAGGAAAACACACGCATGAGCACTCTCCCCTTGGACAAGGTGTCCAAACACACACACCATTACTCACCTGTTGTTTGGCAACCTTACCTTGGTCCTTCAGCGCTCATGCCTAGAGACCAACCACCACTCGTGCTCCGGTATTTTGGGGTGAGATGTACCGGAAGTTCGTACTTCGTATCCCAATTTGTAAACGAATGCAAGCAGAAATATCGAATTTACTCGAACGATCGGACGAATCTCGGGTCAAACAATCAGACACACCTCAATAGTTTGACGATGAAAATGAAAAAAGGGGAAGGCATTTAGCCTTCCCCTTCCTTCTTTGCGGCGATTTTTCTCGCCGGAATTAGGTTAGAAGTCGATCGAAATGCCGAGCTGTAACCGCCGCGGCGTATTGGCTTGCACGTTGCCGCCGCAGCCTAGCACACCCCACGTCGTGGTATCCCAAGGCGTGAAGCAAGGATCGGCTGGCTGCATGTGGTTCAGCACGTTCGTGAAATCGAAATACAGCGAAGTGCTGACGCGCTCGGTCAAATGGATCTTCTTGGTGATGCCCAGGTCCAGGTTCCAGAAACCAAGGCCGCGGAACACGCCGCCGCTCCCTACCTGTCCATCCAGGCCAAGAATCGGGTTGCGAATAGGATCGCCGAAGATTCCCCCACCAATCGGGCAGCTTGCGTCAGGATTACTGAAGGCGTTCTGGCCAGGTCCAGCCGAGCCGCATGTGAAGCTGGCCTGCGCGACCTGGTGCCTGCCGCTATTCAGAGGTATCCCCGGTGATGGGACCATGTTTTCGTAGCTAAAGATATAAGCGGGGTTGCATTCGCCGAAAGATCCGCAGTCAAACGACCCTGTCTGCGCTTGCACTGGGAAGCCACTTCCGTAAACGAACAGCGGCGAGAAGCTCCAGCCACCAAGCAGGTGGCCCAGGATTCCCTTCTGGTCTTGATAGTAGGGCGGCGTGTAGTTGAAGAACAGGTTGAAGTTGTACTTCTCGTCGTAGTACTGCGGACCGTAATTGTTGTGCAGGTTCCACGGATCAACCGTGGCGTACGAGCTGCTTGCCTGCACCACGTTCCCTGTTCCCAGGGCCTTCGACATCGTGAAGTTGGTCTTCATCGTCAGGCCGTGCCAGTTCGTAAACGTCAACTGGAGGAAGCCCGCATTGTAGTTGCCGTATCCATTGCTAACGGTGGTCGACAGCGACGGCGACTGCCCGTTGGCGCCATCAACGCCACCGATCGGGTCGCTCGTCAGTGACCGCCCGAAATTGAACATGCCCGCATTGGATACGCCAGCCCAAGCATCGAACGCATCGGAGGCACCCATGTTGCCCGCGTTATTCATCACGAAGGCCTGGGTGCAGTTGGCAAAACCTGCACAATACGTCGGTTTCAGCGCCGCTTCAAAGAATGGCTGGCTCGGAATATTGGTCAGGTTTGTCCCGTAGTTGGTGGCCTGCATGACCGCTTTCCAGGCGTTTGCAAAGCTCTGCCCGTTTAGCGTCATCATGTAGGGCACCGCTGTCAGGCTGTAGTATTGCGCTTCGTTGCTGATCTTCCGGCCGATGTAGCCAGCTTCCGCAAGAATTTTCGGCCCGAATTGATGCTGGATGCTCATCGTGAATTCATCCGAGCGATCCGGCTTGAAATTCTGGTCGAAGGTTTCGCCCGCCCCTGTGGCCACTCCGTTGACGCCTGGATACCACGGTTGCGGCAGATTCTGGACCGGTGGAGGCAATGGTGCAACGCATGACCCGGTCGCGGGGCAATCGACGCCCACTCGGAAGTTGTTGGCGGGGGTGGTCCCTCCGCAAGTGCCCGCACCGGTTCCCGAAAGTGCAAAACTCGGTCCGCCGCAAGTTGCAGGCTGCAGCAGTCCGGGTGTGAGCAAGGGCACCAACAGCGGATTGACGCCGTTGATGCGTCCAAAGATCCGTGCGTAGCCGCCTCGAAGAACTGTGTTCCGTTCGAAGTTCCATGCCACGCCGACTCGCGGGCTCAGTCCTCCGTAATACGGGTCATAGGGGTATTTGGTATGGCCCGACACGTTTCGGATTGTGTTGAAACCGATGTTCGGTGCGTAGGCCTGACCTTGCAGCGCGAATGCCTTTTCCTGGTTCAGATAGTTCATCGCGTTGAAGATCTGCCCGTTTGCATCTACCGCCACGGTCTGGAACCCGCCGAGGGTTTCGTATGGCGGCATCTCAATCGTGTAGCCGACGCCGTAGTTGATCGTGAATTTCGGCTTCATGCGCCAGCTATCGCTCCAGTACAGCGTATAGGTGGGGATGATGCTCTTCGCCAATACCGCTGGCGATGAAGTGCAGTCTGCCGTCGCGGCGACGCCTTGAATGGCGCAGGAGCTGAAGGGATTGAGAGGCAATCCTGTGGTCTGATTTCCTAGACCGCGGCTGAAGAGGCCTTGGGTCGAATCCACCATTCCCAAAACCATGGAATAGAGGTTGCCGTACTTGGCCCCGCTGATACCTTGGGGAACGTAACCATCCATGGTGATACCGTAAGAGGAGAGCGAAGTACCGTTCCCTGATCCCACGAGGTATTGCTCGTAGGTGTTGATCGATTCGCCGTTGTCATTCCTCTTGTGAGCGTCAACGTTGCGCAGATATGTGCCGCCGAACTGCATCAAGTGGTTTCCCTTGATCCATGTCAGGTCGTCCCGGAACATGTAATCGTGGCCGTTCCAGTAACGGGTGCGGACGTTTTGGTTGTTCGTGTTATACGGCATGAGTACCGGGCTGCTGCCCGAGCCGCTGTTTTCGCCTCCAACTTCCAGCGCCGCGGGATATCCCGCTACGTTTGGCACGCCGCTGGGCGACAGGTACGCCCACCAGTTGCGCGTATAGCTGAAGTGAAAGTCGTTCGTTAAGTTCGGCTTGATTTCGTGCGTAAGACCGGCGGTATACATCCAGGAGTTTTGCGGCTTGTTTCGGATTGCTGCATATTGACCCTCGGTGTCTCCGGGGAAAAATCCGCCGACATCCCACTGGTCCGATACAACTTTCGTCAGCTTGTAGTAGTGATACGTTCCGTTGAAATGCCAGTTCTTCCCAAAGTCATGGTCAACGCGTGCCACGCCAAAGTTGCTGCTCTGGGGGGTCTGGATGCTGCCGGTGTACCCGCAGTAGTTCAGGCCATCTCCCTGGTTGCAGTTATTGGGCATCGGCAGGTAAGTGCTCCACAGATTCGAAATCACCGGGTTCAAACCCAAACCACGGGGGTCGCAGCCGCCGGCGCCGGTGCATTGGATTACGGTTCCGATAGGAATCGTATCGCCAGCGCAGCCTTTCAGCCCGCTGGAGGTCTGCACTCCAACGCATGTCGAAGCATTCGGTGCATAGCTCGTTCCTGAAGAGGGATCGACCGTGGCGGTCGGATTCAGATTCACCACTTCCCCGCTCAGTTTGATCAACCCAGCCCGCAACGAAGCTGTCGGCATGTTTCTTGTGAACGTTGTCCCCTGCGGATACCGGAATCCTTCGTAGTTGCCGAAAACGTACCAATCCCCTCCCAAGTAATTGGAATGAGGAATTTTCCCCCCGGCAAGCGCCCCAAATCGGCTGAAATGCGAACTGATCAGTGGGTACGGTTTCCCGGTGTCGGGATTGCCCAAATTGTTATCCCACGAGTTCGCCCCGCCGAGCGTCGTATCGGAATAGTAGTCGTAAGCGCCGCCGTGAAAAGTGTTTGTGCCGCGCTTCGTCACCACCTGCACCTGGCTCCCCGCCCCGCCGTTGAAGTCGGCCGTCTGGTTCGCCGTCGATACCTTGAACTCTTCGACGCTGCTCACCGGAATCGGAATCACCGCCGAAGGCGCCTGCGAGTACCCCGAAGTGTGATAGGTCCCCGCGCCGCCCGCCGTATCAGAGCCAAAGCTCGCGATGTACGTGTTGTTGTCGCCGCTCATGTCGTCGGTGGCATATCCCCCGTCCACCTGGAACGTGTTCTGGTCGCTGGCCGCTCCACCCACGTTGCCGTTCATGTTCTGCCCCGGCTGCAGCACCGCCAGCGTCGAGGCATCACGGCTGATATTCGGCAAGTTAACAAGCGTGTCGCCACTTAGCGTCGCGCCCACCGTCGCATCCATCGTCTGCAACTCGGACCCTGGCGAACTCACCACTTCCACCGTCGTTGTCAGGCTTCCGACTTCCAGGACCGGATTCACGCTCGTCTGCAAGCCGACGGACACGGTCTGATCCGACACAATGACCGTCTTGAACCCTTCCTTCGTAATTTTTAGTGTGTACGTTCCCGGGCTCACGTACGGAAATATGAAGTGCCCTTTGTCATTGGCCGTTGTTGTTCTCGTGGACCCTGTCGAAGCTCCCGTCAGAGTCACCAACGCGTTGGGGACCACCGCGCCTGTACCGTCTGACACCGTCCCGGCCAGTGTTCCGGAGTCCGATGACTGTGCCAACGTAACCGGCGTTACCAACCCCAACAGCAGAACTAACAAGCCCAAAAACACAACCACTCGCTTGGATACCATCAACAACCCTCCCCTGTGCATTCCGCCCCCGAGCACACCTACAGCATGCGGAGCGCACATCTGGCCTTTCGGCCTCAGTTTTTCTCGTACTTACGGGCAACCTAACTGCTTCACGTCGCAGCCGACCAAGACTGCGCCGAATAAAGTTGGTACTTCGTACTCCAATTTGGGCCCCATTGCAACATAAAATAGCAACAATCGAAAAAATTCTCTCCTGCCGGCTGTTCTAGTACCCGCAACACCCAAGAACAGGCACGCGATCTTCAGTGTGTTTGGCCCTTTGTTTGTCGCAGCGCAAACACCTGTGTCACTTCACTCGCCACAGTCCGTCTGCCATCCACGCACCCGTCGCTTCGATTACTCTCTCCCGCCGTTCCCTCGATTGACAAACTTCGCTCCCGACCGCTACTGTGCTTCTGTAGCAGGGTTGGCATCCAAATTTCTTCGAAGGCTCCGTGCAGACAACTTCTCTATGGTCCCCAATTCCGCGCAGTCCCCGGTGAATCCCCCGTCGGTTCGCAGAGTTCGTAAAGCCGTTCTTCCCGCCGCTGGTCTTGGCACACGATTCCTACCAGCCACTAAAGCTCAGCCAAAGGAAATGCTGGTCGTCGTCGACAAACCCCAGATTCAATACGTCGCGGAAGAGTGCGTGGCGTCCGGCATCGAGCACATCATCATCGTCACAGGCAAAGGCAAGAATTCCATTGAGGATCACTTCGACCACGCGCCGATCCTCGAGCGCCACCTGGAAGAAAAAGGCAAGTTCGAGCAGATCGACATCGTCCGCAGCATCAGCGATATGGTGCAGGTCAGTTACACGCGCCAGAAAGAACCCCTCGGACTCGGCCACGCCGTTCTCGTTGCCAAAGATCTCGTCGGCGACGAACCTTTCGCCGTTCTCCTCGGCGACGTTCTAATTCCGGGTGAGAATCCTGCCACCAAGCAGCTCATCGACGTCTACACTGCCACCGGCACTGGCGCGATCGCCGTCGAAGAAGTGCCCCGCGAGAAAACTCATCTTTACGGCATCGTTGCCGGAGAGCCCGCCCCCCTTCCCCCCTTCGGCGAACGCCTGCTCCGCATCCGCGACCTTATCGAGAAGCCCAAACCTGCCGATGCGCCCTCCAATCTCGCCATCACCGGCCGCTACGTCCTCCCCCCGGCCATCTTCGATTGCCTCGAACGCACCAAGCCCGGCGCAGGCGGCGAGATCCAACTCACCGACGCCATGCGCATCCTCGCCAAAGAGCAAGGACTTTGGGCTTTGATCTATGAAGGAATTTCCTACGATGCGGGAGACAAACTGGGTTTCCTGAAAGCCACCGTCGAACTCGGCATGCAGAACCCCGAATTCGGCCAACAATTCCGCGACTACCTCAAATCCCTGAAGTTCTAATGTAGCGCCGCGCCTTCAGGCAGGGCACCTTCGGAGTGCGAGAATTCTCGCCGTCCTCAGCGTCCTCTGCGTCTCTGCGTTATCGATTTTCCTTTTGACTGCCAGCTAGCTACTTCTTGCCCTTCTTCTCTTTCGTTTCCTTGCTCGCACTTTCTTTCGCTGCGGGTTCTTTCGCCGCGCTTTCCGTCTTCTCGGTCGGCGCG
>Ga0335080_10001076_pt1 | contig 26160 bp, 21 predicted proteins | sample Lox_Sample_34_FD_206720 | JGI IMG/M metagenome (GOLD analysis project Ga0335080, IMG submission 206720) | Soil microbial communities from Loxahatchee National Wildlife Refuge, Florida, United States - Lox_Sample_3.4 | ecosystem: Environmental > Terrestrial > Soil > Wetlands | place: USA... | reverse complement strand
ATGGCGAAGAAGGACACGGTCAGCCGGCGGGAGTTCCTGGAGAGGGGAGGCCTCGCCGCGGGCGCGGTGGCCGCGATGCCGGCCCTGCCTCGCCTCGGCGCCGCCGATGGGAAAGCCGAGGCGAAGCTGCCGCACCGCACCCTCGGCCGGACCGGAGTCTCCGTCTCGATCCTGGCCATGGGCTGCGGCAGCCGCTTCCTCATGTACCCGGCGGACCAAGCTTCCGCGGTCCTGAACAAGGTCATCGACTCCGGCATCGACTACCTCGACACCGCGGAGGCCTACGGCGACGGCGAGAGCGAGACGAGGGTCGGCCGGGTGATGGCCACCCGGCGGAAGGACGTCTTCCTCGCCACGAAGGTCCCGGCCCGGTCGCGCACCCGCGACGGCGCGCTCAAGGAGGTCGAGGCGAGCCTCAAGCGGCTGCAGACCGACCACCTCGACCTCCTCCACCTCCACAGCCTCGGCGACGAGACGGACCTCGCGAGGATCGAGGCTCCGGACGGCGCGCTCAAGGCCCTCTACGAGCTGCGCGAGCAGAGGGTCACCCGGTTCATCGGGATGACGAGCCACACCGACGGCTCGGTCATGGCGAAGGCCATCGAGAGGAACGACCTCGACTGCGTGCAGATGGCCATGAACCCGGCCCGCGTGTCGCGCTTCGAGGAGCTCGCCCTGCCGGCGGCCAACCGGAAGAACCTCGGCGTCATCCTGATGAAGGTCACCGGGCAGGAGAAGCTGATGGCGGACGGAGGGGCCGACGCGGCGTCCCTTCTGCGCTATGCGTGGAGCCTGCCCATCTCGACCGCCGTGTGCGGCATGCCGAAGCTCGAGCACATCGAGGCCAACGTCGCCACCGCGAGGGCGCACACGGCCCCGCTCCCGCCGACGGAGATGGAGCGGCTCCGCCAGCAGCTGAACGGCCGCAAGTTCGTCCTCGAGCGGTTCTTCGCCCACCACCACGACGGAGGCTGGCCGGCGTAGTCGCGCGAGCCCGACTCAGCGCCGCCTGCGGGCGGGAGCCTTGCGGGGTCCGCCCTTCCGTCCCGGGCCCCCGAGGCCGAGGAACGCGAGCGCGAGAGCGAACGCCGCGACGACGATCTCCCACGGCGCGAGCCAGACGCCGCTCACGGCGCCCCGCCACCAGGCCGAGGCGCCGAGCGTGACGAGGCCGGCCGCGGGAGCGAGCGCGAGGACGACCGTCCACCAGGACCTTCGCGACGGCAGGAGCACGTGCGGAGCGGCCAGGAGCCACAGGCCCGGCACGGGGTGCCGGGCGAGCAGGACGCCGGCGAGGAGGGCCTGCGCGGACCGCAGGCCGAGCGCGAGGCCGCCGGCACGCGCGCCGCGCCAGAGGCCAGGGAGCAGGCTCGCGGCCCCGAGGCCGGCGAGCCACGGCCAGCCGACGACCCGCCCGAAGGCGGCGAACCACTGCGGCTCCTCGGCCGGGCCGCGAGGCACCCGCTGCAGCGCGCGAACGACGCCGAGCACTCCCCGCCCCATGCGACCGAGCGCGGCCGCGTCCAGCTTGTCCGCGGTGTCGGTCGGACGGTGGTAGTCCGGGTAGAAGGCCGAGAAGGACGAGTCCGACGCGAAGAGGGCGGGGTGGCCGGCCTGCAGGAACGAGAGGTCGTCGCCGTAGAGACGCACGCGGAAGGTCCGGACCGCGGGCTGGTACAGCCAGGCGAGGTACGGGTCGCCGACGCCGAGCGCCGAGCCCGCGTCGCGGGCCCCCGCGAGCGCCGCCCGCACCAGCCAGGCCGGGGCGACGACCGCCCGGCCCGGCTCGCGCGGGTCCGCGTAGGCGATCGGGTGCAGGACCGGCGTCCCGAGCCTCCAGCCCGACATCTCGATCGCGAACGCGGCCACGAGCGACCGTCCCCGCGGCCCCAGCCGCTCGACGAAGGCCCGCGAGCCGGCGGTCGTGCCTCTTCCCGTGGACCAAGCCTCCTCTCCGTCGAACGAGGCGAAGACGACCGTCCGCGGGCGAACCTCGTCCCGGGCCAGCGCGCGCGCGAGCTCGATCAGGAGACCGACGCCGCTCCCGTCATCGTAGGCCCCGGGCGCCTCGGGCACGGTGTCGTGGTGGGCGCCGACGAGGACGAACTCCTCGCCCCGCGCCCGCAGCGTGGCGACGACGTTCGTGCCGCGCGCGCCCTGGCGCTCGAACGGCTGGAGCTCGACCTCGTCGAGGCCCGCCTCCCGAAGCTGCGCCGCCACGTACAGCGCGGCGGCCTGGCCGCGCGGCGAGCCCCACGGATGCGGGCCGAGGGCGGCGAGGGCCGAGGCGTGGCGGAGGGCCGCTTCGCCGTCGACCGAGGCGGCGAGGAAGAGGGCGAGGAGCACGCTCATTCGGGGGCGTGATTATAGCGCCCGGCCCCGCCCTCGCCCGAGCGTTGGCGCGGGCCCGGCAACTTGCTAGACTCGCCTGAACCTCGGAAAGGACCGTGCTTCGATGAGCCGAGCCTCGATGGGCGCCGTCCTGCTGCTCGCCGCCGCGCCCGTCGCCGCCGGCACGCTGCGGGGGCACGTCGACGTGAGGGACAAGGGCGGCGGGAAGGCGTCCGACGCGGACGAGGCGGTCGTCTGGGTGGAGGGGCCGCGCGTGAAGGCGCCGCCGTCGAACGCGGTGATCACGATGAAGGCCAAGGCGTTCGTCCCGCGGGTGGCGGTGGTGACGGTCGGCGGCACCGTCGAGTTCCCGAACCAGGACCCGATCTTCCACAACGTCTTCTCCGTGTCCGGCGAGAACCGGTTCGACCTCGACCTCTACAAGAGGCCGAAGAGCGGGGCGTGGACGTTCAAGGTGCCGGGGCTCGTGCGCGTATACTGCAACATCCACCCGCAGATGAGCGCCTTCGTGCTGGTGCGCGACAACCCGTTCTGGACCCGCCCCGGCGGGGCCGGGGAGTTCGAGATCGCGAACGTCCCACCGGGCACCTGGGTGGTGAAGGCGTGGCACGAGCGCTCCGGAGAGGCCTCGCAGACGGTCACGGTCCCGGAGTCGGGCGTCGTGGAGCTCTCGCTCACCCTCGACGCCTCGCAGTGGAAGCGCGCGCCGCACAAGAACAAGTTCGGGAAGGACTACGAGGCCGGCGACCGGTACTGAAGGAGAGCCTCCCGCGATGGGACTGACCGGCAAGATCCTGCTCTTCATCGCCGCCCTCGTGGTCCTCCTGGTGGGCGGGACCCTCGCCTTCACCACGGTGCAGGCGGACCGCCTCGCGCGGTCGACCATCGACGCCGGCCTCAAGGAGACGCGTGACGTCTGGCAGGCGATCCAGGCCGACCGCTTCAACAAGCTGAAGCTCGGGGTGCGGGTCCTCGCCAACGACCCCTACTTCAAGGCCGCGCTCGCCGAGCGGGACCAGGCGACCACCCTCGACTCGCTCGGCGAGCGGGGCCAGGACCTCGGGGCCGACTTCATGATGGCGACCGACGCCCAGGGCGTCCTCGTGGCGCGGACGGACCGCCCCTCGGCGCCGCGGGACAACCTCGCCTCCGACCCTCTGGTGCGGCGGGCGCTCGACGGCGACGACGCGGCGACCCTGTGGCGCCAGGGGGACCGGCTCTACAGCGCGGTGGCCGTTCCCATGCAGACCGGGCCCGCGCTCGTCGGAGTGCTCGTGGCCGGCTACGGCCTCAACGAGGCGGTCGCGGCCCAGATCCGGAGGCTCACCCGCAGCGAGGTCGCGTTCGTCGTCCAGGCCAAGGGCCAGCCGCCCCGCCTGTCGGTCTCCTCCCTGGGCACGCGCGAGCCCGCTCTCGCCGCCGCAGTCTCCCGGCCCGAGCTGGCCCAGGCGGAGATGGCCCCGTTCGAGGTCGACCTGGACGGCGACCGCCACATCGGCGTGCGGATACCGCTCCGGGCCGCGGGCGGTGAGGAGGTCGGCTCCGCCCTCGCCCTCCGCAGCCTGTCCGCGGAGACCGCCGCCTTCCGCCAGTTCCGGAGGAGCCTTGTCCTCGTCTCGCTCGGGGTCATGGCGCTCGGCCTCGTCGCGGCCTGGGTCGCGGCGGCGCGCATCACCGGCCCGGTGCGGAAGCTCGCCGGGCTCGTCGAGCGCATCCGCGACGGCTCCCTGACCGGCGCCGTCGCCGTCACGGGGCGGGACGAGATCGCCTCCCTGGCGCGGGCCTTCAACGGGCTCCTGGCCGACCTGCGCGAGAAGGAGCAGATGATCTCCTTCCTCCGGGAAGGCATGACCGCGCTCCGGGCGGCGACGACGGGCAGCCCGCCCATGGGAGGCGCTCAGCTTCTCGCGGGAACGCTCCCCGGGAACGCCCCCACCGTCGCCCTGCCGGCCGCCGGGGGAGTGCTGCCGCGCGGCCGGCTCTTCGCCGACCGCTACGAGATCCTGGGCACGGTGGGCAAGGGCGGGATGGGCATCGTCTACCGCGCCCGCGACCGGAAGCTCGACGAGGTGGTGGCGCTCAAAGTGCTCCGGCCGGACATGGTCGCCAAGGACCCGTCGATCCTCGAGCGCTTCAAGCAGGAGATCAAGCTCGCCCGGCGGATCACGCACCGGAACGTCATTCGCACGCACGACTTCGACGAGGCGGAGGGGGTCCCCTACATCTCGATGGAGTACATCGAGGGCGTGACCCTCAAAGACGTCGTCCGGAACCGCGGCGCCCTTCCCCTCGGCGTCGGCCTCTCGATCGCGAAGCAGATGTGCCACGGCCTCGGGGCCGCCCACGAGGGCGGCGTCGTGCACCGGGACGTGAAGCCCCAGAACATGCTCATCCTGCCCGAGACGGCCGAGCTCAAGATCATGGACTTCGGGATCTCCCGGGTGTCCTCGGTGGAGCCGGGCGGATCCGGCCTCACCATGGCGGGCACGGTGATGGGGACGCCCGACTACATCCCGCCCGAGCAGGCCCAGGGCCGGCCGGCGGACTTCCGGTCCGACCTCTACTCGCTGTCGGTGGTGCTCTTCGAGATCTTCACCGGCAAGCTGCCGTTCAAGGGCGAGACGCCGATGGCGGTGGTCGTCGCCCACGTCCAGCAGCAGCCGCCCCGGCCTCGCACCGTCAACCCCCGGCTGCCGGCCGAGCTCGAGGCCGTCATCCTCAGGGGCCTGCAGAAGGACGCGGCGCGACGCTGGCAGAGCGCGAGCGAGATGCTCCACGCGCTGAGCGCCGTCTCGACGAAGGCGGAGGCGGCCTAGCCTCTCCGGCCGGGGGCGGCTCACGCTACAATCGCCCTCGCGGAGCCGCGCTCCGCGAGGGCACGTCTCACCCTCTGGCCGGCCCCGGGAAGGACGGGGGCCCGGCCAACGCGCCCCCTGAGAACGACGCCATGGCGCAGCCGTCCGAGATCGCCGGCCGCTACGAGATCCGCGCCGAGCTCGGCCGGGGGACGATGGGCGTCGTCTACCGCGCCTACGACCGCGACCTGGACCGCGACGTGGCCCTGAAGGTCGTCCGGACCGGGCTCGAGGACGCGGAGGGCGGGACTTCGACCTACGAGCAGCGCTTCTTCAACGAGGCGCGGGCCGCCGCGCGTCTCTCCCACCCCGCGATCGTCGTCGTGCACGACGTGGGCCGCGATTCCACAGGCGACCTCTTCATGGCGCTCGAGCTCCTGAAGGGCAGCACGCTCCAGGCCATCCTCGCGGAGAGGGCTCCGCTTCCCTGGCCGGAGGCGCTGTCGCTCGTGGAACGGGTGGCCGAGGGCCTCCACCACGCGCACGAGCACGGCATCGTGCACCGCGACGTCAAGCCAGCCAACATCATGGTGCTCGCCTCCGGCGAGCCGAAGGTCATGGACTTCGGCATCGCGAAGCTCGACGCCTCGCAGCTCACCGCGGCGGGCCAGCTCTTCGGGACCCCTCTCTACATGTCGCCGGAGCAGGCCCTCGCCCGCCCGGTGGACGCCCGCTCCGACCTCTTCTCGCTGGGGGCCGTGGCCTACGAGGCGCTCACCGGCCGCCGCGCCTTCGCCGGCGACAGCGTCCACGGCATCATGTTCCAGGTGGTCCAGGCCGACCCTCCGCCCCCGTCGCGCGTCGCGCCCGGGATCCCCGAGGGCGTGGACGCGGTCCTCGCCCACTGCCTCGCCAAGGACCCGGCGGACCGCTACCCGAGCGCGCGGGCGCTGGCCGAGGACCTGCGCGCCCTTCTCTCCGGAGCGCGCCCTCGGGCCGCCGCGGCGGCGGCGCCGCCCGTGGATGGAGGGGCGACGGTCGTCTCGTCGCGCAGCCCGATCGCGTCGCCGCGCGCCGCCGCGCCCCCGAGCCCGGGAGGGACGACCGGGCGAGGGGCGGCCGTCGGGCCGCGGGCGAAGCTGCTGTTCGCCGCCCTCGGCGTGGCCGCCGTCGTCGGCGCGGGCTTCCTCGTTCGGGCGAGGCTCGCCCCGCGCCAGGCGCTGAACCCCTCCCCTTCGGCGCCGAGCGAGGAGGCGTCGGCGCCGGTCAAGGCCTCGGCCAGCCCGGAAGGCACGCCCGCGCCCTCACCCGCGAGCGCCTCGACCGGAGGCACCGTCGGGAGCGCGCTCGGCCGGGTCGTCTCCCTCCTCGCCGGGCCCGACGCCGCGACGGTGAGCGTCGACTTCGGGCACACGCTGAAGAGCGGGAGGCTGCGGGTGTGGGTCGACGAGAAGGTCATGATGGACGAGGACCTCCGTAGCCGGGTGACGAAGCGCTTCGCCGGGCTCGAGCTGCGCAAGGGCAGCCTGCTCGACTCGTTCAAGGTCGAGCCGGGGCGGCACGAGGTCCGGGTCCAGGTCACCTGGGACGAGAACGTCAAGAAGGAGTCGATCTGGGGCAACTTCAAGGCGGGCTCCAAGTGGCGCCTCGAGGCGCGGCTGCGCGGCGTCGGCGCCCTGCAGGACCTGTCGCTGAAGTGGCGGTAGCCCGGCGCCCGGCGCCGGATCAACGGCCGGGGTCGCCGCAGCTCCGGGCACGGTCGAGGCCGTCCCGGAGCCGGGCCCGCGTCGCCTCTGGAGCCTCCGAAGCCTCGGCGAGGGCCTCGGAGAAGGTGCGAGCCGCCTCCGCGCAGAGCCGGCGGGCGAGCTGGATGCGCCCGAGAGTGTCCTGGGCGAGAGGCCGGTCCGGTCCGGGCTGGCGCGCGGCCCGTTCCGCGAGGGCCTCCGCTTCCTCGAGCCGCGTGCCCTGCTCGAGCAGGAGCCAGGCGAGGTTGTTGAGGGCGTCCCGGTCCTCGGGCGCCCTGTCGAGCGCCCGGCGGTAGGCCTCCTCCGCCGCGTCGGTCCGGCGGCGGGTCGCCTCCGCGTTGCCGACGTCGACCCAGGCGCGCACGGAGTCCGGGCGTACGGTCAGCACCTGCCGGTAGAGCGCGACCGCATCGTCGATCCGACCCGCGCTCTCGAGGGCGACGGCCCGGCGAAGAGCCGCATCGGACTCGGCCGACGGCCAGACGACGAGCAGGGCGTGGGCGGTGGCGGCCCAGCCCTTCTCCACCGAGGCGAGAGGAGCCCAGCGGGCCTTCCCATCGCCGAACTGGAAGCGGAAGAGCCCGCCTGAGGGATCGCTCCCGTCGGCGACCACGTAGTGATGGACGTCCCGCCGATGGCCGGGCAGATCCAGCAGCCTCAGCATCAGCACGGCCGGCCGCCCGCTCGCGACCTCGCTGCGGATCTCCTCCGCCGTCCCCGCCACGAGAGCGGCGTCGAAGCCCCGGCGACGCGCGGCCAGCAGCAGGTCCACCGACAGCACGCCCCCGCCCGGGGCCCGGGGCAGGGCCGCGGCGAGGTCCCGCTCCGCGACGTCGTCCCCCAGCGCGTTCAGGACCAGGGCGAGGCTGCCCGGGCCGCACGCGTCGCCGGGGAACACGCGAAGCGTGACGCCGGGGACGACCCGGGCGTCGGGGCCCGGGGCGCGCGATCTCGGGGGCATCGAGACGCAGCCCGGCAGGCCGAGGAGAGCGCACAGGCCGAGGAGCGCCGCTCGACGTCCGACCACCGGCCCGACCGTCAGAAGATGATGGCCAGCGTCGAGGCGACGAGGAAGACCGCGAGCAGGATCCAGATGTACTTCGGCACGTCCCCCGCGGCCTGGATCTGGTCGAGGTTGGCGGCCAGGCGGCGGAGGTCCTCGTCCGAGAGCCGCGTCAGCCGCTCCTCGACCTGGCCCGCCGAGAGCCCCTGCGCCGCGAGCGCTCGCGCCACCTCGTCGCGGGCGAGCGCGTCCCGCACGTGCGTCAGATCGGCTCGGCGCGCGGCCGCCTCGTCCTCCGCGCGGGAGGGGATGCGCTCCGCGGACGCCCAGGGCGTCGGTACGAGGACGAGCGCGGCCAGGAGGCCCGCCATGAGTCGTCGAAGCCGCTTCCCCATCACGAGATCCTCCTCCGCTCCCGGCGTCCTCCAAATGATCCCCAGCGCGCCCGGGGAGTGTCAAGGCGCGCGGCCGCGGGCCGTCGGCTCAGATCGCGAGCGCCTTCGCCGCCCGCTCGTAGTCCTCGGGCCGGACGTAGATGATGTGGCCGTACTTGCCGAAGCCGTCGGCGATCGCGCTCGAGGCGTAGACGTTCACGTTCGCGCGGTAGATCTTCTCGTGCACGCCGGCGAGCACGCCGAGCTCGTCGTCGCCCTGCACGAGGAGCGCGCGGTGAGGGCCGTCGAGGGCCATCCCCGCCTTCCGGGCCTCGCTCTTCATCTTCCCGGGGTCCTCGGGGAAGAGCGTGAGCTGGGTGCTGTCAGGGCCCACCGGGACGGCGGTGAAGGCCAGGAGGTCGACCCCCAGGCCGGCGAGGGCGTGGAGCACCTTGTAGGCCTCGCCTGGCTGGTCCACGACCGTGGCGTGGAAGTACTCGACGCGGCGGATCCTGTAGGCCATGACGCTCTCCCGGGCGGGGTGCGAGCGTCCCACGCCCGCTCGGAGTTTAGTCCATCCCCGGGGCGCCGCCGGTCAGGGATCGACGCGGGACGTGCCGCCCGGCGCCGCCGGCTCCTCGTCGAGGGGGGTGAACGGATCGGCCACGACCATGGCGAGGCGTCGCGCGAGGCGGTCGGCGGCCGGCCGCACGTCGGGGTCGCGGCTGAGGGCGGACTTCACGAGCGCCTCCAGGGCCGGAGAGGCGTCCGGGCAGCGGGGGCGCAGCGGCGGGGGGTCCTCCTCGGCCTGCATCGCCACGAGCGCGAGCGGGTCGGCCGAGCTGGGGACGAACGGCAGCCGGCCGGTGAGCATCTCGTAGAGCATCGCCCCGACGCTGTAGATGTCCGACTTCGTCCCGTAGCTGCCCCGGCGGAAGCGCTCCGGGGCCATGTAGGCGGGCGTGCCCAGCAGCGATCCGTCGACGGTGAGGCTCTGGCCGATCGCGGCCTCGCCCGCCATCTTGGCGATGCCGAAGTCGAGGATCTTCGGCATCTCCCCCTGCGGCGTCTGGTGGAGGAAGACGTTCGAGGGCTTGATGTCGCGGTGCACGACGCCTGCGGCGTGAGCGGCGGCGAGGGCCGAGCAGACCGGCACCACGATCTCGGCGCAGCGGAGCGGCGAGAGGCGGCTCTTCTCCTCGAGCTCCCGGTCGAGCGAGCGGCCCTTGAGCAGCTCCATCACGAGGTACGCCACCCCGCCCTGGTTCACCCCGAAGTCGAGGACGGCCACCGCGTTCGCGTGCTGCACCCGGCAGGCGGAGGCGCCCTCCCGCCGGAACCGGGCGAGCGCCTCGGGGTCGGTCCCCGCGCTCGTGGCCAGGATCTTCACCGCCACCTCCCGGCCGAGCTCGAGATGGCTCGCCCGGAAGACGGTGCCGAAGCTGCCGCCGCCGATCAGCGAGTCGAGCCGGTAGCGGCCGTCGAGGACCGCGCCCGGAACGGCCTGGGCCGGGTTCAGGGGCTCGACGGTGGGCGAGGACGCCGCCTGCATGGCCTGCCGGGTGCGCAGGTGCGCCCGGATCCGCGCGAGCGCCACCGGGTAGTCCACCGGTTTCGTGACGTAATCGTTGGCGCCGAGGGAGAGGGCCTCGACCACGTCCTCGCTGTCCGTCTTCGCCGTCACCATGATGACGGGGAGGGTCGCCGTCGCCCGCGTGGAGCGCACGGCGCGCAGGACGTCGAGCCCCGTCATGCCCGGCATCATGATGTCGAGGAGCACGAGGTCGACCGGCGAGCGGCGGATCAGCTCCAGCGCCTCGGGTCCGCTCGCCGCGGTCAGGACGCGGAAGCCGGAGCGCTCGAGCCGCCGGCTCATGAGGTCGCGGTTGGCGGGCAGGTCGTCGACGACCAGGATCGTGGCGGTCTCGTTCAAGGCGCCGCCTTCCGCGCCGGCTCCGGCCCCGCCTGGAGGTAGCGGGAGGGCAGCTCCCGCCCGAGCCGCCCGGCGAGGGCTCGCGAGGCCGCGGCCACCGCGCGGAGGTCCACGCCCGTCTCGATCCCCATCCCGTGGAGCATGTAGAGGAGATCCTCGGTGGCCAGGTTGCCGGAGGCGCCGGGGGCGTAGGGGCAGCCCCCGAGGCCGCCGGCCGAGGCGTCCACGACGCTCACGCCCTCCTGCATGGCCGCGAGCACGTTCGCGAGAGCCGTGCCCCGGGTGTCGTGGAAGTGCGCGGCGAGGCGGTCCACGGGCACCGCCTCGGCCAGCCGTCCGACCACCTCCGCCACCTGAGTCGGCACCGCGACCCCGATGGTATCCCCGATCGACACCTCGTCGCAGCCCTCGTCCACGAGACGGCGGGCGACCGCGAGGACCCGATCCGGAGCCACTTCTCCCTCGTAGGGGCAGCCGAAGCAGGTCGACACGTAGCCCCGGACGCGCAGCCCCTCGCGCTTCGCGTCCGGCAGGAACGCGGCGAAGCGGGCGAACGACTCGTCGATCGAGGCGTTCGTGTTCCTCCGGCTGAACGTCTCGCTCGCCGCGGTGAACACCGCGATCTCGCGGGCCCCGGCCGCCCGCGCCCGCTCGTAGCCCTCGCGGTTGGGGACGAGCACGGGCAGCCTCACCCCGGCGCGCTTCGCCACCCGCCGCAGCACCTCGTCGGAGCCCGCCATCTGCGGGACCCAGCGCGGCGAGACGAACGCCCCCACCTCGACCACGGGCAGTCCGGCCGCGACCAGCCGGTCGCACAAGCCGACGCGGTCCTCGACGGTGAGGAACGCGGCCTCGTTCTGGAGGCCGTCCCGCGGCCCGACCTCGACGACCGTGACCCGAGGGGGGAGCCTCACTCGATCTCCACGAGCGCCCGCCCGGGGACGACCCGGTCGCCGGCCGCGACGTGGACCGCCCGCACGACGCCGTCTCTCGGGGCGCGGAGCGCGTTCTCCATCTTCATGGCTTCGACCACGAGGAGCTCCTCTCCCTTCGCCACCGGCTGGCCGGGCGCGACCTTGACCGCTGCGACCCGCCCCGGCATCGGCGTCTCGAGGGCGTCGGGGTCCGGCCGGTGCGCGGTCCGCGCGCCCTCGCGCTCCACGAGGAGGGCGTAGGCGACGCCGTCCCAGGAGAGGTGCAGGACGGTACCGTCCGCGACGAGGTGGAGCGTCGTGGAGCGCGCGCCGTCCCGGACGACGAAGACGCCCGGCCTCGCGCGCTCGAGGGCGAAGCGGATCGCGCGCCCGGCCACCTGCGCCTCGAGGCCCCGCTTCGTTTCGCGGACCTGGACGTCGAAGGTCTCCTCTCCGCAGCGGAGCCGCATCACGCTCCTCCGCCGAGACGCCACGGCCCGAGGCTCGACCAGGGGTCGGGCGCGGCGCGGCGCTCGCGGCCGTCCCGCCCTCCCTCGAGGGCCAGCGCGGCGGCGGCGGCCGCGATCGCCTCCAGTGGCGGGCACGGCCGGGGCGTCAGCTCCCGCAGGTGCGCCCCGATGAAGCCGGTGTGGAGATCCCCCGCCGCGAAGGCGGGATGCTCGACGATCGCCCGCAGGCGCGCGAGGTTGGTCGGGACGCCGAGGACCACGGTGCGGCGGAGAGCGTCGCGCATCCTCTCGATCGCCTCCGCCCGCGACTGGCCCCACGTCACGATCTTGGAGAGGAGCGGGTCGTAGTGGACGGTGACCTCCGAGCCCGTGTCGAGGCCTGAGTCGACGCGGATCCCCGGGCCCGCGGGCTCCGAGAGGTGGAGGACGCGTCCCGGGGACGGGAGGTCGTCGTTCGACGGATCCTCGGCGTAGAGGCGGCACTCCAGTGCGTGTCCTCGCGGGACCGCGTCTTCGGGGGAGAGGGACAGAGGGCGGCCCGCCGCCGACTCGAGCTGCAGGCGGACGAGGTCGAGACCCGTGACCGCCTCGGTGACGGGATGCTCGACCTGCAGGCGCGTGTTCATCTCGAGGAACGAGAAGGAGCCGTCGGGCGAGAGCAGGAACTCGACGGTCCCGGCGTTGACGTAGCCCACGGCCCGGGCCGCCTCGACCCCCGCCGCGCAGAGCGTCCGCCGTTCCTCCGGCCCGAGGGCGGGGCTCGGCGCCTCCTCCACGACCTTCTGGTGCCGCCTCTGGACGGAGCACTCGCGCTCGCCGAGGTGCACCGCGCGGCCTTCGCCGTCGGCCATCACCTGGACCTCGACGTGGCGCGGCCGCTCGACGAAGCGCTCGAGGACCACGGCGTCGTCCCCGAAGGCCGCCTTCGCCTCGCGCCGGGAGGAGGCGAGGGCGTCCTGGAAGCCGGCCTCCTCGCGCACGATCCGCATCCCCTTGCCCCCGCCACCGCGGGAGGGCTTGATCATCAGCGGCCAGCCGACCCGGCGAGCCTCGCCGAGGAGCGCCGCGTCGGCCTGGTCGTCCCCGTCGTAGCCGGGCAGGACCGGCACGCCGGCCGCGGCCATCAGCCGCCGCGCCGCCCGCTTGTCGCCCATCCGCCGGTGCACGTCGCCGGGCGGGCCCACGAACACGAGCCCGGCGTCCCTCACCGCGTCGGCGAAGTCGCCGTTCTGGCTCAAGAAGCCGTAGCCGGGGTGCACGGCGTCGGCCGCCGCCTCGAGGGCGGCGGCGACGATCCTTTCGATCGAGAGGTACGACTCCGCCGCCTCCGCGGGCCCGATCCCGACCGCCTCGTCGGCCTCGCGCACGTGGCGGGCGGTCCGATCGGCCTCGGAGAAGACGGCCACGGTCGGGATCCCGAGAACGCGGCAGGTCCTCTCGATGCGCACCGCGATCTCGCCGCGGTTGGCGACGAGCACCTTCCGGAAGAGCGGCACTACGCCACCCAGCCGGGCTTGCGCTTCTCCAGGAAGGCGAGCAGGCCGTCCGCGGCTTCGGCGGAGGCACGCCGCTCGGCGAGGGCCTGGCAAACGAGGTCGCCCACGCTCTCGACGGGGCGCCCGGCCACCGCGCGCAGGAGCGCCTTCGCCGCCGCCACCGCGCCCGGAGCGGCCCGGAGGAGCTCGCCCACCCGCTCGTCGACCGCGGCGTCGAGGTCGCCCGGCGCGACCACGCGCTGGACGAGGCCGAGCGCGGCCGCCCGTTTCGCGTTGAACCGCTCCCCGGTCAGGAAGAGCTCGCGCGCCGCCGCGAGGCCGATCTTCCGCACCACGTAGGGCGAGATCACGGCCGGCACGAGACCCAGCCTGACCTCGGTGAAGCCGATCTGGGCGCTCTCCTCGGCCACCGCGACGTCGGCCACCGCGACGAGCCCCGCCCCGCCGCCGAGGGCCGCGCCCTGGACGGCGGCCACCACGGCCTTCGGCGAGCGGTCGATCGTCTCGAAGAGGTCGAGGAGAGCCCGGGCCTCGGCGACGCTCTCCTCGACGGTGAGCCCCGAGGTGCGTCTCACCCACGCGAGGTCGGCGCCAGCGCAGAAGACGGAGCCCCGGCCGGCGAGCACGACCACCCGCACGTCGTCCCGGGCCGAGACGGCCCCGACGGCCTCCCGAAGGTCGCGCACCATGGCCCCGTCGAAGGCGTTGCGCACCTCGGGCCGGGCGAGGACGACGTGGGCCACCGGCCCGTCGAGCGTGAGCGCGACGCGCGGCGAGGACATCCGGAGGTCAGTATGCCACGGGGGAGCCGCGGGCCGTGCCCGCCGGCGGCCTCGCGGCCGGCACGCCTTCCCGCTTCAGGGGGAGGACGATCGCCCCGACGCCGGCCAGGAGGGTGGCGGCGCCGAGGAGGAACGGCCGCTCGAGCCGCGCCCCGTCGAAGAGGCGCGCCCAGAGGTTGGCGAGAGGCGGGTTCAGGAAGACGAAGGCCGCCACCTCGCCCGCGGGCAGCCGCTTGAGGGCCCAGATCCAGGCCGCGTAGCCGACGAGGGTGCACGGCACGGCCAGGTAGAGCGCCGCGCCCAGGGCACCCGGTCTGGCGAGCAGAAGGCGGCCGAGGGCGGGCGTCGCGAGGACGAGGAGGGGCAGGCTCCCGACGAAGAGGAGCGCGTACGTCGTGTCGAAGGCGTCGGCGTCGGCGGGCAGCCCGCGGCCGATCACGGTGTACCCGGCCCAGGCGAGAGGGGCGAGGGTGAGAACGAGCGCGCTCGTCAGGTACGGCCAGTCCACCGGCTTGTCGGTGCCGTAGCGGATGACGACGAACACGCCGGCCAGGGCGATCCCGAGGCCGGCGAGGCGGCGGAGGCCGAACGCCTCGCGGAGGAAGAGGCGGGCGAGGACGACGGTGAAGACGGGGTTCGTGGCGATGATGAGGGAGGCGGTACCGGTGGGCACGGTCTTCAGGCCGTAGAGGAAGGCGAGGTTGTAGACGGGCACACCGAGGAGCCCCATGGCGGCGATCCGCAGCCACGCGGCGCGCGGCAGGCGCAGCGGGCGGCGCCCGGCGAGGAGGAGCCCCGCGCCTGCGAGCACGGGCAGGAAGCGCGCGCCGAGAGCGTCCACGAGGCCGAGGTCCTGCCGCAGGCGCGCCGCGGCCAGGAACGAGAACGACCAGACGACGAGTGTCCCGACGAGCACGAGGTGGGCCACGGATCAGTCCCGAGGCGGGGCGACGGGCTGGACGTAGCCGCGCACGACGGGCGCCGCGACCGCGACTCCGGCGGCGAGGAGGACCGTCCCGACCCCGCCGGACACCACCGAGACCGTGGCCCCGAGCGCGACGGAGGCGAAGAGAGACGCCACGAACCCGGCCTCGAGCTCGCCGAGCTGCGGCCCGCCCATGAAGAAGATCATGTTGACCGAGGTCATGCGGCCGCGGAGGCCGTCGGGGGTGAGCATCTGGCGCAGGGTCTGGCGGATCACGGTCGAGACGAGGTCGGCGAGGCCGCTCAGGGCCAGGGCCAGGAACGTCAGCCAGTAGGAGCGGGACAGCCCGTAGGCCACGGTCGCGAGGCCGTAGGAGGCGACGGAGCCGAGGAGGAGCCGTCCCTGTCGCGCCGGGAGGTGGCGCACGGAGGTGTAGAGGGAGCCGGCGAGGGCCCCGAGGGCCGGCGCGGCGACGAGCCACCCGTACCCGGCGGGGCCGACGCGGAGCACCTGGTCGGCGAAGATCGGGAGGAGCGACAGCGAGCCGGCGAAGAAGGTGGCGAGGAAGTCGAGGCCCGTCGTCCAGACCATGATCGGCGTCCGGAAGACGAAGCGCAGGCCCTGCCGCAGGGCGGCGAGCGGAGGCTCGTGCGTCCCCCCCTCGGCCTCGACGCGCCCCGACGCGCGCATCAGGACGAGGGCGTGGAGGACGCCGACGAACGACAGGGCGTTCAGGGCGTAGATGAGGGCGAGCGGCGCCGTGTCCGGGGAGGCGCCGCGGGCCGCGAGGGCCGCGAGCCCGGCCGAGGGGAGGCCGGTTCCGGCGATCAGGAGGCCCGCGAGCGCCGGCCCGCCGATGGTCGCGGCGTGGAACATCGTGAGGTTGAGGTTGAGCGCGGCGGCGAGCTCGGGGGCGGGGACGAGCCTCGGGACGAGGGCCTGTCGGGCGGGGTTGTCGAACGCGGCGGCCGCGGCGAGCAGCGCGTTCGCGCCGTAGAGCACGGCGAGGCTCTCGTGGCCGGTGAGGGTCAGGACCGCGAGGGCCACCGCTCCGGCCAGCATGGTCGCCTGGGTGGCGAACATGACCCGCCGGCGGTCGAGGCGGTCGGCCGCGACTCCTCCCCACAACGAGAAGAGGATGATCGGCACGACCCGGGTGAGGCCGAGGGCGCCCAGCGCGAGGGGCGAGCGCGTGAGCAGGTAGACGTGCCAGTGGAGGGCCACCGTCTGCATCTGGGAGCCCGTCTGCGAGACGAGCTGCGACAGCCAGAGGAGCCGGAAGTCGCGGTGCCGCAGGACGCGGTACGGTGGGCTCATAGCAACGAGCTGCGAGCGAAGCGGGATTCACTCCCGCGAAGCGGGCGGGGGTTCGAGGGGGTGCGGCACGGTACCCCCTCGCTCAAAAGCGGAACACGCCGAAGCGCGTCTCGGGGATGGGGGCGTTGAGGGCGGCCGAGATCCCGAGCCCGAGGACGGTCCGCGTGTCGGCGGGGGCGATGATGCCGTCGTCCCAGAGCCTCGCCGTCGAGTAGTAGGGGCTCCCCTCCTCCTCGTACTTCGCGAGGATGGGCGCCCGGAGGGCCTCCGCCTCCTCGTCGCTCATGGGCTTGCCGAGGCGGGCCCGCTGCTCCTGTTTCACCTGGCTCAGGACCGAGGCCGCCTGCTCGCCGCCCATCACGCTGATCCGCGCGTTCGGCCACATCCAGAGCTGCCGCGGCTGGTAGGCGCGCCCGCACATGCCGTAGTTGCCCGCCCCGAAGCTGCCCCCGATGATCACCGTGAACTTGGGCACCGCCGCGTTCGCCACCGCGTGGACCATCTTGGCCCCGTCCTTCGCGATCCCCCGTTGCTCGTACTCCTTCCCCACGATGAAGCCGGTGATGTTCTGGAGGAACACCAGGGGGACCCGCCTCTCCCCGCACATCGAGACGAAGTGCGTGGCCTTGAGCGCGCTCTCCGAGAAGAGGACCCCGTTGTTGGCGAGGATGCCGACCGGGTAGCCCATGATCCGGGCGAAGCCGGTCACGAGCGTGGTGCCGTAGAGGGCCTTCCACTCGGAGAAGCGGCTGCCGTCCACGATCCGGGCCACCACCTCGCGCACGTCGTAGGCGCGGCGCAGGCTGACGGGGACGATCCCGCCGAGCTCCTCGGGGTCAGAGAGGGGGTCCTCCGGCACCTCGACCTCCCACGGGGGCTCCTTGCGCGAGGTGAGCGTCCCCACGACGTCCCGGGCCCGCTCGAGGGCCTCCTCCTCGTCGGCGGCGTAGTGGTCGGCGACGCCGGAGAGGCGCGCGTGGACGTCGGCCCCTCCGAGCTCCTCCGCGCTCACCTCCTCGCCGGTCGCCGCCTTCACGAGCGGCGGCCCGCCGAGGAAGATCGTCCCCCGTCCCTTCACGATGATCGTCTCGTCGCTCATGGCCGGCACGTACGCCCCGCCCGCGGTGCACGAGCCGAGGACGACGCTCACCTGGGCGATGCCGAGGGCGCTCATCCGCGCCTGGTTGTAGAAGATCCGCCCGAAGTGGTCGCGGTCGGGGAACACCTCCGCCTGGAGGGGCAGGAACGCGCCCCCGGAGTCCACGAGGTAGAGGCAGGGCAGGCGGTTCTCGAGCGCGACCTCCTGCGCCCGCAGGTGCTTCTTCACGGTGATCGGGAAGTACGTGCCCCCCTTCACGGTGGCGTCGTTCGCCACCACCACCACCTCGCGGCCCCGGACCCGTCCGATCCCGCACACCAGTGCCGCGCCGGGGGCCTGGTCCTCGTGGAGGTCGAAGCCGGCCAGGCCTCCGATCTCGAGGAAGGGCGTTCCGGGGTCGAGCAGCCGCTCGACCCGCTCGCGCACGAGGAGCTTCCCCTGCTCGCGGTGGCGGCGCACGGCCTCCCAGCCGCCCCCCGCCCTCGCCGCGGCGAGCCGATTGCGCAGCTCGGCGACCAGCCCGTCCATCCTCGCCTTGTTCTCGGCGAACTCCGCGGAGGCGGGGTCGACCCGGGACTCGATGACGCTCACTCCCCCGCGTCTCCGAGGCAGATGCCGAGCTCGCGGGCGGTGAGGACCGTGTCGCAGTCGAGGGGCACGACCTTCATCCGCTCGGTGGCCTCGGCCAGGGGCACGTACCGAACGGTGGGCGGATCGAGAGCGACCATGACGCCGGTCTTGCCGGCGGCGAGGGCCCGCACCGCCGCCGCTCCGAAGCGCAGAGAGATGAGGCGGTCGAAGGTGGTGGGCGAGCCGCCCCGCAGGAGGTGGCCGAGGACCACGTGGCGGGTGTCGCGGCCGGTGGCCTCGGCGATCTCCGCTGCCACCCGCTCCCCGGCGCCGCCCAGGCGGTCCGCCTGCCCCGCCTTCTTCTCGACGACCGAGTAGCCGCCGCCCTTCGCCCGCGCCCCCTCCGCCACCACCACGATCGCGAAGGCGTGGCCCCGCGAGAAGCGCTCCTGGATCTTCTCCGCGACCCGAGCCACGTCGTAGGGGATCTCGGGGAGGAGGATCACGTCGGCGGTGGCGGAGACGCCGGCGTTCAAGGCGATCCAGCCCGCGTAGCGGCCCATGACCTCGACCACCATGACGCGCCGGTGGGAGGCCGCCGTCGTATGCAGCCGGTCGATGCACTCGGTGGCGAAGGACACCGCGGTGTCGAACCCGAAGGTCACCACCGTGCGCGAGAGGTCGTTGTCGATCGTCTTCGGCACCCCCACGATGCGCACGCCCTTCTTCGCCAGCGCGTTCGCGATGGTGAGCGAGCCGTCCCCGCCCACCGCCACCACGGCGTCGATCCCGCTCGCGGCCAGGCCCTTGACGAGCTCGTCCGTGCGGTCCACCTCGACCGTCGTCCCGTCGGCCTGCTTCACCGGGTACTTGAGGGGGTTCCCGGCGTTCGTCGTGCCGATGATCGTCCCCCCGAGGTGGGTGATGCCCCGCACCGCCTCCGGCGTGAGCGGGATGAGGCCGCCGTCCCGGTACTGGTCGGGCAGGAAGATCCCGTTGTAGCCGTCGCGGATCCCCACCACCTCCAGGCCCAGGTTGTGGGCGGAGAGGACGACGGCGCGGATGACGGCGTTCAGCCCCGGGGCATCGCCTCCCCCCGTGCTGATGCCGATCCTCCGGATGGCGCTTCTTTCCGCGGACGACCTGGCCTTCGGCATCCTCGCCCTCTTTCGTCCCTCGTCGGTCGGGAGGGCTTCCTTGTACGCCGGTGCAGGGCGCGGTTCAAGCACCTGCCCCGGTCGCGATGTCGAGCGGCTTCGAGCGAGCCACCGGACCGACTCCGTCCCGCCTGCCGTCAAGAATTGTGAACCCGTGGCACGGGTCACACGGCGTCCTTGACTGCGCTCGCCGGGGCTCCCTACGTTTTGAGTGGCGGGTGGCGCGGCGTCCCGCCCGAACCCCCTCTGATCTGTCTCCGGCGAGCGAGCCGCATCAGTCGACCGGACGCGCGGGCCCGGATGGTCGCGGCCCGGGGCGGCGCGAACGCCCTTCGCGTCTCGCTGATCGAAGAGGACACGCGCATGACACTGAACATGCAGGCACGGCCCGGCGAGCCCCGGCCGAAGCGGATCGGGCTCGTTGCGGGGTTCCTGACGGTCGCCTTGGCGGCGTGCGGCCAGGGGACGAGCCCGACGAGCGTCTCCGGGCCGAGCGGGACGGCTGGAGCCTGCCACGTCACGTGCTCGGACTACTCGACGAGCCTCTACGTGGCGATCGCCGTGTCTCCCTCCACCCTCGAATGCGGCACGGCCACGAACATGGGCACGTCGGACGCGGCCAAGAAGGCGGCCGTGAGCACGTGCGGGAAAGGCGACTGCGTCCCCGTCGTCTGGGGACAGCGCGGGGTCGCGGCCGTGGCGGTGGACCAGGTCGCCTACGGGTGGGGCTGGGCCGCCGACGCGGCCTCGACCGCCGACTCGCGGGCGATCGCCTCCTGCGTGAGCCGCACTCCCCTCGGCTGAGGCCGATCGAGGGCGTGCGCGCGGGTTCTCGACAGTCGTGTTAACTTCGCAGCCTCTCGACAGGAGAAGCCCATGCGCGCCCGCCGACTCGCGATTCTCGTCGCCGCCCTGCTCGCCTCCGCGGGCTCCGCCACGGCCGAGCCCGCCAGACCCGAGCCCAAGCCCAAGCCTCTCGACGGCCTGAAGCTCCGCAGCATCGGCCCGGCCTTCATGTCGGGGCGCATCGCCGACGTCGCGATCGACCCAAAGCACCCGAGCACGTGGTACGTGGCCGTCGGCTCCGGCGGGGTCTGGAAGACGGTGAACGCCGGCACCACCTGGACCCCGGTCTTCGACCGGGAGTCGTCCTACTCGATCGGCTGCGTGACGATCGACCCGTCCAACCCGAGCGTCGTCTGGGTCGGCACCGGAGAGAACGTGGGCGGCCGGCACGTGGGCTTCGGCGACGGCGTCTACCGCAGCCGTGACGCGGGGGCGCACTGGGAGAACCTGGGCCTCCGGGACTCGCAGCACGTCTCCAGGATCGTGGTCCACCCGAAGAAGCCCGACGTGGCGTGGGTGGCCGCGCAGGGGCCCCTCTGGTCGAAGGGTGGCGACCGCGGGCTCTTCAAGACGACCGACGGCGGGAAGACGTGGACGAAGGTGCTCGGGGCGGGGGAGTGGACCGGGGTCACGGACGTGGTGATCGACCCGCGCGACCCGGATCGCCTCTACGCCGCGACGTGGCAGCGTCAGCGCAGCGTGGCCGCCTACATGGGAGGGGGACCGGAGTCGGGCGTCTACCGCTCGACCGACGGCGGCACGACGTGGGAGAAGCTCCGCGAGGGTCTTCCGGAAGGACCGATGGGCAAGATCGGCCTCGCGGTCTCGCCGCAGAACCCGGACGTCGTCTACGCCGCGATCGAGCTCGAACGGCGCAAGGGCGCAGTCTACCGCTCGACGAGCCGCGGCTCCTCCTGGGAGAAGATGTCGGACACCGTCTCCGGGGGCACCGGGCCTCACTACTACCAGGAGCTCTACGCGAGCCCCCACGCGGAGGGCCGGATCTACCTCGTCGACGTGCGGATCCAGGTCTCCGAGGACGGCGGCCGGACCTTCCGGCGGCTGGAGGAGAAGGACAAGCACTCCGACAACCACTCGATCGCGTTCCGCGCCGACGACCCCGACTACCTGCTCGTGGGGACGGACGGGGGGATCTACGAGACCTTCGACCTCGCGAAGACGTGGCGCTTCGTGGCGAACCTGCCGGTCACGCAGTTCTACAAGATCGCGGTCGACGACGCCGAGCCGTTCTACTCCGTCTACGGCGGCACCCAGGACAACAGCACCGAGGGCGGGCCCTCGCGCACGGACGGCACGAGCGGCATCACGAACGGGGACTGGTTCGTCACCCTCTTCGCCGACGGCTACCAGCCCGCGACCGAGCCCGGCGACCCGAGGATCCTGTACTCCGAGTGGCAGCAGGGCAACCTGGTGCGGGTCGACCGGACGACCGGGGAGCGCGTCTACATCCAGCCCCAGCCCGAGCCGGGCGACCCTCCCGAGCGGTTCAACTGGGACGCTCCGATCCTCGTGAGCCCCCACTCGGCGAAGCGGCTCTACTACGCCTCTCAGCGCGTGTGGCGCTCGGACGACCGGGGCGACAGCTGGAAGCCCGTCTCCTCGGACCTCACCCGCAACCAGGACCGCATGCTCCTGCCGCTCATGGGCCGCAGGTGGAGCTGGGACGCGCCCTGGGACATGGTGGCCATGTCCACCTACGACACGATCACGTCCCTCGCGGAGTCGCCCCGGGCCGAGGGTCTCCTCTACGTCGGCACGGACGACGGTCTCGTCCAGGTCTCCGAGGACGGCGGCCGGAGCTGGAGGAAGGTCGAGGTCGGCTCGATGCCGGGAGTCCCGCCCACCGCCTTCGTGAACGACGTCAAGGCCGACCTCTTCGACGCGAGCACGGTGTACGTCGCTCTCGACGACCACAAGTCCGGCAACTTCCGGCCGTACCTCCTGAAGAGCACCGACCGCGGTCGAACCTGGCGCTCGATCACGGGCGACCTGCCCGACCGCCATCTGGTGTGGCGCGTCGTGCAGGACCACGTGAAGCCCGATCTCCTCTTCGCGGGGACCGAGTTCGGGATCTTCTTCACCACGAACGGCGGTACGCAGTGGACGAAGCTCGGCGGCGGGGTGCCGACGATCGCCTTCCGGGACCTCGCGATCCAACGGCGGGAGAACGACCTCGTAGGCGGCTCCTTCGGGCGCGGCATCTTCATCCTCGACGACTACTCGGCGCTGCGCGAGGCGACGGACGGGACGCTGGCGAAGGAGGCCGCGCTCTTCCCGGTCCGCAAGGCGTGGTGGTACGTCGAGCGGGACCCCCTCGGCGACGAGGGCAAGGCCTCGCAGGGCGCCGCGTACTTCGCCGCCGACAACCCGCCCTTCGGCGCCGTCTTCACGTACCACCTCGCGAAGGACGTCCTGACCCGGGAGAAGGCCCGGCAGGAGAAGGAGAAGCCGCTCGTCGAGGCCGGGAAGGACACGCCCTTCGCGGGCTGGGCCGAGGTCGAGGCCGAGCGCCGGGAACAGAAGCCCGTGGTCGTGCTGACCGTGAAGGACGGGGCCGGCCACGTGGTGCGCCGGATCGAGGCCGACCCCACGAAGGGCTTCCATCGCGTCGCGTGGGACCTTCGCTACCCGGCGACGGAGGCGATCGGCGCCCGCCCGAGCGAGGAGGAGGAGCGGGCCCCGCGCGGGGTGCTGGCCGCACCCGGCACCTACTCCGTCTCGCTCGCGAAGGAGGTCGACGGAGAGACGACCGAGCTCGCCGGCCCCGTGCGCTTCGAGGTGGCGCGCCTGCGGCCGGGCGCCCTCCCGGGATCCGACCCGAACGAGACGGCGGCCTTCCTCGCGCGCCTCGCCGAGGTGAGCCGGGCCGCGTCCGCGACGCGGGAAGCGGTGACCCAGGGCCTGAAGCGCGTCGACACGCTGGGCACGGCCATCGGGCGGTCGCGCTCGGCGCCGGACGCGCTCGACTCGGAGCTCCACGGGATCCGCAAGGACCTGCTGGACCTCGAGGAGAGGCTCGTCGGCAACCGCGCCCGCGCCTCGGTCGAGGACGACGGCACGATGACGATCTCCCGTCGGGTGCAGGTCGCCCAGATGGGCACATCCCTGTCGACCTACGGTCCGACGCCGACCCACCGGCGCAGCCTCGAGATCGCCGAGGAGGAGCTGGGGAAGGTGCGCGAGCGGCTGAACGCCGTCCTGGAGCAGCGCCTGCCGGCCCTCGAGAAGAAGCTCCAGGCGGCCGGCGCGCCCTGGGCGCCGGGACAGCCGGTGCCGCCGCTGCCCTGAGCGAATGCCTAGAGGATCGTGCGCTTCTCGAACGATCGGGCGCCGACGAAGGTGAAGAAGGCGAGGTAGCCGAGGAGACCGGCGAGGAGGAGGGGCACCGGCATGTGAGGCGCCTCGGGCGTCACCGCGAGGCGCATGGCCTCGCTGATGAAGGTGAGCGGGTTGAGAAGGAAGAGGTACTGGAGGGGGCCGATCGCCGAGAGCTGGGCCCAGGGGTAGTAGGCGCAGCCGAAGAGCATCATCGGCCCGAGGACGACCGCGAAGAGGAGGCCGCTGAAGCGCGGCTGCACCCTCGTGCCGAGGGTGAGGCCGAACGCGGCCGAGAAGAGCCCGCAAAGGGCCACGAGCGGCAGGAGCAGGGCCCAGCGGGGCACGATGTCCCCCAGGCCGGCGCCGTGCATGAGCAGGATCATGGCCGGACCGGCCACGAGGCCGGCCGCGGCGGCGTGGATGGCCCCGGCCACGATGCGGCCGACGGAGACGCCGAAGACGCCGATCGGGGCGAGGATCCGCTCGTCGACCTCCCGGCTGCCCGAGAGGTCCTGGACGAGCGGGATGAGAACGCCCTGCACCCCCGCCATCAGGACGGCGATCCCCATGAGGCCGGGGACCATCACGGCGCCGAAGCCGGCCGACACGAGGCCGAGCCGCGGCAGGATGTTGCCGAAGACGAGGATCACCAGGATCGGCTGGGTCAGGGTGGACAGGATGAGCACGGCCGCGTTGCGCGAGGCCACCACGAGGTCGCGGCGCAGGAGGGCGAAGAAGGCGGTCATTCGCGGAGCCCCCGCCCGGTGAGGTGGATGTAGACGTCCTCCAGGCTCGGCTGGGCCAGGTTGACGTGGTGGAGATCGGCCCCCGCGTCCCGCACCGCGTGGAGGACGCGGTCGAGGAGGCCGTCCGCGGGGTCGACGAAGAGGCGCAGGCGCTCGATGCCGTCCCCTTCGCCGCCCGCCTCGACGGGCTCGAGGTTCAGGACCCCCGGCACCCCGCGCAGCCGGGGCGCGAGAGGCTGCGGGGCGCGCATCCAGAGGTCGAGCACCTGCGCCCCGGGCAGCGACTTCTTGAGCGCGGCCGGGGTGTCGAGGGTGAGGATCTTTCCGTGGTCGATGATCGCGAGCCGCTGGCAGAGGCGGTCGGCCTCCTCCATGTAGTGCGTGGTGAGGATGAACGTGATGCCGCTCTGGTGCAGCGTGCGGAGCGTCTCCCAGAGGAGCCGCCGCGCCTGGGGGTCGAGGCCGGTCGTCGGCTCGTCGAGGAGCAGGACCTTGGGGTCGTGCATCAGGGCGCGGGCGATCATCAGGCGCTGCTGCTGTCCCCCCGAGAGGGCGAGCGGCTTCGCGTCCGCCTTGTCCGCGATCTGCAGCTCGGCGAGGAGGCGGTCGGCGCGGGCCTCCCGTTCCCCGGCGGGGAGCCCGAAGTAGCGCCCGTGGTAGGTCAGGACCTCGCGCGCCGAGAGGTCGCGGTCGAGGTTGCGGGTCTGGGGCACGACCGCGATGCGTCGCTTCGCCTCGCGCGGCTCCTTCGAGACGTCGATTCCGTCCACGAGGATCCGCCCCGAGGTGGGGCGGACGAGCGTGTTGATGCAGCCGATCGTCGTGCTCTTGCCGGCTCCGTTCGGGCCGAGCAGGCCGAAGAACTCCCCGCGCTCGACCGTGAACGTGAGCCCCCGCAGCGCGTCGACCGGCGGGGACTTCCGGGTGCCCGGGTAGGTCTTCGTGAGGCTCTCGACGACCAGGATGCCCATCGGGGGAGAAGCGATCCTACCACGCGCCCGTCGGGTCTTTCGCCGACTCGGCGAGGCTGAGCCGTCTCGCGAGCGCGTCGGGGTCGGCGAGGTGCACGAGCAGCAGGTCGGCCCGACGGACGGCTTCCTTCAGGAGAGAGGCGTCGAGCGAACGGCCCGCCTCCGCGCAGCCGCGGGCGGCCTCGGCACGGAGGACGAAGAGGGCGGTGCGCAGCCCGAGCACGGTCGTCCGGAGCCCCTCGCCCTGGAGAAGGAGCCAGCTCGCGAAGGCCTTCGCGGCGAGCCAGCGGCGGATCGGACGGCTGAGCGCCGGCCACGCCGGCGCCACCCACCGCGCGTCTGCGTCGTCCGGTCGCTCGGGCGCGGCGGGAAGGAGGGCGCCGTGCGGTACGCACTTGGCGACGAGATGCCATGCCACCCCGAGGGACTGCGTCGAGACGAGCATCGAGGGGTCACTTCGGGCGGATTCCCATGGTCTCCCCGACAACACCTCCTCGAAGAACGCACCGAACGGTCCTCGCTCCGGCGTCCAGCGTCGGACGTCTTCGGCCGTCCCGGCCAAGGCGTCCAGGGCGTCCTCGGGCGATCGCGCGTCCCGGGCGAGCACGGAAACCGCGAGCCGCTCCCAGCGCTCGAGGCTCGGCCAGTCCATGAGGACGCCGGGGCGCAGCAGCGGGGGAAGGGCGTCGCGCGCGTCGAGGCCTTCCCAGGGCCGGGACGGCGGGAAGGCCGGCGGGTCCTCGACCACGGCGAGCGCCACGTCCTCGCGGAAGAGGGACGATGCCGCGGTCGGGCAGTAGTGCGAGAGCGTGACCGCCACCCCGAGCGGCGTGAGCGTCACGACGCGCGGAAAATGGCGGCAGGCCGAGGGCAGCGCGCCTTCGCCGAGCGTCCGGTGGACGGCACAGAGTCCTCCGCGCTCGAAGAAGACGCAGCGGCCCGCGTCCGTCTCGAGCACGACCCGGGCGCCATGGGGGAGGCCGGAGACAGGACGCAGCGCACCGTCCTCTCGGCCCGGCGCGGTGGAGGGACGGCGCGCCGGATGACGGAGCACCCCCGCTCGGAGCGCGGCCCGGATGCCGTCCTCGACTCCGGGCTCCACCGGGATGGCCCAGCCCGACGAGCAGCAGGCGCCGGCGCCGCGGCAACGGTAGTCGGCGTGGATCGAGAGGGCGCGGACGCGCGGGGCGGCGGCGCGGCTCACGACCGCCGGAGGGGCCCGGGCTCGACGAGCCGGCCGTCGCGGACCACGACCCGGCCGTCCTTCACGACGGCGCGGATGGCCGGGACGCCCACGCGCACGAGGTCGAGGAGCCGTGGCGAGCG
>Ga0335080_10001075_pt1 | contig 26161 bp, 19 predicted proteins | sample Lox_Sample_34_FD_206720 | JGI IMG/M metagenome (GOLD analysis project Ga0335080, IMG submission 206720) | Soil microbial communities from Loxahatchee National Wildlife Refuge, Florida, United States - Lox_Sample_3.4 | ecosystem: Environmental > Terrestrial > Soil > Wetlands | place: USA... | reverse complement strand
ACCTGGCGATCAGACAGCTTGTCCCCTTGCGGGCCGAAAAGCGTATTTATTCTTTCCTAAGAATTGTAGTGTGTCAAGCGAATTGCGGGTTATTTTTTGGACCTCTTTCCGCCAGCCGCGACCATACCCGGGGCGACGTTGCAAGCGACACCCGGCCAGGGTCATAATCCTGTCAGTGCGGAACTCGGATTGGAGGGATAAGATCGAATGAGCAAAATCACACTCAAGGTGAATGGCAGCGCGCACTCGCTGGATATCGAGCCGGCGACGCCGCTGCTCTACATCCTCCGCAACGACCTCGGCCTCGAGGGGCCGCGGTTTGGATGCGGACTGGGCCAATGCGGCGCCTGCACGGTGATCGTCAACGGCGCGGCGGTCCGTTCCTGCATTCTGCCGGCGTCCTCGGTCAAAGGCGAAATCACCACGCTGGAAGGGCTCTCGTCGAAGGGCAGGCTGCACCCGCTGCAGCAGGCCTGGATCGACGAGCAGGTACCGCAATGCGGATTTTGCCAGAACGGGCAGATCCTGACGGCGAAAGCGATGCTGGACAAGAATCCGCATCCGACGGATGCCCAGATCCGCGAATCCATGAACGCCACGCTGTGCCGCTGCATGACGTATTACCGCGTTCAGGCCGCGATCAAGCGAGCGGCGAAAGTGATGGCCGACGTTCAGCCCGCTTCGGGAAAGCAGGCGGTGGCATGAACACCTCCAACGGGATTCCGAAACAGATCGTAGAAGTTTTGATTACGCACCGCCGGGCCTTTCTCAAGAGTGCGGGCCTCCTGGTAGTGAGCTTCGCCACGGGCGCCGGCGCTCAGGAGCAGAAAGGTCCGTATCCCGATCCCGATTACCGGCAGCTCGACTCGTGGATCGTCATTCATGAGAACAACACCGCGACGTTCTACGTCGGCAAGACGGACCTCGGCCAGGGCACCGGAACGGGCTTCCGCCAGTTGATGTCCGACGAGCTCGACATCGCCTTCGAGCGGACCGCCTGCATCATGGGCAGCACGGACATTACCGTCGATCAGGGAGGATCGGGCGGGTCGACGGCGATGGAGAGGGATGCGTGGCCGATGCGCCGCGCGGCCGCGGAAGCGCGGCGTGTGCTGCTCGAGATGGCTTCGGCCCGCCTGGGAGCGCCGGCCGATCAACTCGCGGTCAGCGACGCGGTGATCAGCGCCAAGGGCGACCCCTCGAAGCGGGTCACCTACGGAGAACTCGTCGCGGGAAAGAAGTTCAACGTCACGCTGACCGGCGCCAATGTCAACGCCGCTACAGGCATTGCCAGGGTGAAGCCGGTGCAGGAACTCAAGTACACCGGCCAGTCTCCGCTGCGTGACGATATCCCGGCCAAGGTCGACGGTTCGATGAAATGGGCCGTCGGCGTAACGCTGCCCGGGATGGTTCACGCGCGCAACGTCAAACCTCCTTTCGCAGGCGCCAGGCTGACGGGCATCGATGAATCGTCGGTGCGGAATCTACCCGGCTTCCTCAAGGTGGTGAGCAAACGCAACTATGTCGCGGTGGTGTGCGAGCGCGAAGAACAGGCGGTTCGCGCCGCTCGCCAGCTCAAGACGACCTGGGAGAAGCCGGCAACCGCTCCGTTCCCCAAATCCGAAGATCTCTTCAAATACATGCGCGCCGCCGAGCCGACGTCGGCCTCCAAGCCGATCGTGGTGGGGAAGCCCGACGAGGCATTTGCGGGCGCGGCCAGGATCGTCGAAGCGGAATACGAGATCCCGTTCCAGGGGCACACCGCGTTCGCCGGCGCTCACGGCACGGCGGACCCGTCGAACGGGCAGATGACCGTGTATTCCAACGACATGAAGGCCTACAGCCTGCGCACCGGCATCGCGGCGTTTCTCGGGATGCCGCGCGAAAAAGTCCGCGTGCTCTGGATGCAGGGACCGCAGGGCTTTGGGCGCACCGCGGCTGAGGAGGCGGGCTTCGAGGCTGCCTGGATCGCGCGCGAGATCGGCCGCCCCGTGCGTGTGCAGTGGATGAGGGACGAGGAGACGGCGTGGGACACCAAGGGTCCGGCGTTCCTGGTGAAGGCGCGCGGAGGCCTGGACGCCCAGGGGCAACTCACCGCGTACGAGTACAGCGCCCGGTCGTGCGACTACAATCATGTCGGCTACAACGAGCCGGACACGGTGCTCATCGCACAGCTCATGGGTTCGAGGCGGGCATATCCGGCCGGCGGCAGCTCGTCGATGCCATCGGAGATGTACGCGATTCCCAATCGCCGCATGTCCGGCGAAGTCGTCGGCCTCCCCCTGGTCTGGGAGACGCCGCTGCGCACCGGGAATCTGCGCGATCCGAACGGGCCGCAATCGACGTTCGCCGCGGAATCGTTCATCGACGAGCTGGCGGCAGCTGCGAAGGCCGATCCGCTGGAGTTTCGCATGAAGATGCTCACAGCCGCCGCCACCGACGACAGCGGGTTCAAACGCGCGCGCTCGATCGCGGTGCTCAAGGCAGTCGCGGAGGCCTATGGCTGGGATGCGCGGCCTTCGCCAAGACCGCTCGGTACCGGGAACATCCTGACCGGGCGCGGCATCGCGTACTCGTTCCGCGGCCAGACCGTGGTGGCGCAGATCGCGGAGGTGGAAGTAAACCGACAGACCGGCCATGTCTGGGCCAGGCGGCTGGTGTGCGCCCATGACTGCGGACTGGTGGTCAATCCCACGAGCCTGCGGCGCACGATCGAATGCGCCATGCTGCACTCACTGAGCCGCGCGATTCACGAAGAGGTGCAGTTCGACACCGAGAAGGTGACGAGCGTGGACTGGATATCGCATCCCACGCTCCGGCACACCGACGTTCCGGCGGCCATCGACGTGGTGCTGGTGAACGGCGATCCCAATCCGGACCGTCCCGACCTGCCGCCATACGGAGGGGGCGAGGCGGCCTGCAAACCGATGCTCGCGGCAGTGGCCAACGCGATCTACGACGCGACCGGCGTTCGACTTCGTCGGGTTCCGTTCCGCGACGCGCGCGTGCTTGCGGCACTGAAAGAGGCTCGCGTGTGACCTGGCGAAGCCTGTCAGCGGAAGAGGATCGACGCGAAGTCGCCGAGGAAATCGCGCCAGAGGAACCAATAGTGCGACCCCGGGATCTCCTTGTATGACGTTTTGAAGCCTTGCTTCTCCAGGAGAGAGTGGAGATTCATGGTGCCTTCGCGGGCCATGTCGGTGGTGCCGGCGCCGGTCCAGTAGAACTTCACGCCGCCGGCTTTGACGGCTTCCAACTGCTTCTCGTAAGCTTCGTCCACGGTGCGGGGACCGGAGCTGAAAACGCCGATGTAGCCGAACACGCCGGGATTGTTGTTGGTCGCCATCAGGGTGTGGCCGCCGCCCATGGACAGACCGGCGATCGCCCGGTTGTCGCGGTTCGCGATCACACGATACGTTTTCTCCACGAACGGGATCACGTCCTTCACCAGGCTTTCGGGGTAGGAGCCGGCGTACGGCTGAGGAGGACGGGCAGCAGCGCCGCCGCGCCCGCCCTGCCCCGCCCCTTGAAGCGGAGGCGGCGCGGGGGCCTGAACGGATTGGCGCGCGGGCGTGGGACCGTATGCGTAGCCCTGCGACACGGTCTGGGTGGCGTTGCCGTTGGGCATGACCACGATCATCGGCTTGGCCTTGCCCGCCGCGATCAGGTTGTCCAGGATCACATTGGCGCGGCCCATCGTGACCCACGCGTCCTCGTCTCCGCCTCCGCCGTGCAGCAGGTAGAGCACGGGATAGGAGGCTTGGCCGGCTTCGTACCCGGGAGGCGTGTAGACATACATGCGGCGGCGATCCTCTTTCAATGTGGGCGATGGGTACCACACGAGATGCATGGTCCCGTGAGGAACGTCCTTGAAATCCCACCGGTCGGATTCCGGGCCGGAAATCATGAGGAGGTTGTCAATGCGGGAGCCGTCGCGCTGCGTCTCGCCGTTGCCGGGGTCGAGAGCTTTCACGCCGTCGACGAGAAACCAGTAGCCCCAGAGCTGCGCGCCGAGCGGTCCCACGGTCACCGACCAGACTCCGTTATCGTCTTTGGTCATCTTGATATCGCGCGCGCCTTCCCAGCTTCCGTTCAACGTGACCTCGTTGGCTTTGGGAGCCGAGAGGCGGAACGTCACGGTGCGGTCGGGATGGATTTCGGGCGAGACGGGCCGTGGCGCCGCGCCGCCTCGTCCCGCGGCCGGCTGCTGAGCGTACGCCGCCGGCAGGGACAGAAGCGCTGCCGTCAGAATCGCGCAGGTGAATGATGCCAAGTGTTTCATGGTGTGTGCCTCTCTAATTTAACTTCCGGAGCCTACGCGCCCGCGGCACGCGCGACGGCGGCCGTTTGCGGCGTCTTTTCGATGTTCCAGCATAGGTCCATCAGGCTGCGAACGCGGGCCGGCGACAGGATCCCTTCCGCCAGCCCCTGAAACTTGCTTTCGAGCTGCGCGTCCGTCATCGGATTTTTCGCGCTCCCCACGGCATGCTCGATGTACTTGTCGAGTCTTCGGCCGTCTTTCAGAACCACTGCGATGCGCACCTGGTCCTCTGCGATCGCGCGGTCGATGGTCGCGCCAACCCGGCCGCGCAAGGCGGCAGTGGCCGGATCCTGAACCGCCCTGTCACTGAACTCGCCTTCGCCGATGCGCCCATACACGATGGCGGCCGCCACCGCGTGGTACACGCTGAACTTGCCCTCGAGGCCCGTCTGCGGCGTCTTCTTGCCGGTCAACTCCAGCACCAGCGGGTGGACCTCGAGCTCGATACGCTCGATCTGGTCCGGCTTCAGTCCATATTCGGCCCGGAGTTGCAGGCAGCCGTCGATGGCGGGATGAATCACCACGCCGCAGGGGAACGGCTTGTAGCTGTTGACCGAGATTTCGAACCGGCCGCCGAGGTTCTCCGTGATCGCGGCGTAATTGCGGGCGGTGCTGAGGACGTTGGCCCAACCGCGCGGCGCCTCGAGTGCCTGCGCGGAGCTGGTGTAGTTTTGCTGCGCCAGCAGCGCCGCGGTGAATCCGTTCTGCGCCGCCCGCCCGGGATGGAAGCTCTTGGTCATGGTGCCGAACATCTCGCGCAGGCCCACCGGCTGCGTTGCCGCCAGTCCCAGCGCCCAGAGCATCTGGGTCTCGGTCAGGCCCAGCAACTTTCCCACGGCGGCGGCGGCGCCGAATGGACCTACGGTGCCGGTGTTGTGCCAGCCGATGTCGTAATGCGCCGGATAGACGGCGGTCGCGATGCGGCACTCGACTTCCGCTCCCAGGATCAACCCGTGCAGAAAGTCCGCGCCCGAAACCGGACGATACTCCGATAACGCCAGGATCGCCGGCGCGACCGGAGCCGCCGGGTGCACGATGGTCCGCAGGTGCGTATCGTCGAAATCGAAAATATGGGAGCTGATGCCGTTTACGAGCGACGCATTCAGAACGTCCATGCGCTCCTTGCGGCCGAGGATGGTGGCCTGAGGCGGACCGGAGAATGGAGTCATGGCGGCGAGAGCGTGGTCCACGGTCTCATGCCGTGAGCCGCCGACCGCGCAGCCCACCCAATTCAATAAGGTGCGCGTGGCTTCCCTGCGAACCGAGGCCGGCAAGTCCTCACGCCGGGCGTTCACCACGTACCGGGCCAGTTTCCTGGTGACGTCTTTTGCCGCCTCGGTCTCTTCCGGAACCGGGGTCGCCGATGCCGCCAGCCCGCCCGCAAGCGCCGATGCGCCGAGAAACTTCCGCCGGCCGATGGGTTCCACGTGCCCGGCCTCCTTACTTGAGATAGGTATATCTCAAAGTCCAGGTATAAGTCTCGCCCGGCTTCACCGCGAACTCCACGAACGGCTCGACCGACATCACTGCACGAATCGACCACAGCGCCAGGCTCGCCAGCGGGCGGTCGGCAGTCACGCGCACGCCGGCGCCGGTCTTCGAGTTCATCACCGTCACGTCGTAATCCGAAGGCGCCGCGCCGAAGCCCTCCATCTGGCTCATCACGCGATCGCGCCCGTCGAGTGTCTTGCGGTAGAGGATCTGCTTGCCGCGGATCTCGGCCAATGCAGCATCCGGCGGATGCTGGCTGCGAATCTCGAAGGGCACCGAGATGGTGCAATCCGGTCCCGGCGCCTGCCCGTCGATCACCAGGAAGTTGTGGTTGTAGACGCGCGACGAGATCGGCTTTTTCCCGGTGTTGCGGAAGCTGTGCGCGATCTCCATTTCGGCACCGTTGCCGGCCAGACGAACGGTCTTGCGGTACTCATAGCCATACCCCGACGCCGCATCGTTCACCACCTGGGTAAACTCCGCGGAGGTGCGCGTGAGCCGATGGGTCCACTTGCCCGGATCCGCGATCTGATATAGCCGGAAGTGGTCGTAGTCCTGATCGTCCAGACGGCGCAGCACACCGACGCCGATTTTGAGGAACGTGCCGCCCGGTTTGGCGTCGTCGAAACCCAGGCCCTTGTTGTTGGTGTTGAACTCCTCCGCCGGACCGGTGACGGCGGTATTCGGTCCCGCGACGATGTCCGCGCCGCGGTATTCGAAGTCGTGTATCGCGGGATCCGTGCCCTGGAACCAGCGGCCGTAGAACTTGTGGCCGCCGTACTCGACGGTCTCGATCATTCCGGACCAATCGAAACGGGTCCCGCGGTAAAAGCCATTGGCCGCGTCCGGCAGATAGAGCTTTACCCGCAGCGATCCGTTGCTCAGCTCCGCCTGCGGCGGCTCGGCGGCGGCCAGCAACAGCGGCATCAAGAGGTAGGCGGCACGCATGATGGTTCCAGTCTACTGCCGATCGCCGGCGCCGTCGGCCACAACCGTTCCCGAGGCGGGGATTCAGCCTTCGATTTCCTGCCGAAGGTGGATCTGGGCGCTGCGCAGCTCGCGGCGCACGACTGGAACCGGAAGGTCGAGGCAGCGCGATATCTCTTCAGCCGTCAAGCCGCCGAAGAATCGCATCTCGACGAGGCGCGCTTTCCGCTCATCGTGCTGGGCAAGCGCGCTCAAGGCGTCGTCGAGGCGGATCAGGGCGCGGTCGCGATCCGGAGCGAAGTCCATGCCGCGATCCAATGCAACGGTGAGGGCGGCGCCGCGTTTTGCCGCCTGGCGCGCGCGCGCGTGGTCCACGAGGATCTGACGCATGACTCGCGCGGCAATGCCGAAGAAGTGCTGCCGGCATTGATAGTCGATGCCGTTATCGACCAGCCGCAGATAGGCTTCATGAATCAGCGCCGTTGGCTGCAGGGTATGATTCTGCGATTCGCGCCGCAGATAGGCCTGGGCAATGCGGTGCAGCTCGTGATAGACAAGGGGCACTAGGTCGTCAAATGCCTCGCGGTCGCCGCCATTTACACGAACCAGCAGGGTCGTGATGGCTCCAGACGAGAGAGCCAGGTGGCCAGACGCATTCTGGCCCGGGTGAACTTGCGAATCTGTCATGTCTGGGACTTAATCTCCGGGAGGATTACTGCTTTTGGGAACTCCTGTTAGCTCATCATACTAAAGCTGAGTCACTTGGACTGTTATTTTCAGAACGATAGGGAATTAATTAACGATCCGGGGTATTCCTGAGTTTAGTTGAAAGCGCATTGATTCCGTACCGGGAGAGAGGTGGCGGTGCACAAAGGTATTTTCCGGCAGTGCGCGATCCCAGCGGAGCCACAGCTCGCGATCACGCTCCTCCAGCGCTTCCGCGGCCTGAGGCAGCCCAGCAGTCCGCTCCACCGCCGCCGCGCTTCGGTAGAGTGCCGACTGGCGTACTGCGTCGGTAAGGCTCGTCTCCACGGTCGACTTTGCCGGCCTCGCGGACTGGAGGAGCCGCTGATAGATTTGAACCGCGCGAGAGAGATTGCCGGTCGCGGCCTCGTAGTCGCCAAGGGCGCGTAACCATACTTCCGTTTCCGAGCCCAGCGGGATGGTCTCGGCCGGATAGAGTTTCAGCTCGCGCAGACGCTCGAACGCGGCATCCAGTCTCTGTCCGGCTTCGACGGGACGATGAAGCTTAAGAAGGGCGTAACTGGAACCAGACAGCAGGCTGACTTCGAAGCGTCGAAAGCTCGAGTTATTCGGGATCTCGGCCACGTGGCGGAATGTGTGGTCGAAGACAGTCAGAGCTCGCGCCGGGTCGGAAGGGGTCAGGATGCCGCCCAGCGCGATGCCCGCATTGGCTACGCGGCTGCGTGACGCCTGGTCATCCGGATCGCGATGCGCAAGGCCGTCGCCAAGGCGGAAGGCGTGTTCGAGAGACTCGATGGCATCAGCAGGACGGCCGAGGCTGATGGCGTTCTGTTCTCCGAGGAGTTCACCCCTACAGACGAGGCTGAGAGCGTAATTCATGACTCGCCATGTCTCGGTGGCGGCGCCGGGGTCCGACAGGCGCACTGCCTCATCCAGGTCCTTCAGTGCCTGATCCAATTCGCCGCGGCCGCGGTGGACATCGGCGGTGATCCAGAGAAAATCCGGGAGATAATCCTGCCGTCCGGCGGCGCGGATGAGGTCCATCGCACGGCTGCAGAGGCGGAGCGCTTCCTCGAAATGCTCCCGTCGCGCAAATTGATCGGCGAGGTTCAGATACGTACTCAGGATTGCCGGGAGATCGGCTTTATCGGCCGGTCCAGGCTGCAACCTGTCCAGCCAGCCGGCCGACGTTCGCGCCAGTTGAAGCGCCTCATCATAGCGGCCGCCATACCTGGCGAGGAGCATGCGATCGTGAGCGATTTGCGCTGAACGAAGAATGGCGGTTCTATTTCGCGGCTCCGATGCCAGCACCGACTGGACCAGACCCTCGGCGACCTTCAGATTCTTTTCTGCCTGGTCCATCTGGCCGAGATTTCGCGCCGTCGGCACGCCTTGCACGCGCGCTACGCGCATGTAGGCGGTGCCCAGGTCCAGGGTAAGTGCCGGATCGCCGTGGGTATCTGCCGCGAGGCTGCGTATGTATCCGAGGGATGTGTCGACAACGAATTGGGAGACCCTTGTGCCGCCGGAAAGCTTGCGAATTTCATATTCGATGTCGAACATTTTGTTGGCCAGCTGCCGCACATCGGTAAAGCGCCTCTCCGCGACGCGGCGCTCCCGGTCGGCTACCCAGAGTCCCGCCGACAGGCTCGCTACCGCGGCGGCCACCGCTGCCGCCGGCATCCAATGCCTTCTCAGGTAGCGCCTTGTCCGGTACCACACGTTCCCGTTGCGCGCGCTGACCGGCCGGCGCTCCAACACCGCGCGCAGATCGTGCGCAAAATCGTCCACCGATCCGTAACGGTCTTCCGGCTCGGGCCGCAGCGCCATCGCGATCACGAAGTCCAAGTCCCCGGGGACCGCCGGATTCAAGCGGCTCGGCGGCACTGCTTCGCCATTGGCGACCCTTGCCGCACCCTCGCGAGGCGCCGCGCCGGTGAGCAGCTTGTACAGCACTGCCCCGAGCGAGTATATATCCGTCGCCGTGCTTTGCACTTCGCCTCTCAACTGCTCCGGGCTGGCATAATTCGGCGTCAGCAGCTGGTCTGCCATCTGCGTGACATCGCCGGTGTCATCCAGCAGTTTGGCTATGCCGAAGTCCAGCAGCTTGGGCTGGCCCATACGGTCCACCAGTATGTTTGAAGGCTTCAGATCGCGATGGATGATCAACCGCCGGTGTGCGTGCGACACGCCCTCGCACACGCGCAGAAATAGTCTCAGGATCTCTTTGATATCGGCGCCGAAGCCGTACCGGTCTATCGGAACGCCGTCGACGTGCTCCATGACCAGGAAAGGGCGCCCGTCGGCGATGTGACCGGCATCCAGGACGTGAACCACCCAGGGGTGATGCAGGGAGGCCAGCAACTGTCGCTCCCGAAGGAAGCGTTCGCGCCAATCGGGACGATGCGTGTCCGTACGGAGCAGCTTGATGGCTACCTTCTGCTCGATCTCGCCATCGGCGCGTTCGGCCAGATAGACGCTTCCCATGCCACCCTCGCCGATCTTCTGGATGATGCGGTAGCTGCCGATCTGGTCCCCTGGCGAAGGATATGGATTGCTTCCGAACACAGTCAAAGGGACGGATGGCAGCATTTAAGGATAGTAATGGTCAACCTCATGTAACCGGTCATTCAAACGATTTACCTATGTTACTCATCGTGCTTCTTTCGATTTAGTTTGTCTTTTTCGCATGTTCCATTGAGAAGTACGCAAGTCCCGGAGGATCGCAATGCCAAAGTTCGTGATCGAGAGGAATGTGCCGGGGGCGGGAAAGCTTTCGGCGGAAGAGCTGGGCGCACTCACTCAAAAGTCTTGCGCGGTTCTCGGCGGTCTGGGGCCGCAGATCGAGTGGATTCAAACCTACGTCACCGCAGACAAGCTGTATTGCTTATACGTTGCGCCGAGCGAGGAGCTGATCCGGGAACATGCGCTGCGGGGCGGATTTCCGGCCAATTCGATATCGGAAGTGCGTGCGATGATCGGGCCGGTGGAGGCTTAATCGAAATGCCAATGCAGGTGTGTATGGGTGCCGTTCTCCAGTGCAGCTTCGGGATGGCGCCCAGCTCGCTGGTGGTTCTGCCGGTGAATCGGACCTATACGGACCAGGTGCCGGACGCGAATATCATGGACCATGTTCCGATGGTGAACATCATGCCGTTCGGCCTGTGCACCTCTCTGGCCAACCCGGCTGTGGCGGCCGCAACCTCGGCAGCGATGGGCGCCCTGACTCCGATGCCGTGCATACCGAATACGCCGGCGCCCTGGGTCACCGGCGCCCCGACGGTGATCCTGGGCAACGCTCCTTCCCTGGACAACATGTCCAAGCTGATGTGTATGTGGGGCGGCTTGATCCAGATCGCCATGCCCGGCGAGGTTACGGTCAACGTACCGTAGGCGCGGGGATCGGTACTAATTCGCCTGCCACGCCTCCTTGTCCAGATTTGGAAACGTGACCTGACAGGTTCCGGGGTCGATATGATCCACCCTGGCGCAGCCCTTATGGTCCAGCGTGCCACTTGCGACCGTGGTGCCATCCGGGAGAGTGATGTGGTAAGGCTCGCCGGGAACCGGATTGCCGTCCTCATCCAATAATTCAATCTCGATCCAGTGCTTCTTATCGCGGTTCTGAGCAGAATTGGGGTCATGGGTGGGCGCGTCCGGACGCACGCTCAGCGCGGACGCCTTCGCGGGCGAGAGCCGGGAACCGGAAGCTGGCTGCTCCATCCCAGGATTATCGTTGTCCGCAACCGCTGCCTCGAGCGGAGGCAGAGGAGACACCAGGGCGCTGTCCGATCCGGAAAGCGCCGCGCCGCCGCTATTGATCAGGACCGCCGGCATGCCGGAGATCGCGACCCCGGAAGGATCGATGGTGATGAAGTTTCCACCCACCTTCAGTGTGATCCCGGTAGCCGCTTCGATGATGATTTGCATGGCTTTCAGGTAAAGGTCCTGCGATACCTGGCTGACATGGCTGCCCTGGAACTGTTCGATTACATCTCCGGTCACACTGAGGGAACTGGAGCCGGTGATCTGGACCGCGGCTTTGCCGTCGATTTCCAGGTGGTGGTCCCGGCCGATCTTCTGGATGCGATCGCGAGCGATCTCGCTGTGGCTGTCGCGCGCCATCTTCTCCACCTCGTCCCTGGCTACGATCAGGTGCCGGTCCCGGCCGATCCATTCTCTGCGATCATTTTTCACGCGAACATCGATGTCCTTCTCCGCATGAACAAATACCTGCTCGTGGCCTTTCTTGTCCTCGAACCGGATCTCGTTGAATCCGCCGCCGCCTTTCGAGCTCATCGATTTCAGGGCGCTCTTCGTCTGTTGATCTGGGAGGTTGTACGGCGCCATGTGGCCGGCGTTGTATACCGATCCCGAAATGATCGGGCGGTCCGGGTCGCCTTCCAGAAAACTGACGATCACCTCCTGGCCGATGCGGGGAATGTGGATCATCCCCCAGCCCTTCCCAGCCCAGCCCTGTGCGACGCGGATCCAGCAGGAGCTGTTTTCGTCGCATTTGCCCTGGCGATCCCAAAAGAACTGCACTTTTACCCGGCCGTACTTGTCGGTCCAGATTTCTTCGCCGGACTTACCGACTACGACGGCAGGCTGGTGGCCGTGAATCGCCGGTTTCCGGGCAAGACGGGACGGCCGGTATGGCACACAGTCCGGGATGGCTTCAAAGCGATTGGCATACTCGTATGGGTCCTGAGGACCCGCGCGATAACTCGTGTTTCGCGCATAATGTTCGAGCGCCGTGATCGTGTAAGTGGTGTTAGCGCTGTCGCGAAAGTGGTCGGTCAACGTGAATTTGTAACCGCACTCGAAGCCCTGGCAGTTACTTTCACCACGGATCGTCTTGAGGCCGACTTCCCGCTCCTCCAGGCGGATGCGAGTGTAGCGGGCGCCGTCGTCCTTGCTGCTGTACTTGCCGGGCCAATCATAGTCCTCGCCGGGCAAGTTGCCCGCCAGGGTGGCGAAGAGATTCGTGGCGGGCTTCTCGAAATCGTAGTCCGTGAGCGAAGCCGTGCCGGTGTGCATCCTGAATTCGGCTTCGAGGCTGACGACCGTGTCCTCCGGCTGGTTCGTTCCCGTGGCGGCCAGGTACCGGGCCTGCGGCTTGAGCGGGCATGGCTGGAAGGCCGACGAATCGTTGGCCAGCACCACGGTGTGTTTGTCCTGAGCGTGCTCGAAATAGTAGAAGATCCCTTCATCCTCGAGCAGCCGCGAGACGAAGTTCAGGTCGGTCTCGCGGTATTGGACCACATATTCCCGCTGTGGGAACGAGTCGCGCAGCTTCATCCGGTAATCCGAGAAACCGCGGTCCCGGAAAACCTGTTCGACAATGTCGGGAACGGTCTTGTTCTGAAAGATGCGGCAGTCGGAGAAGTGATTCAGGAGCCAGAGCCACGGCACCAGCTCCGCTTCGTACGCCGCCATGCCGTCCTCGCCGTATTCGAGCAGCTTGATGCGGCTGATGTGTCCATGGAGATGACGCTCCGACTGTTCCGACATGTGGAAGGACACCACCGCCGGCTTGGTCAGAAGTGCCTGCATGTCGAGATTGGGGTCGGCGGAGAGCAGCCTCAGAACGAACCGAAAGGGCTGGGAGATGCGCTCGTAACCTTCAAAGCTGTCCAGTAGTAACGCATCGTCGCCCAACGGAGTCTTGATGCGGAACGGGCGGTAAATTTGAGTAGCAGGCAAGTGGCTTTCTCCCAGTAAAAAGGTTCGGTGCGGCGAAGCGTTCCTTTACGCGAGCAGCAGCACGGTATCGCCGGGCGATCGATCGAACGAAGCCCCCGAGCGAACCCAGGTGAACCAGCCGAGCCGCGGCCCGGCGAGATCGTTCTTTCCCAAGTCGCATTGCGGCACCTCGCTCCGCTCGAGAATGAGTTGCGCCTCGACCTCCAGCTCCGGCCCGCAGAAAAATCGCGCCAGCGCGCGCAAAGGCTCCCAGGCGCTGCCGCAGGGCAGGAAACTCAGATACTGCTGCTCTCGCATGGGCCCGAGTTTCAGGCGAATCCGCGATTGCTGGTCCCAAACCGCATCGCCCGCGACGGCGGCAACACCGAGCTGCTCCGAGTAGGACTCGCCATCGTCCAGCAGGCACTGATCGCCGTCGTCGAGCGGCCGCCATACTCCGATGAACTGTTCCACTTCGACCGGCACCCCAAAATAGTCCATGAGTAGCTGCTCCAGGGCGGTGGCGGAACGGGTCTGAAGCGAGAGCAGGCCGGCGTAGAAAAGCGCCCGCTCGTCGGGTATGCCGAGCCGGCTCTCGAGACCCGCCGTGCCCAGGCCGACGAGGCAGGACAAGTACGTCGATACCCGATCGGCGCCGCCGCGCTCGTAGGCGACTCCGAAGCGGTACTTCTCCCACGCCCGGTAGAAGAAGGATATGAAGCGGTGATTGAACAGATCGAAGAAATCCGCGAGAGTGCGGTCGTTTGCGCGGATTCGATCGAGGACGAACGCCGCGTAACACCGGGGGAGGACCCCAGCCGGACCGGTCAGCCCCATGAAGGTGACCTTCATGAACGGCACCTGGTCCTCCCAACGCACCTCGTCGATCGTGTTGGGCGGAAAGGCCAGCGAGGCTTCCGCGCCGAACCGGACGGCCTCGTCGCCCGGATTGACGAAATAGCCCACTGGCTTCCGGCCGGCTGAAAATTGCAGCAAGAGGCGCACTGCCTGAAAGAAGTCGAAGCGGCCGGGATGCTCCCACAGAAACCGTTCGACCTCGCGCAAGTGCGGCGGAGAAGCCGGCGCTAAAGCAAGATCTTCTGTCCCGCACGCGGCGGCCATGCCCTTAGCACCTCTCCTTTCCGCCGCTTGGTCTTTGCGACCAGTTGGCTAAAGCTATTGAGTGACACGTACGAACCGAGGAACCGCTCGATCACGCTGGCGAACAGGTACATGCCGCCTCCCACGAACTGTTCTTCGTCCAATTCCAGCTCGATGCGTGTCCCGCGCACGAAGGCGACGCCGTTGTCGGACACCACCCGCGCGAAATGGGGCCGGCTCGCCACGTTGGTGATGCCTCGAATCATTCTCTCTGCGAAAGGCGTCTCGGTGAAGTCGTACAGCCGCAGAATCTGCTGCAGGGCGCCTCGCCCGCCCTCGACTAGGGACAGGTAATTCAAGGAAAGGTGAGAAATCAGGCGCCAGAGAGCCATCCGGCCAATGGGAGGACGCACCGGCCTGGTAGGCTCGGTCAGCGATACGATTCGCTTCACCGGCGCGCTGCCCTCCATTTCGAAATCGCCATCCCGGTTTCCGAACGGCAGTTGCGCCGGCAGGTCGCGATTCGTGCAGGTGGTGCGAACCGTGAGGGTGTCCTTTTCCGGAAACAGAGGGCGTGCGGCGCGGTCGACCAGCGAGAGGTAGATATCGGACCCTTCGTCGTTCAGCCGATTCGAAGGGCGCCGGCTGGCGATCCAGAAAGACTCGTTTCCGCCGGTTGGATACTCATGTCTGTAAGAATGAAAAGGCTGATACGTAATGATCTGGCGCGTGACGTTATCCAGGACGCTGACTTCATCGACTGAGAAGACTTCGGTTGTGCCGGGCCGCCGTATATCCGGCACGACCAGATATTCATGCTTGTACTGATCCAGCAGGATCGGTTCCGCGGTTTGCGCGAATAGGTTCACGATGGGCACCGCGCCCAGGCGGAAGGTATTGGCCGAGACGCCGATCTCCAGCCTGTGCCGCTGGTCCTCATCCAGGCTTCCGGAGAACAGGAAGATCAGCTCCGCCGTATTCTTGAAGCCTTCGCTCCAGATGTTTTCCAACCCGGTAAGTTCCACGAAAAGAAACTTGGCCGGCAAAGTAAAGAATTCCTGAAGCAGGCGGTATCCCAGGAACGATCGGCGCTGATATGGCAGCATCCCCTCGTTTTCCTCGAAGCCGACCGGCCGCAGCGCGGTGGAGGGGAGCATCGCGCCCGGGCCGGTGCGGTTCGAGGGATCCCGCACTACGATACGTACGAGCCTGGAACATAACAGCTCATACAAGGTGTGCACGAGGCCGCCGGCTCCGGAGAGGTGGAAACGGAGCCGGTCCAATCCCAATCCCGGCAAGGGCGCGCCGGGCGCGGATTGGATCTCCAGCCGGAGCGCGTGCGCCGCATCGGCGGCCTTGACTGCCGGCTTCAGCATGTCCGGAGCCGTCCATCCTGCCGCGGTCAACTCCATCGGCCACAAGGTGGTGTCGTAACAGGTGCGGAACTTGCACGGGATACCTCCCGCCGGACGTGAATACAGAGTCGTGTCCCGCTCGATGGTCAAACCGGTGGTCAGTTTGCCGTGCTCCATATCTACCTGGAAATCCGCGATAGCCATTGAAGGGATCGGCCGGACAAAGTGCGGGTAGACGATATTCAGCAGGGATTCGGTGATCTCGGGAAAATCGTCGTCGAGCCTGAGGTGCACGCGCGCGGCCAGAAAGGCAAATGATTCGATGAGCCGTTCCACGTGCGGGTCTTCGGTCTCTTTGGACGACTCGAGCCGGAGCCGCGACGCGATCTTGGGATATTTCTCCGCGAACTGGGTTCCCATTTGCCGCAGGTACGACAGCTCGTTTTCGTAGTTTTGCAGCAGCTCATCCCGCATTGGCCACCTCGTACTCGCCGTTTGTGAGTTGCAGTGTGGTGTCAAACGAGATGTGTTCCGGCGCGGGAGACATCAATAGAAGCGCGTCGATGCGGAAGCGCAGGACCCGCGTGTTGGCGCCCTCTACCTCCAGCGGCACGACGCGCACTTTGGCGAGGCGCGGCTCGAAGGTCCTGATGGCTGTCTGCAGGTGGCGGATCAGCCTGGCCTGGTCATCGGGGTTCGAGAGGCTGTACGCGCTGAAATCCGGCAGCCCGTACACGTACACCGAGCGATGCACCTCGCGGAGGCGGACGTCCGGCGGGACCGCGATCAGCCGCGTATTGAGAAGCCATTCCAGATCGCGGCGCACGGCCTCCTTGAGCAGCCGCACGGACTGGCCGCGCGTCAACGGCATTTCCCGGGAATTGCGGGCCTCGTGGTCAACCAGCCGGTCGAACACGGAAAGCGTTACCGCGGACTCCAATCCAGCGCGGGCCATAATCTTATACCGAGAGAGCCTGAGCCGGATTCAGGCGGCAGATGCGCTCGAATATTGCCTGCCTGGTTTTGGCATCGCCCTGAACCTTCTTGCTGCTCTGCATCACAAAAGCGAGGGCGCCGGCCACTACTTCGCTTTCTTCCCAGTCGTCCAGCTTGTGTGCTTCGATTTCAGCGGCGATATCGTCGAGCAGCGGCTGCGCGACGGCATCCTTGCCGGCGGAAAGACAAAGCTGGGCAAGCTGCACCTTCCGCCGAAACCGTCCGCGACCGCTCGATTGCAGCGCGAGCTCCTGCTGCATCATCTGAATGGCGGCCGAGGCCTGGCCGGCGTGCATGGCTTCCAGGGCGCGCGCGTGCGGATCGACGTATTTCCGGCGCCAGCCCCGGGCATGTGTGTTCTCCGGGGCCGGCAGCCAGGCGGCATCCGCTGGCGAGTGCGGGGCGACCGGCTCGTCCAGCAACTCCTTCAACCACTCGCGCGTCTCACTGTTGGCCGCCGGCGTATCGTCGTTGAGAGCGGCATTCATGAGCTGCGGCAAGTCGCGCAACAGGGCGCGCAGCTCCGAGCGGATCGCAATCGCAATTTCGTTGTACTCTTCGCCGAGCGCGGCGCATGCCTCTACTACGAAGCGCTGCAAATCGAGCCAGGCCCGGCTGCACGGAAGCGCCATCGCATTTTCAGCGAGCTCCAACAGTTCCCGCCACTGATTGTCCAGCGCGAGGTGCTTGATTTGACGGCGAAGATCGCTGGGCGGCGCTTCCAGTACGGCGGGATCCCGGGAGCCGCGCAGCTCGCCCCATCGCAAGCCGCGAAGAAGAAGATAAGGCGCCGGGCTCATTGGATTCTGCCGGCGAAGGTGAGCCGCCGCGGCCGCAATGGCGGATATCGCTTCGTGCTGGTCAGCAGGCACGGCGAAAGCGACAACCGGCATCGCGGCACGGACGGTATCGTTGCGCGGCCCGGCCGGCTCCGGCTCCCGCTGGGGCGCGGCGGCCACCGGGGCGGGAGGCGGTTCGACCGGGTCCGGCTCGATTTCGCGTTTCTTCTGGAGAAGCTGGTGGACCACGCGCCGCACCTCCTGCAAGGTCTCCTGCAACTTGGTAAATGAAGGTGCGGACTGGTGTCCAAAGCGTGCGACACAGGTCCCGTCCAGCCGTTGCACGGCCTCTAGAGCGCGGTCGAATTGTTTTTCGAGATCGACGTAGAATGCCTTGGGGGTCTCGGCAAACGACTTATCGAAGAGCTCGGGAGCGAGCTTGCCGTCCTTGAGGGCTTTTTCGCGGACGGCTTTCTGGTCCTTGGACTTGGCCTGTTCCTCGTACTCTACGGTTCGGGAATCCGTGTATTGAAGAAAGTTGTGGCCGCTGCGGCACAGCGGGACGCTCTTGATCGGAATGAGCAGCTTCGAAGTCAGCCACTCGAGAGGCGCGACCCTGTCGTCGAGATCGCCGTCCTCGATCCGCGGAAAGAGGGTGTCCCAATAGCGCTCCAGGAGGGACTGGCACAGGTCCAGGCTTTCCTCGAGTCCGCGAATTCCCTCATGCCGCAGCAGCGAGTCGCACAGCCAGGCAGCCAGTTGCAGATCCTTGCTTTCACCGGCGATTGCGTGCTGAATGAGTTTGACGGCCTGCGCGTGATCGGCAAGTTTGCGCTCGCGCTGCCACGCGCCTTGTGCCAGCGAATCGTCCTCGCGCCGCGCTTCGCGAATTTGGTCGTAGATCGGCCGCAAGCGCAGGTTCTGGCCGGTTGGGCTATCGCCTGCGATGGGGTCGAGAATGTCGTCGCGCAAGGACATCGGCGGAAATGCTCCATTGAGTCTGGATCTACTTCGCGGGCGCCGGCAAGTCCGCAACCAGCCGCAACGACACGGTCAGTTCTTCGAGCTGGAAGTGCGGCCTGAGGAATGCGACGGCACGATACGCCCCGGGCTTCCCCGGAATGTCGGAGACGTCGATGCGGGCCTCCCGTAGAGGAGCTCGCGCCTTTGCCTCCATCGACGCCGTGTCATCCGGCACTACGTAACGCGTGATCCACCGGTTCAGGTATTGCTCCGCTTCGGTTCGCGACATGAAGCTGCCGATCTTGTCGCGCATCATCGCCTTCAGATAATGTGCGAAACGGGAGCAAGCCATGAGGTACGGAATCTGGGTCGAGAGCCGCGCATTGGCGTTGGCTGCGTCCGTGTCGTACACCCTGTTTTTTTGCGCCGACTGGACCGAGAAAAACGCGGCATAGTCGGTATCTTTGCAATGCACTAACGGCGCGAATCCGAGGTCGGCCAGCTCTTTCTCACGGCGGTCGGTGATCGGAACTTCGGTAGGGCACTTCATGGTGACATCGCCGGCGTCGGTGTAGTAGTTATGCACCGGCAGGTCCTGCACCAGGCCGCCGCCTTCCACGCCCCGCATGGCCACGCACATTCCGTACATGGAAAACGATTTGGTCATGCGGGCTGCGAGCGCGAAGGAGGCGTTCATCCACAGATACTTGCTGTGATCGCTGCCATCGACGTGCTCTTCGTAATTGAAATCCTCGATCGGCTTGCTGTCCTTGCCGTACGGAAGCCGCCCGAGTACCCGCGGCAGGCAGAGCGCCACGTAGCGCGAGTCTTCTGACTGCCGGAAACTCTTCCACTTTGCATACTCTGTGGTATCGAAGACCTTGGCGAGGTCTCGCGGCGCGTCCAGGGTCCTCCAATCGGGAAGGTTGAGCATATTGGGCGAAGTTCCCGCGATAAACGGGGCGTGGGCCGCCGCGGCGACGTGCGAAACCTGGTCGAGCAGCTCGATATCCTCGGGATGCTTGCCGAACTCGTAGTCGCCGACTAACGCGCCGAAGGGCGAACCGCCAAAGACGCCGTACTCTTCTTCGTAGACTTTTTTGAAGAATGCGCTCTGATCGAACTCCGGCGCGCGCTGGAGATCTTTCAGAAGCTCTTTCCTGCTGCAGTTCAGGATCTTGATCTTCAGCATGGTGCCGGTCTCGCTCTGATCCATGAGATAGCGGAGTCCGCGCCAGCTGCCCTCCAGCTTCTGAAGGGTGGGGTGATGCATGATCTCGTTCAATTGCAGCGACACCAGATGGTCGATTTGCGCGATGCGCGCATTGATCATCATCTCGGCGTCTTTGGCGACCGTTATGGTGCCGTCGAGAACCTGGGCGAGAAACTCTTTAATCAGGTCCTTGCCCCTTCGGCGGGCCTGTTGGCGAGCGGTGTTCGCCTCCTCCAACTCCGCCGGGCTGAGGTGGGGCGACAATTCCGGCCCGGAGTGAACCTGGTCGACGATCTGCTCGAGCAGGGTTTTCGTTTGCGCCTGTTCGGCGCCTGTGACACTTTGCGTGCTGGTCGGACTAGCCATTGGGCTCCTCCTCGTCCTTGCTCAACTCGTCCTTCAGTTGTTCACGGTTCTCCGTAGTGCCGACGGCGGCGAGCAGCAGCTCCTCGAGCTTGTCGTTGCCCTGCAAGCTGCCGCGCAGGTCGGAGAGCCGTGTTCGCAGCTCCAGCAGTTCCTTCAACGGCTTCACCTGCCGCGCGATATTCTGCGGCTCGAAGTCTTCGATCTTCTTGAATCGCAGGTCCACCTTGAGATTCGGAGCGTCGGCCTCTTCGCTGAGTTTGTTTTCCACCTGGAAAGCCAGGTGCGGCTTCATGCTTTCCAGCACGGCGTCGAAGTTGTCCGGATTGATCTCGACAAACTTGCGGTCTTTCAGTTTGGCCAGGGGCTTGTCCGGCTGGCCAGTGAAGTCACCCAGGACACCGACGACGAAGGGCAGTTCCTTCAGCTCGATTGCGCCACCGACCTCTACGTCATAAGTAATCTGGACCCTTGGAGGCCGAACTCTGTCCAGTTTATGCTGTGTGCTTTCTTTTGCCATAACTCTTCCGGAACTCCTTTTTGATCAGGCTGCTCTCGAAGCCAGCTAAGAGGCGGAGGCAGCGCCGAATCGGCCTGCGCTCCGCCTCCCGGCACGCCCGGAGGCTGTCATGCGAGGTCAGTCCGCACTATGCTCCCAGGGCACTCGGGGCCGCGAAGCCCGGGGTCAGGGTTTCCAGATCGTACCCCTTCGGAATTGCGCCGTCGAGCGACCCGTCGTCCTTCTCGGGCCGGTAGGCGACCTCGACGGCCTGGAAGGCAAAGCACACCGTCTCGGTCGGGTTTTCGTTGGTGCCGGACAACTGCACGTTGGTGATGAGCGCGTCTTTCAGGTACACGCGGAAGTAATCGTCCTGCTTGTCGCCGACCGGCTTGTCGTAGAGAATGTAGACTTCATCCAGGATGTCTCCCGATGCGCAGTGATCGCAAAGGAAAGGCGTCGTCTTATCCAGGACCTTGGTGATGGTCAGGTCGGAAAAGTCGGCGCGCCCGGCCTTGGCTTCCTTGCCGGACTGACCAGGACCATAGGTCGCAGTCTGCCTGACTCCCCAGTTGAATGACAGTACGTCGATGTGATTCGGTTTGCTCGTGCTCGGCCCTTCGATGCCGTCAATAAACAAATATGCATTTACAGCCACGTTATCCTCCTCTTGTGGTTTCGAGTCCGGTTGGTCACGGCCGCGGGCCGTCCGCCTGCCTGGCCGGCTTCCGTCGATTTCTCGAAAAGCGGTCCGCGATTTGCAGCAACCGCAGCGTCTCACTCAAGACTGCGGAATCCGGCAACGCAGCTTCGACACTCAAAGGCCACGCAGCGTGTGATTCCACACGCCTTCTTACGGTTCGAATCAAGACCTTACAACTATGAACGGAGAACGGCCGGAACACTCGCGCAGGTACAGGTGAAGGGGCAGTGTGTCCATTCCAGTTGCCCCTGACTGACAGTACCGGTGAGTCATGGCGGCGAGCCACCCGCGACAGATCGGCAGATACGAAGTTTTTGGCGAGTTAGGCCACGGCGGATTCGGCCGGGTCTACCGCGCCTACGATCCGACAGTGGGCCGGCCGGTTGCGCTCAAAGTGTTGTCGGACGTCAGCAACGACATGCTGACGCGTTTCCGGAACGAAGCCAAGGTCGCGGGAAATCTGCGGCACAACAGCATCGTTACGGTTTACGAATACGGCACTCATGACGGCGCGCCCTTCCTGGCGATGGAATACCTGGAGGGCGAAGACCTGCATCACGTGATTTCGTCGCGCAGGCCGCTGAGCCTCCTGGATAAGTGCAACATCATGTCGCAGGTAGCCGACGGGCTACTGTACGCGCATAACAACGGCGTGATCCATCGCGACATGAAGCCGGCCAATATCATGGTCCTGCGCGACGGCGCCGTGAAGATCATGGACTTCGGAATCGCACGCCTTACCCGCACTCCGGACGCGACGCGGCTTACTCAGGAAGGTTACCTGATCGGTACCTTGCGCTACATGGCGCCCGAGCAACTGGCCAGCGCCGATTTCGATGCACGCAGCGACATCTTCGCGTACGGAGTCATCTTCTACGAGCTGCTGGCCGGCAGACATCCGTTCGAAGCCCCGGATGCACAGAGTTTGATGTATAAGCTGAGTTTCGAGGAACCCGCTCCCATCGGCATGGCGGCGCCGGAAGTTCCGGATCCGCTTCAGCAGGTGATCCTCAAGACACTCCGCAAAGATCGGGAGCGAAGATACCAGAGCTTGAGCGAAATCAAGTTCGATACCGAGCCGATCCGGATCGAGTTACAAAAGGCACGGGCATCCGAGTTATTGCTTCAGGCGCGCTCCCTGCTTGAAGAGGAAAGCCTGGAACCGGCTCAAAAGGTGGTGCAGGAAGCGCTGGCACTGGAGCCTGCCAATACCACGGCGCGCCAACTCCGGGAGAAAATCCAACAGAATCTCCAAAAGCGGATCCTCCAGCCGCGGATCGAGGGCCTGTTGAGTTCCGGTGAGGAACATCTGGCAGGGCGCCGCTTCCGAGAGGCCGTACAGGCGTTTGAGTCGGCGTTGGCTTTGGACGAAGGCAACAGTTACATCCGGGGACGCGTGGAGGAGGCTCGAGCCCTGGTGGATCATGCCGGGAGGGCGGACCAACTGCTCACCGAAGCACGTCGCGAATTTGAGCAACAGAACCTCACGGCCGCCTACCGGATGATCTCCGAAGCGCTGAGACACGACCCCCGGAACCCGGAGGCAGCCGAGTTTCTCAAGACCATCGAAACCTACGCGGAGCGCCGCCAGGCCGAACAACGCGTGGACGACGCCATCCGCAAGGTCCAGGGCCTGCTGCTGATTCCCGCTTATGACCAGGCGATCGCGGTTCTCGCGCCTTTGAACCAGGACTCGCCGAGGATTCGGGAATGCCTGGAGCGGGTTCGGAGCGAAAAGGCCGCCTACGAACGGAAGCAGAAGCTACGTAAAGAAATGACGGAGGCCACGGACCTGCTCCGCAGCAGTCGATTCGACGAGGCAGCCCGGCGCCTGGAGGCCTTGCGGAAGGAGTTCCCCGAGGATCAGGAGGCCGCGGACCTGCTCGCCTACGCATTGCGGGAGCAGTCGGCGGTTGCGCGGACCAAGGCGGTCGAAGAGGCCGCCGCCGAAGCCCGCGCGCGCTCCCGGCAAAACGATTTTGAAGGCGCGCTTGCGGTCTTGGAATCGGCGTCGAAGCAGTACCCGGGCGAGAGCAGCCTGCTCCGGTTACTGAACAGCGTCATGGGGAATAAGAGCGCCTGGGAGCGGGAGAATGCCATCCGGGCCGCGATCGCAAGCTGCGAGTCCCTGCGTTCCGAGCGGCGCATTGAAGAGGCGATCGAGGCGATCAAGGCGGCGTTGACAGTCCACGGTGGGGAACCCAGGTTGGCAAGCCTGGCGAGGCAGCTCGAAGACGAATGCGCTCGGGAGCGCCGCAACGAAGCGGTGCGCAAGATCAGCCGGCGAGCGGAGGAACTGCTCGCCGCGAAGCTGCCCGAAGCGGCAGTGGAAACGCTTCAGAAGGGGCTGAAACGGTATGCGGGCGACGCCGTGCTGGAACGAGCGTTGAAGCTCGCCAGGGAGCAGGTACTCAATCGGGAAAAGGCTCGCGCCGCGGACCGCGCCGCCGCCATCGACAAACTGGGCCGGGAAGCCGGCGCACGCGCTGCGTCGGGAGACTTCGAGGCCGCGCTGGAGCTGCTGGATGAAGGTCTGCGGAAGTGGCCGGATGCCGGTTCTCTTGCAGATCTCCGCGGGTCAACGCTTGCACTGCGGGATCGTAGCGTGAAACGGGCGCGGGCCTTGCGGGAACTGTCGGAGATCCAGCGCTCGGCGCTTCAGCAATCCGGTACACGGGAAGCCGCGGAACTGGTGGCGCTGGCATCCAGGATCACCTCCGAATATCCGCAGGATCAAGAGATCCAATCGATCGCCGCCGCTCCGATTGCCCTGCTGTCGGACCTGCTGCGAGCCGGCCAACTCCTCGCCGACGGTAACTTCCAGGTGGTCCTCGAAATCTGCAGGCGGCGGCTCGAGCAGTACCCTCGCCAGCCTGCCTTTCTCGAGTTTCAACGCGAGGCAGAGTACGGCCAGAAGCGGGCCCAGATTCAGGAGTTGCAGCGCTGCGCCGCTGCGGAGCCCGATCTGGCCAGGCGTTGCCGCATTCTCGAACAAGCCCTCAAGCAACACCCGAACGAAGGAGTCATTGCCGACGAACTGCACTTTACCGGAAACAAGCTGGCCCTGGTCAACTCGATCGTGGATGAGGCGCGCGCCCGGGAGCGGCTGGGACGATGGGAGGAGGCGCTGGAGAAGTGGAAGAGCCTCCTCGCGGTATACGCGGAGTATCCGGGGTTGAAGACGCAAATCGAGCGCGCACAACAGTCCGCCAGGAAATCGCGCTCTCCAGCCACAAGCCCGGCCCAGACGACGCCTACGAAGGCTCGCCGCCGGATCCGGGTCCTGATCGCCGGCGGCGCAGCCGCCGCGTTGCTGGCGGGTGGAATTTTCGCCTTCCGCGCGAGGCGGCCGGCTGACATCCCGACGAGCGCGGCCGTCAACGTGCCCACTACTGCCTCGAAGGCACCGGCGGTTTCACCAGCCCTGCCCGAGACACCAGCGGTCGATAGCAAGAAGCCCGACAACCCGCCACCGTCCGCGGACAGGACACCTGCTCCGGCACGCCCTGAGCAGTTTCGTTCGGACAAGGCGGTCAGGCAGGAGCGGAGGCAGGTCGCGATGCCCACGGTCGCCAAGCCGGTGCCGGTGCAGGTGCCCGCGCCGGCGCCGGCGCCGCCGCCGGACCCAAAGCAGATCGACGCGCAAGAATGGGCGCAGACTGCCAACAGCACGAACCCGGACGAATTTGACAGCTTCATTCGAAACCATCCCGGGAGCGCACACCTCGAACAGGCGCGCGGCCGGGCCGCGGAACTGCGGCTGCAAGCGCGCGCCCGGACCGCGCAACAACTGGATCAGACGGCCTGGGAGAAGCTCGACCAGAGAAATCGGGAGCAGTTGGAGGACTACGTGTCGCGCTTTCCTTCCGGAATGCACGTCCAGGAAGCCCGCGCCAGGATTGCCGACGCGGAACGGCAGGCGGCCGAAGCGCTCGCTGCCCAGCGTGCGCGGGAGCAGCGCGACCAGGAGCAAGCGAGGCACGCCTCCGAACAACAGGCCATCGTGGGCGTCTTGAAGGAGTTTGAGGCGGCGTACAACAAGCGGGACCTGGCGGCGCTTCAGCGAATCTGGAAGGCGCTGCCGGCTGCCACTTACCGCCAGCAGTTCCGGGACGCCAAGGATCTTACATTTCAACTCCAACTTATGGGACAGCCGGAGATAGCCGGCAACTCCGCCGTCGCAACCTGCGCACGAACCATGAGCTACAGAGGCCAGTCCGGCGGTCTGCAAACCCACAGCGGACACGTCAGAATAACCCTGACAAGGGAACCGTCGGGCTGGATGATTCGCACGATCGAGTCGAAGTAGATCTACCAACCGCGCCGCGGAGCTTCCTCCCCGTTATTGGCTCTCCGGAAATGACACATTCTGTGCAACGAACAAAGTTACTTCCACCTTACCGGACTCGGGCAGCTCCTTGTACTGCATCGGATCGACGCTCCCCCTCACCTGGTTGCCGCGCAGGGGGACAGTCACGCTGCCTGCGTGCAGCGTGACGCGGTCCAAGGCGACGCTCATTGGCTCGCCCGAAGCCTTCGCCTCGCTCACTTGCGCCACCTCCCCCGATGCGACATCGCCGGCCTTGGCAAGGACCTTGCCTCGGACGCTGATGTCCTCTGCGAGAACGAAGGTGACCGTCTGGCCGCTGCTTGCTTTCGCCGCGCGGAAACCGTCCACTGCAATCAGCGCCGCCGGAGTGCCCTCGTGCAGGACAGGCGCATCGGCGGCCGGTCGATCTTTTGGCGCATGGCTTGTCACGCAAAATGGCGAAACGGCAGCCCCGAGTAACAAACAAGCGGCGTGCTGCAAGGATCACGGTCGTATGCCCTCGTAGTAGAGGAGCGTGAACAACCCCTATATGTTGGATCTGGGCGCCGAAAAACAAGCCACGGATACATCCCGATCGGCTTGTCGATCTGGATGTGTCCGTGAACGGAAGCTCGCTTACTTCCCGCCAAACGCGTAGGACAGCGCGACCAGTGGAGTTATGTTCTGTCGAAGCCCTTTGTTGTCGAGGCGGATCAGAATGTTGCCGGTGAGCAGAAGGTTACCGAAGAGA
>Ga0335080_10001074_pt1 | contig 26177 bp, 21 predicted proteins | sample Lox_Sample_34_FD_206720 | JGI IMG/M metagenome (GOLD analysis project Ga0335080, IMG submission 206720) | Soil microbial communities from Loxahatchee National Wildlife Refuge, Florida, United States - Lox_Sample_3.4 | ecosystem: Environmental > Terrestrial > Soil > Wetlands | place: USA... | reverse complement strand
GAGCTCGCGGTTCAGCTCGGAGAGGAGTGCGACCACGTTCTGTCCGTTGGCGGCGTCGAGGTTGCCGGTGGGCTCGTCCGCGAAGAGGATCTTCGGCCGGTGGGCGAAGGCGCGCGCCACCGCCACCCGCTGCTGCTCGCCCCCCGAGAGCTGGGCCGGGTAGTGGTGGCCGCGGTCGCCGAGGCCGACCCGCTCCAGCAACGCAGACGCCCGCGCCCGCCCGTCCTCGCCCCGCAGCTCGAGCGGGACCTGCACGTTCTCTCGCGCGGTGAGGGTCTCGATGAGGTGGAACGACTGGAAGACGAAGCCCACCGACTCCGCCCGCACCCGCGCCCGCTCGTCCTCGGTGAGGGCGGTGAGGTCGCGGCCGTCCAGGACCACTCGGCCACGGGTCGGCCGGTCGAGGCCGGCGAGCAGGCCGAGCAGCGTGCTCTTCCCGCTGCCCGAGGGCCCGGTGACGGCCAGGAACCCGCCCGGCTCGAGATCGAACGTGATATCTCTGAGGACGGTGATCTCGCGGCCTCCGGAGACGTAGGTGCGGGTGAGCGACTCGCAGCGCAGGATCGACATGGAGCGTCCTCGTCCCCTCCCGAGCATCTTATCGGCAAACGGCGCGCTCCTCGCGGGGCTCGTCCTTCTGGGCGGCCTCGCCCAAGGCGGCTGCCGCGGGGAGGCCCGTCCCTCCTCGAGCGCGAGCCCCGCGGCGGCCGCGAGCGGCGACCCGTCGCGCTCCTCGGTGGCTCCGGCCGGATCGACGGACGGCCGACCCGTCGTCCTCTGCCTCGGGACGAGCCTCACCGCCGGCTACGGCCTCGACCCCGAGGAGGCGTACCCCGCCCTCCTCCAGGCGAAGGTCGACGCGGCCGGCCTGCGGTACCGCGTGGTGAACGCGGGTGTGAGCGGCGAGACGTCGGCCGGCGCGCGCCGGCGCATGGGATGGCTGATGCGCCAGCCGGTCTCGGTGCTGGTCGTCGAGACGGGCGCCAACGACGGCCTGCGCGGCCAGGCGCCCGAGGCCACGCGCGAGAACGTCCAGGCGATCCTCGACGAGGCTCGCCGACAGCAGCCCCCGCCGCGCCTCGTCCTCGTGGGGATGGAAGCGCTGCCCAACTACGGCGAGGAGTACCGCCGGCGCTTCCGCGCGATCTACCCCGACCTCGCGAAGAGGAACGGCGCGGCGCTCGTCCCCTTCCTCCTCGACGGCGTGGCCGGCGACCCGCGGCTCAACCAGGCCGACGGCATCCACCCCACCGCCGAGGGCCAGAAGGTGGTGGCGGCGAACGTGTGGCGCGTCCTTCGGCCTCTGCTCGCGCCCGGCCACTGAAGCGCGCGCCTCAGGAGGCCAACGCCTCCTCCAGGAACGCCATCGCCCTCTCCGGGGCCCAGAACCAGCGGGGGGCTCGCGAGCGGGAGACGAAGCCGACGTGTCCCCCGGTCGGGGCGATCTCGCGGCGGACCGGGGCCGCGAGCGGCCAGCGGGTCACGGACCCGACGGGGATCATGGGATCGTCGGCCGCGGAGAGGACGAGCGCCGGGCGGTCGATCGTGGCCAGCCAGGGTCCCGCGCTCGACCGCTCGTAGTACTGCGCCGCGCTCTCGTAGCCCCCGAAGGGCGCGGTGACGCGCTCGTCGTACTCGCGCACCGTCCGCAGGCCGCGCTCCCGGCCCTCGGCGAAGAGGTCCGGCCGCGCCCGGCGGCGCACGCGGTAGCCTTCCGCGAGCATTCGCATGAAGTAGCGCTGGTAGACGCCGTTTCCCGGCGCCTCGAGCGCGTCGGAGCAGGCGGAGAGGTCGACGGGCGGCGAGACGGCCGCCACACCCCCGAGCCCCGGCGGAAGCTCGCCGCGGCGCCGGCCGAGGGTCAGCAGGGCCAGGTTGGCCCCGAGCGAGAAGCCGAGGACCGCGAGGCGCGGCACGGCGGCGGCGACGGACCGGATGGTGGCAAGCAGGTCCGCATCGAGGCCGGCGTTGTAGAGGAGGGGGCAGAGGGCGAAGCCGTCGCCCGACCCGCGCATGTTCATCCGCACGACGTGCCACCCGCGGGCGTACGCGTGCCGGCCGGCCGACACGACGTAGGCGGACGCGTCCGAGCCGCCGAGGCCGTGGACGATGACGACCGCCGGCCGGTCCGCTCGCCGTCCGGGCTGCCAGGTCGCCCGCAGCAGGAGCCGCACGCCGCCTCCGGCTTCGACCACGAGATCCTCGGCCGGCAGGCGCCAGCGCAGGAGCCTCCGCAGCCAGTAGCCGAGGGCCGTCTGGCGGTGTCCTCCGGCGAGCCACGAGGGGGGACGAAAGCCGTCGGTCGAGGGTGCGGCGGGCAGGGGATCCTCCGAAGGGCGGGGGCCCTGGGCGCATCCCGCTATAATCGCGGACGCCTCGGGCCCTCGCCGATGATACAGGCCTTCCACGTCTACAAGCAGTACGACCGGGAGTCGATGGCCCTGAGCGACGTCACCCTGAGCGTCGAGAAGGGCGAGTTCTGCTTCCTCACCGGTCCCTCCGGCGCCGGCAAGACGACCTTCCTCAAGCTCGTCTTCCGCGAGGAGCTGCCCTCGCAGGGCCAGATCCTCGTCGGCGGGAGGAACATCACCGCCATCCCGGACGGGCAGATCCCGGAGCTGCGCCGCTCGATCGGGGTCGTCTTCCAGGATTTCAAGCTCCTCAAGCGCCGCACGATCCTCGAGAACGTGGCCTTCGTCCTCCGGATCCTCGGCGTGCCGGCGCGGGAGCAGAAGCGGAGGGCCTTCGCCGCGCTGCGTGCGGTCGGCCTCCACCACAAGCTGCACGCCTATCCCCTGCAGCTCTCGGGCGGCGAGCAGCAGCGGGTGGCGATCGCTCGGGCCCTCATCAACGAGCCGATGCTGCTCCTGGCCGACGAGCCGACCGGCAACCTCGACCCCGACATGGCGGCGGAGATCATGAGGCTCTTCCTCGACGTGAACGCGCGGGGCACGACGGTCCTCGTCGCCACCCACGACCGGGACATGATCCACCGCATGAGCAAGCGCGTGATCGCCCTGGAGAAGGGGCGGGTGGCCTCGGCGTGAGCCTTCGCTTCGCCGGCCGGGCGGCGGTCGTGACCGGCGCCGGCCAGGGGATCGGCCGCGAGATCGCGCGGCAGCTCGCGCTCGAAGGGGCGAAGGTCGTCGTGAACGACCGGGACGAGGGGCTGGCCGAAGAGGCGGCCCGCGCCATCGCGGCGGAGGGTGGCGTCGCGCGGGCGGCCGGGGGCGACGTGGCCCAGGTGGCGGCGACGCGCGGTCTCGTCGAGCGGGCGGTGGCGGAGTTCGGCCGGCTGGACGTCGCGGTGGCGAACGCCGGCATCACGATGCACCGCGACTTCCTCGACTACGAGCCCGAGGACCTCGACCGACTGCTCGCCGTCAACCTGCGCGGCTCGTTCTTCCTGGCCCAGACCGCGGCGCGCCGCTTCCGCGAGCAGGGCTCGCCCGGGCGCATCCTCTTCCTCTCGTCGGTGACCGGGCACATGGCGATCCGGCAGATGGCCGCCTACGGCATGACGAAGGCCGCGCTGGAGGCGCTCGCCCGGAACCTCTCGCTCGACGTGGCCCGGCTCGGGATCACGGTGAACGCGATCGCGCCGGGAGCGACGGCCACGCCGCGCACGCTCTCCGACCCCGACTGGGGGCCGGCCTGGGCGGAGGCGACGCCGGACGGGAGGCTGGCCACCACGGCCGACGTGGCCGCGGCCGCGCTCTTCCTGCTCTCCGACGCCGCCGCCCACGTCACCGGCCAGAGCCTGGTCGTGGACGGCGGCTGGACGGCGATGGGCGCGGTGCCGGGAGGCGTGAGGCCCTGACACTCCTTCGCGACGCCCCCCCCACGAGCGTCGCGAGAGGATCCGGGCCGATCCTTCGGCCGCGCTCTCGCCGGATCTTTGCCGATCCGTCGGTGCGTGAGAGCCTATCGCGCGATGGCCCGGATGCGGGCCACCACCGCCTCGAGGGCGACCTCGTTCTCGGCGCCCTCCGGGATGATGAGGTCGGCGTAGCGCTTGGACGGCTCGACGAACTCCAGGTGCATGGGGCGGACCGAGTCGAGGTACTGCCGCTGCACCGACTCGAAGCTGCGGCCCCGCTCGTGGATGTCGCGCTGGAGCCGCCGCAGGATGCGGACGTCCGAGTCGGTGTCGATGAAGAGCTTGATGTCCATCAGCCGGCGCAGTGGCTCCTCGGCCAGGATCAGGATCCCCTCGAGGATGACCACGGGTCTCGGCTTCAGGGGGTCGGCGAGCACGCGCCGGGAGTAGGAGGCGTGGTCGTAGGTGAGGCAGGGCACGGGCCGGCCCGCTTTCAGGTCGCGCAGGTCCTGGACGAGGAGCGGGTTGTCGAAGGCGTCGGGATGGTCGTAGTTGATGGCGGCCTGGGCGGCGGGCGAGAGCGTTGACCCGTCCTTGTAGTAGGAGTCCTGGGCGATCAGCAGGCATCGATCCTCGCCCACGCGGTCCCGGATCTTGTTCGCGAGCGAGGTCTTCCCCGAGCCCGTCCCTCCAGCGATTCCGACCAGGACGCTCATGGCGCGGATTATAATCCGCCTCTCGATGGCGCTCCTGCGGGCTCTTCTCTATTTCGTCTCCGAGGCCGCCACGAGCCTCTGGCGCAGCCGGCTCGTCAACGCGGTGTCGGTGGGCACGATCGCGGTCAGCCTCTTCGTCCTCGGTGCCTTCCTGACCGTGGCGAGCGGCCTCGGCGAGCTCGTCACGCGGTGGACCGAGAAGGTCCAGGTGATCGTCTACCTGGACGACGGGACCGAGGACCGGGTGCGCTCGAGCCTCGAGAACCGGCTGCGCGACGACCCCGCGGTGGGCTCGGTCGAGTTCGTCAGCCGCGAGCAGGCCCTCTCGCGCTTCCGGTCGATGTTCCGCGACCTGAGCACGCTGCCCGAGGACCTGGGGGAGAACCCTTTCCCGGCGTCGCTCGAGGTGACCCTGAGGCCGGACCGGCAGTCCCCGGCGGACGTGGAACGGCTGGCCAGGGCCTTCACCGGCGTGCCCGGCGTCCGCGAGATCCAGTACGACCTCCTGTGGATCGAGCGGCTCGCGACGGGGGTGAGGCTCGTGCGGGGCGTGGGAGCGTTCCTCGGCGGCATCCTCGTCCTCGCGGGGATCTTCACGATCTCGAACGTGATCCGGCTCACGATCTACGCGCGCGAGGACGAGCTCGACATCATGCGCCTGGTGGGCGCGACGCGGGCCTTCGTGAAGGGCCCGTTCGTCACCGAGGGCGTCGTTCAGGGCGGCGTCGGGGGGCTCGTCGCGGTCGGGCTCCTGTGGGCCGCGCTCGCCTGGCTCTCCCGCTCTCTCGTCACGTCGGACCTCCTCGGCCGGGCGGCCTTCTCCATGCCCGCGGGCGTCGCGCTCGGGCTCGTGGTGGGCGGAATGGCGGTCGGCCTCGCGGGCAGCCTGCTAAGCCTGGCGCGTCTCAAGGTCTGATCCGACCGTCGGCGCGGGTCGGCGATCGTCGTGCGCGGGGACGGAACGGGGGAAGGTGCGCTGAGGTCAGAAGCGGTAGGTCTTGCCCTGGACCAGGAAGGCGAGCCGCCGTCGCCGCAGCGCGCGCACCTCGGCGCGGATGCGGGCGAGGTGCCGGGGCTTGGCGCCGTAAAGGTAGACCGGGACCTCGCGCTTCAGCTTGCGCAGCTCGAGGTCGAGCGTCTGCGGGGTCAGGTGGCCGGACACGTTGGCGAGCTCCTGCAGCTCGTCGGGGAAGGACGTCTCGACGATCACGACCTTGAGGTTGCGGGTCTTGTTCACCGCCTCCCAGAACCGGTCGGTGGGAGCGGTGTCGCTCGAGTAGGCGAGCGTGCCGCTCTTGTCCTCGACCAGGAAGCCCGTGGTGGGGACGATGTGGGAGACGCGGACCGCGCGGATCGAGAGCCCGTTGACCTTGAATGGCTGCTCCTCCTTCACCTCCACGAGCTTGAGGGCCGGGGTCAGGTCGTTGGGCAGGCAGGTGAAGTCGGGCCACGTGTGGTTGTTGAATAGGTGGTTCTTCATCGACGCGATGACCTCGCGGATCGCGTAGATGCGGAGCGTGAAGCCCGGGGCGGAGAAGTTGTTGTCGATGAGGAAGGGCAGCGAGCAGGTGTGGTCGAGGTGGGAGTGCGAGATGACCACGTCCTTCACCTTGACCTGCTCGCGCAGGCTGAGGGCGCCCGACACGAACCCGGCGTCCAGGCAGACTGAGTCGTTCAACAGGAACGAGGTCATCCCACACTCGGGGATGTTGCCGCCGTAGCAGCCGAGGACCCGGAGCTTCATCGTATTGCCCCGCAAGTCCCTGTGCAGACTCCTCTTGCGGGAACCTCTCCCGCGGGACCGTAGCATGCGGTGCGCAATCCGGTCAAGTGAGCGACGTCACAGGCGTCACAGGCATCACCGCAGGGACCCCCACCGGTCGTGGCCCGGACGAGCCGCGGCCCGAGCCCTTGCGCTCGAACCTTGACAGGACGTCCCGGCTGTCCCTAGACTCGCCGCACGCGGGAAAGGAGGTGGTCCAGTGAACAGGAGCCGGAAACCACGCGAGGTGGCTGACGCCTAGGCCGTAGGCCGAGCGCTTCAACCCGATCGACGCCGTTCACCTGGACGCCTCCCGCGGGAGGCCCGCTCAGGCCGCCGGGCCGGGCGAATCCCAACAGCTCACCGGGCCCCGGAGGGGAGACCCTCCGGGGCCTTTTCTGCCTATACTGAGACATGCGCCCCTTCCCACGGGTCGCCTCTTTCGCACTCCCCCTGCTGGCCGTCCTCGCCCCGTCGCCCGTCGTCGCCCAGACGAACGACTACGAGATGCGCTACGGACAGGTGGTCGACGTCTCGGTCGACAACCTCCTGCAGATGCCGGAGTCGTACGTCGACAAAGCCGTCCGGACGCGAGGGCCTGTCGACCTGGTGCCCGGGGCGACCGGCATCGCCTACGGCATCAGGGGGACCTTCGGCGGCTACCTCCACATCTACCCCATGCCCGCGGTGGAGATGGAGTTCGAGACGGAGATGCGCCGCTCGGCGGGCAGGGGAGAGGTGGAGGTCACCGGTGCGGTGGGGATGGGAACGGACCCCGCGAACGGTCAAGCGATGGTCTACATCCAGGTCTGGGGCTTCCTCGGTCCGCCGGACGAGAAGGTGCGCCGCAAGGACGCGGCCGAGGTCACGCTCGAGGAGCTGGTGACGAGGCCCCAGCACTTCGAGGGCAAGCTGGTGACCGTCCGCGGGCAGTTCCGCGGGGAGAACCTCTTCGGCGACCTGCCTTCGGCGAGCCGGGGGCGATCGTCGGACTGGGTGTTGAAGGACGACCTGTTCGCAGCCTGGGTGAGCGGGAAGGGCGCGAAGGGGCCGGGCTGGTCGCTCGACGCGAGCCTGCGGCGGGACACGGGCAAGTGGCTGCAGGTGACGGGCCGAGTCCTCGTCAACCGCCAGGTGGTCACGATTCAGGCGAGCGAAGTGGTCCTCTCCAAGCCGCGGGCCGAAGAGCCGGCAGCGCACGCCGAGGCCCAGAAGCCTCCCCCTCTGCCGCCGAAGCCGAAGAAGCCGCCCGTCGTCGTCTTCGCGCTTCCCCTCGACGGGGAGCGGGACGTGCCCTCGGACAGCGTCTTCAAGGTCCAGTTCAGCAAGGACATGGACGAGGAGAGCTTCAAGGGCCGGGTGGTCTTCCGCTACGCGGGGCGGCCCCAGCCCGGCGACAACGCGCTCGACGCCCTGCACGTCACCTACGACGGCGGGCTGAAGACGCTGCAAATCGATCCCGGCGACCTTCTCCGTCCGGGTCGGGTCGTCGAGGTACTGCTCCTGCCCGGGATCGTGGACCTCGACGGCCTGCCGCTCGAGACGCGGCCCGGGAAGAGCCCGGGCGCGGCGACCGACGTCCTGCGCTTCCAGGTCGCGGGGGGCGGCCTCCTGAGCGGACCCTGAGCCACGCGCGGCGAGAGGACCGGGGCGCCCTGGTCCTCGGGGACCGTCAGGGCTGCCGGGGCGCGTGGAGGCGGGCCAGGGCGCGGGCCCCGATGTCTCGGCGGTACGTCATCCCCTCGAACTGGATCTTCCCGATCGCCGCGTAGGCCCGGGCGATCGCCGATTCGAGGTTCGCCCCCAGGGCGGTGACGCCCAGCACCCGCCCGCCGACCGTCTGAACCTGGCCGTCCTGCCGCTTCGTCGCCGCGTGGTACACGACGACGTCGCTCCATTCCTTGAGCGACTCGAGCCCGGCGATCGCCTTGCCGATCTCCGGCGTGTCGGGGTAGCCGCGGCTCGCGACCACGACGCACACCGCGGGCTCCTTCGCCCACTCGATCCGGACCTCGCCGAGGCTGGCCCGCGCGCACTGGTCGAGGATGGGGACGACGTCCGAGCGCATGCGGGCCATGATGACCTGGGTCTCGGGGTCGCCGAAGCGGGCGTTGAACTCGAGCACCTTCGGCCCCGCGTCGGTCATCATGAGGCCGGCGAAGAGCACGCCCTGGAAGCGGCGCCCCTCCGCGGCCAGCCCAGCGACCGTGGGCACCACGATCTCCTGCATGATCCGCTTGTGGCCGTCGAGGCTGATGCTGGTGGTCGGGGAGACGGTCCCCATGCCTCCCGTGTTCGGCCCCTTGTCCCCGTCCAGCGCCCGCTTGTGGTCCTGCACGGAGGCCATCGGCACGACCCGCGACCCGTCGGAGAAGACGAGGAAGGACACCTCCTCGCCCCGCAGGAACTCCTCCATCACCACCTTCGCGCCCGCGGAGCCGAACCTCCTCTCGGCCATGATCGCCTCGACGGCGGCCTTCGCCTCCGCGGCGTCCTGGGCCACGATCGTCCCCTTGCCCGCGGCGAGGCCGTCCGCCTTCACGACGAAGGGGTAGCCGAGGGGCGCCTTCGCGACGAAGGCCTCGGCCTCGTCGAGCGTGCCGCACACCTCGTAGCGCGGAGAGGGGATCCGGTGGCGGGTCATGAACTCGCGGGCGAAGACCTTCGAGCCCTCGATCTCCGCCGCCCCCCGCGAGGGACAGAAGATGGTCAGATCCCGGCGGACGAACTCGTCGCCAATGCCGAGGACCATGGGCAGCTCGGGGCCCACCACCGTGAGGTCGGCCTTGACGGTCTGGGCGAAGTCGGCCACTTCCACGATGTTCGAGGCGTCGATCGGGACGCAGTCGGCGATCTCCGCGATCCCCGCGTTGCCGGGGGCGCAGTAGAGCTCGCTCACGAGGGGACTCTGGCGGATCTTCCAGGCCAGCGCGTGCTCGCGGCCCCCGTTGCCGACGACCAGGATCCTCATGTGGCGGGGAAAGGTGACATGCACCGCCGACCCTGTCAACCACGGCGGCGTCGAGCACGCGACCCCTGTGCTAGCCTGTCCGTCCATGTCGGAGGCCCCGCCCCCGGCCGTCCGTCCCCTGCCGGACGCCGCCCCGCCGTCCACGGAGGCGCTCTGGCTCTCGGCCCTCGTCCTCGCCGCATTCGCGGTCCGCGCCGGGCTCCTCCTGCTCGAGCCGAACTGCGGCCTGGCGGGCGACGAATCGAGCTGGGTGGCCCTCGGGACGCAGGAGCTCGGTCGGCCCAATCGCGGCCTGTCGCCGTTTCGGGTCCGGCTGCTCTTCTACCCTCCGCTCTACCCCTACTTCATCGCCATCCTGCAGCGCATCCTCGGCAGCTTGACCGCGGTGGCCTGGGTCCAGGCCGCGGTCGGCGCCCTCCTCGTGCCGGCGGTGGGCCGCGCGGGTCGCCTGGCCTTCTCGTCGAGAACGGCCCTCGTCGCCGCCGCCCTCGTGGCCTTCTACCCCGACTTCGTGTGGTTCTCCGTCCACTTCTGGTCGGAGACCCTCTTCGTGGTCCTCCTCTGGTGGGCTCTCGAGCGGGTCCTCCGGGCCGACGTCTCTGCGTCGGCGGGCGCGGCCGCGCTCGGGGGGATCCTGTGGGGCCTCGCGACGCTCACCCGCGAGCTGACCCTCTACCTCGCGCCGGTCGCGTTCCTGTGGCTCCTTCGCGGCGACGTCCGCCCCTTCGCGTTCCGGGCCTCGCCCGCGTTTCGCCGCGCCGGGGCGTTCGCGCTCGGCCTCGTGCTGACCGTCCTCCCGTGGACGATCCGGAACGCGGTCGTCTACCACGCCTTCATCCCGGTGTCGACGATGGGGGCGTCGAACCTCTGGCAGGGCAACGTGCCCCTGACCCACCTCGCGGTCCACGCCGCGCTCGGCGCGGAATCCGACCCGGTCGAGCGCGACCGGCTGGCCCGACGGCTCGCCTGGGAGGCCATTCGCGCCCGACAGCCGGGCTGGATCGTCGAGAAGCTCGGCGAGCAGATGCCCGAGTTCTGGAAGGCGGGCAGCGAGATCCTCGACCACGTGCTGTCTCGCCTGCCCTGCCGCGCGTGGAGCGCGGGGCAGCGGATGACCCTGGAGGTCGCCGTCGTCGGCCCGTATCTCGTCGTGCTCGCCCTCGGCCTCGTCGGCGTCGCCCGATCTCGCCCGGGGCCGGGCGCCATCCTCCTGCTCGTCGTCCTCGCGGTCTGGAACCTGGCCCACGTCGTGGCCTACGCCACGACGCGCTTCCGCCTCCCGGTGCTGCCGGTCGTCTTCCTGTTCGCCTCGGTGGCCGTGGCCGGGGACCGCCCCCTTCTCGTGCCCCTGCGGGGCTCACGGCTGGTGCTGCTGCTGGCCCTCGCCGCGCTCGCCGCCGTCGTCCTCTGGCCCGGCCTCGACGAGCTCAGCCTGTGGCGGGCCCTCCTCGGCCTGCCGCCCCTCTAGCTCTGCCAACGGCTCGGCGCCGCCCGGCTCGTGGTCGTCTTCGTGAGCGCGGGTCGACGCGGAGAGCCGGGCCGGGCCGACGATGGCCGTGGTCGCCGCCTGCTCGGCCGTGGCCCGATCTCAGGGAACGATCTCGAGTGCGCCCGGTCGGAGGGGCACCTCGCGGCCGACCAGCAGGAAGCGGGTCTCGCGGGGAGCGAAGCGTAGTGCGCCCCGGCCGTGGCGCGGGTCGCGGTAGAGCGAGAGCGTCGCGTCGGCCAGGCTCGCCCTGGCATCGACCTCCTCCCACGTCCTTCCGTCGCTCGAGGCCTGGAGTCGCGGACGGTCGGCCCACGGCCCATCGCCGGGCTCGAAGACGAGTCCGCCCACCTGGCGCGGGGCGCCCAGATCGACGAGGACGGAGGAATCGCTCCAGCGTGTCGGCGCCGGCTCGCCCGGATCGACCGGCGTGGCCGAGGGGCCCGGAGTGACGTCGAAGACCCGCTCGCTCCCGAAATCGGCCGCCACCGGCAGGTCGACACCGTCGCCGGCGACGACGTGGCGGACGCCCACCGCGCGCAGGAAACGCAGCCCTTCCTCGTCGAGACGTGGCCCGCCCAGAAGGTCGAGCGCGCGGTCGAACGGCCGGGGCATGAAGGCGGAGTTGCCGTTGACGAGCGGCCGCAGGTGAGCGAGCCCGTCCAGCATGAACCGGGTGTTCTCGTCGCTCAGTGGCAGATGGACGACCGCTCCCGGCCGGCCCGCGAGCCAGCGGGCGGCGGGCGAGGGGCCGTCGTAGCGTTCGAGACGCAGCGGGAGGTTCGAGGACTCGGCCATCATCGCCGCGAGCGCGAGAAGGACGGCCAGCCGGCGACGCCCGCCGAGGGCGAGGCCGGCCAGCACCGAGAGCGCGAGCGCGGGGACGAGGGCGAAGCGCGACAGCACGCGGACGGTGCGCACGAGCACGACGTGCTCGTGCATCCACCTGTAGAGCACCGTCTCGGGTCCGAGCGAGAGCAGGATCGCGGCCGCGGAGGCGGCGAGGGCGACGGCCCGGTAGCGACGCGGGGCGACCGCGAGCCCGGCGAGGCCGAGGCAGACGACGGTCAGGCCGGGGAACAGGGAGTCGGTGACCGCCTCGGAGCCGAGCTGGTGCTGGGACAGGGGGCCCCACAGCCGTGTGCCCGCGGAGGCATACGAGGCGAGCGTGGCGGCCGAACCCGAGACGTCCTCGAGAGAGAACTCCTGGCCCTGGAACTCCCGGACCCGGAAGTAGGGCCGAGCGACGGGCCAGAGGATCGCCGCCGCGAGGAGGAACCCGGCGCCGAGCCGCCCGAGCTCGCGCGGGCGCAGGCCGCCGACGACCGCGACCGCAATCGCCACCGTGACGGCGGCCGCCGTGATCGCCCCGAGGTACACGGAGCTCAGGCCCTGGAGGGCCACCAGCAGCCCGACGAGGACGCCCCGGCGGAGCGTGCGACGCTCCCAGAACCGGTCGAGCGCGAGGAGGGCGAGGGGCAGGAAGACGGTTACCTGCGTCTGGATGTGGGTGAGGCGAGTCCACCGATGCGGACCGGCGGCGAAGAAGGCCCCGCCCGCGAACGCCGCCAGGCGGTCGCCGGAGGCGCGCCGGACGAGGAGGTAGGCGAAGGAGCCGGAGAGGACGAGGCTCGCCAGGAAGACGGCGTTGTACCCGAGGATCGGCCCTCCGAAGGCGACGACGGGGGCCGCGATCGCGGCCGGCAGGACCAGGTTCTCGGAGAAGGCGAGGGCGTCGGGGAGCGGATGGAACGCCGGCGCCTGGAAGAGGCGCGAGGGCTCGTGCCAGAACGCGTGGCCGGCCCAGCCGAGGATCCAGGCGTTGAGGCGGCCGTCCGGGCGGTAGACGGCGCCCGTGTGGGCGAGGTCGCGGGCGAGAGGCCAGCTCATGACCACGACCAGGATCGCGTAGGCCGCGCCGACGACGGCGATCTCCCCGGTGCCGACCGGCCGCGGCGACGACAGGGGTCGCGGCCTCTCCCACGGCGCCAGGAAGACGACGAGGCCGGCCAGCGCGGCCACGGCGATGGCGAGCGCGTCGGTGATCCTCCAGCGCCACGCGGGCAGCGGCGGGCCGAGGTAGCGGGGGGGAATGACCTCGGATCGGCCGTCCGGCCGCGTCCACCCTAGGCTCAGGCGGGGGCCCGCTCCCATCGGCTCGAGGGTCACGCGGAGGGGCTGGGCGGCGTGCCCGAGGGCGAGGACGGTCCGCGCGGCGAAGGGCCGGCCGGACGCGGAGAGAGCCGGCCACTCGCCGAGAGCGACGCTCGCCCGGCCGCGACCCTCGATCCACAGGCCGTACGGTCCGGAGACCGGCACGCGGAGATCGCCGGTCCACTCGACGGCCGATCCCCACGCGGCGAGGTCGCCGAGGTCCCGGCCCGTCACGTCGACGGACGCCGGGACGAGCCGCCCCACGACGCGGCCCCCCTCGGTGAGCGTCGCGGGGAGGCCAGCCGGCGGGCGGGTGATCGTCGCCAGAGCGAGCGCGGTGCCGGCGAGGGGGAGGAGTGCGGCCACGCGCCGCCACCGCGTGGGCCGCCGCTCGCGGCCGGTGAGCGCGGCGACGACCGCGAAGCCGAGGGCCCACGGAGCGAGCGAGAGCGCCCGCAGGTCGGCAGGCGGATCGGCGTGGACGGGCGCCCATCGCGCCACCGCGAGCACCAGGAGAGCGGTCGAGACGCCCAGGCCCGCGCGGGACGCGAGCGAGAGGATGCGGAGCAAGGCCGGGCGATTCTATACCACTCGCCGTGCGTGCTAGCCTCTGCGGGATGTCGCGACGGCCGTCTCCCGCGTGGGAATCCCGCGCCGCCACCCTGGCCGGCGCCGGAGCGGCCGCGCTCTGGGTCGTCCTGTGCGTGCGCTGGTTCGACGACGGCGCCGCGTGGCGGCCACCGGCGCTCGAGGCTCTCCCTCCAGCCCTCATCGGCGCCGCCCTTCTCGCGCTCTTCTTGGTCTGGCTGCGCGCGCGCGGTCGAGAGCTGAGCGGCGCGCCTCTCGGGCGTCGGGCGGTGAGCGGCCTTCTGCTCGTGGTCGGGCTGGCCTTGCTCGCCCGCCTTCCGTTCGTCGTCCACGGGGCCGCGTCCGGCATCACGCCGGACGGCACGGTCTACGGCTCCGTGGCTCTGCGCCTCCAGCAGGGCACGGCGCGGCTCGCCTTCCTCCCGAGCCAGCCGTACGGAGGCACGCTGAAGTCGCACCTGGCGGTCCCCCTGATGGAGGTGATGGACCCGGCGCGCGCCTTCGCGCTCGTGTCGGTCGGTCTCTACGCGCTCTTCGTGGCGGGCCTCTATCGGCTCACCCTCTGGCTCTTCGGAGGCGGGGTGGCTCTGCTGGCCGGGCTCTACGTGGCCTTCTCCCCGGCGGGCCTGACCCGCGCGAGCCTCAGCAACGACGGCACGTACATCGAGATGCTCGCGTTCGGCGTCTGGGCCCTGTGGCTCTGCGCACGCTGGGCGGACGAGGCCGAGCCTCGGCCTCTCCTCGCGGGCGCCGCCGGCCTCCTGCTGGGCCTGGCCTTCTGGTGCCACATCTTCGCCGTCATCCACCTGGCCGTGGTCGCGCTCGCGATCGTCGCCTTCGGACGCCGCCGGGCCCTCCGTCCACTCGCGGCGTTCCTCTCCGGCTGGGCGCTGGGGGCGGCTCCGGCGCTCCTCTGGAACGCCGCCAACGGCTGGGAGTCGTTCGAGTACTTCCTGCCGGGGAAGGCGCGGGCCATCGGCGGAGGGACGGGGGCCCTCCTCGCCGGCCTCGGCGGGAAGGTGGCGGCCATGGTCAAGGGCGACTGGCCGCTGCTCATGGGGTACGACCTCGGCTACGACCCGCCCATCGACCTCCTCCTGCTCGGTCTGGGCTGGCTGGGTACGGTCGCCGCGGCCGTGGCGGTCGGGCGCACGGCACGAGAGGCCGCGAGGACCCGCTCCCGGCCCCTCGCGCTGCTGCTCCTCTTCGTCGCCACGACGCTGGGGGTGGTCGCGGTGGCCCTGCCCCACGTGCCCGGGAACTCCCGCTACCTCACCTGCCTCATGTCGGTCCTGCCCGCCCTCATCGCGGAAGCGTTCGGTCGCGGCATCCGCCGGGTCGTCCTCTTCGTGCTCGTGGCCGGCTCGGCCCTGGCCTCGCTCGCCCAGCTCCCTGGCGCGGCGCGGTCCGATGCGCACTGGCGGGAGTTCGTGGCCCACCTGGAGGCCGAGCCGGTGCCCTTCTGCTACACCGACTTCTACCTCGCCACGCGCATCAACTTCCTGTCCGGGGAGAGGGTGATCTGCTCGAGCAAGCTCGGCCCCACCACGACCGAGTACTTCCCCGACTATCGCGCGCGGGTCGAGGCCGCGCCGGAGGCCGCCCTCGTTCCCGTCAACCGGACGGCGGCGGCCCGGCTCGAGCGTCGCCTGCAGGACCTCGGGGTCGCCTGCCAGCAGCGCGACTGGATGAAGCCCGTCCTCCTGCCCTCCCGCAAGGTGGACCCCGAGGAGCTCTTCCCGGGCCGCGAGTTCCCGATGCGGTAGCCACGGCCCTCGGCACCCGGGTCGAACCGGGTGCCGAGGGATGAGCGCCTACGGCTGCAGCTCGGCCGTGACGACGGCGCCACCCATCTGGGGCAGCGTCGTCACGCTCTTCAGGACCTTGCGAGAGTCCGTGGCGACCCAGATCGTGGACTGGCCGGGCTCGCCGTCCACCGAGGCGATCTCGACCTTCCAGGCCTTGAACGTCCCCGCGGGCACGGTCACGTCCTCCGCGCCCAGGACCTTCGCCTGCTTGATCTGCAGCTTCTGCTGCTGCGGGTCGAAGTTGCGGAAGGTCGCGCTGTAGCCGTCGGCGAGGGGCAGGGCCGAGATCGCCTCGAAGCTCCCCGCGCCGTCGGCGAAGAGGTCGCCCCCGATGTCCACCGACACCGGCTTCGGCTCGCCGCCGATGGCCACGGTGCCGGTGGCCTTCCCGCCCTCGAACGCGAGCTCGATCGCGGCCGGACCCTGCTTGATGGACCGCTTCCGGGGGACGAGAGTGGCCTTGTCGACGGTCGTCACGTCGACCGCGTCGCCCATCGGCATCTTCGCGGTGTCGGTGACGAGCCACGTCGCGCCCTTGTCCTCGATGGTGGCCACGATGGTGAGCGGGATCTTCTGCCCGCCGGCCTCGATCCTCCCCTGGTAGCTGGCGCTCCCCGGGGCGAGGGAGGCGACGACCTTCGGAACCCCCACCGCGCCCTTGTCCGCCGTCTTCGAGAGGACGACCGTCTTCGGGTCGACCGTGATCTCCTTCAGCCGGGCCACGACCTCCGTCGTCCCGCCCTGCTGGAACCGGCCGCCGAGGTGCTTCGCGAGGAACGCCTCGGACGCCGCCCAGAGGGCCATGCTGTTCACCGGGCGCGCGAAGCCGTGTCCCTCGTCGGGGGCGAGGATGTACTCGACCGGGAAGCCGCGGTCGCGCAGCGCGATCACGATCTGCTCCGCCTCCGCCTTCTTGACCCGCGGGTCGTTCGCGCCCTGGGCCACGAGGAGCGGCGTCTTGATCTTCTGCGCCGAGTTGAGCGGCGACTGGCGCTCGAGCTGGGCCTTGCCCTCGGGCGTCTTCGGGTTGCCCATCCGCTCGTGGAAGATGATGCGGAACGACTCCCAGTAGGGCGGGATCGAGTCCATGAGGGTGATGAGGTTCGACGGCCCCACGATGTCGACCGCGGCCGCGTAGAGGTCGGGCGTGAAGGCCACCCCGGCGAGGGTCGTGTAGCCGCCGTACGAGCCGCCCATGATCCCGATCCGCTTGGGGTCGGCGATCCCCTGGGCCACGAGGTACTTCGCTCCCCAGGTGACGTCGTCCTGCATCTTGTCGCCCCACTGCTTGTTGCCGGCGTTCAGGAACTTCTTGCCGTAGCCGGTGGAGCCGCGGAAGTTGGGCATGAGGACGGCGTAGCCGCGGTTGGCGAGGAACTGGGCGAGGTTGTTGAACCCCCAGCCGTCGCGGGCCCAGGGCCCGCCGTGGGGCAGGAGGACGGTGGGCAGGGCCTTCGCCGCGACGCCCCGGGGCAGGGTCAGGAAGGCGGGGATCTCGAGGCCGTCCGACGAGGGGTAGCGGACGGCCTTCATGGCCGCCATGTGCTCGCGGGGGATCCGCTCCCGCACCTTGTACTGGAGGGTGAGGGCCTTCGTCCGGCGATCGAAGATGTAGCGGGCGCCGGGGTCTTCGTCGCTGGCCGCGGTCAGGAGCCAGAGCCGGTCGTCGGCGGTCGAGGAGCCTCCCACGATGTCCTTGCCGGGGAACTTCGACTGGAGGAGCTTGTAGTCGGCCTCCCAGGCCTTGTCGCGGAAGTAGAGGCGCACCCGCTCGTCCTCGTACGAGGTGCCCACGAGATCGTCCGTGGCCTCGGAGAAGAGCGCGTTCCCGAAGTCCACCCGCTTCAGCGGGTCGGACTCGACGGTCTCCTCGTTCCCGGTCTCGGGGTCGAAGAGCACGAGGCGGACGAGGTCGAAGTCGCCCTTGTTCGTCTGCATGTAGACGCGCTTCCCGTCCTTGTGGAAGCGCTCGGGGCTGCAGGTCTCGAAGACGGTGCAGGTGTAGACGGTCTTGAAGCCGTCCGGCAGGACCTTCAGGATCTCGGTGTCGCCCTTGTCGGTCGTGCGCACCGCGAGGCGCAGCTGCCCGTCGAGGTCGAACACCCACTGCGCGATCCGGTCGGTGTTCTTTCGCAGGAGCTCGCGCTTCCCGGTGGAGATCGTGACCTGGTAGAGGTCGTGCCAGGCCGCGTCGCGGTCGTTGAGGCCGACGTGGATCGTGTCGGGCGACTTCTTCGGGACGTCGTAGATGAAGGCGCGGGCGCCCTTCGCGTCGGTGAGGTTCCGCGAGGCGGGGACGTCCTTGCCCTCGGCCTTCGGCGCCGCGGGGTCCACCGCCCACACGTTGAAGTTCTCGTCGCCGTCGTTGTCCTTCACGTAGAGGATGAGGCGGCTGTCGCGGGTCCAGAAGAAGCCCGGGATGGGCCGCTTCGCCTCCGCGGTGACGCGGCGCGCCGCGTCGAAGGGCTCGGCCGTCTTCTTGACCCAGATGTTGCGGGTGTCGCTCCAGGGCTTGAGGAAGGCGACGTACTGCCCGTCGGGGGAGAGCTGGGCGGCGGCGATCTCCGGGTTCCCGAAGAACAGCTCGCGGTCGAGGAGCGGCGGCAGGCCGGTCTCGGCCGCCGCGGCGCCCGGGGCGAGGCTGACGGCAAGGGCCAGGGCCGCCCAAAGGGCGGTCCGAACGAGTCGGGTCATCGTGTCAAGCCTCCGTTCTTGAGCGGGATGCGGACCGGGCCGCCGGTTGGCTCGCCGGGCGGCCGTCGGCCGGGTACGTCGCACGGCGGTTGCTGGGAGATGGATCACTCCGGAACGCAGTACGACGGCGCGGCGGCGGCGGTTCCCTGGCCGGCATCGGCTCGGGGATTGTTCCATGGACAACCGCCCCGCGCTCTTGGTACCTTCCCGGCGTGCTCCCGAGGCTCTCCCGCGCTCGACCGGGACGCGAGGGCAGCCCTTCTCCCGCCCGCCCGTGACCGACGCCGAAGCGAAAGGTCCCAAGGCCCACTCCTCGGAGGTCCACCAGGCGCCGGACCTCGCGGTGCCGCTGCGCGCCGGGCCGCTGCGCCTCGTCTTCGACCGGGGTGCGCTGCGCTGGATCCGCCTCGGGGAGCGCGAGGTCCTCCGCGGGATCTACGTGGCCGTCCGGGAGGCGGGCTGGGCCACGGTGCCGGCCGCGCTCGAGGACCTCGAGATGGAGGTGGAGCCCGACTCCTTCCGCCTCCGTTTCCTGGCCCGCCACCGCCGGGGCGACGTCGTCTTCGACTGGGAGGGCCGGGTCGAGGGCGGCTCCGACGGGCGCATCGCGTTCTCGATGGACGGGCGGGCCGGCTCGACGTTCCTCCGCAACCGGATCGGCATCTGCGTGCTCCACCCCGCCGCGGAGTGCGCCGGGCGCGCGTGCATCGTCGAGACGACGGACGGCGACCGCATCGAGCAGCGCTTCCCGGCCCTCGTGTCGCCCCACCAGCCGTTCCGCAGCGTGCGGGCGATCCTGCACCAGGTGGCGCCGGGAGTCGAGGCCGAGGTGCGGATGGAGGGCGAGACGTTCGAGACGGAGGACCAGCGCAACTGGTCGGACGCCTCGTTCAAGACCTACGGCACGCCCCTGCATCTCCCGTTCCCGGTGCCGATCGCGGAGGGGACGAGGGTCCGGCAGTCCGTCGCCGTGTCCCTCTTCGGCGTCACCGCGGAGCCGGTCCGGAGCGCGGCCGCCACCGTGCCCGGCGCCCTGCCGAAGAGGCGCAACAGCGCGGAGCCCGTGGTCGTGAGCGTCGACACCACCGCCCGCCTGTCCCTCCCCGCCGTCGGCCTCGGCGGCGCTGGCCTCGTCGCGCTGTCGGACGCTGAGGCGGCGCTGCTGCGGCCGCTCGGCCCCGACCACCTGCGGGCCGACCTCCATCTGGAGGGGGCGGGCTGGGAGTCCGCCCTCGATCACGCCGCCGCCAACGCCAGTCGGCTCGGCACCCGGCTCGAGCTGGCCGTCTTCCTGCCGGCCGATCCACGGGCCGCCCTCCGAGACCTCGCGGCGCGGGTCACGGCGCTCGGGACCGAGGTGGCCTCCTGGCTCCTCTTCCGCGCCGAAGACGGGGTCACGGACGACGCGCTCGTCGTCCGGAGCCGGGAGGCGCTCGCCGCCGTCTGCCCCTCGGCGCTCTTCGGAGGAGGCAGCGACGCCCACTTCGCGGAGCTGAACCGCAGCCGGCCCCCGGCCCGGTCGCTCGACCTGCTGGTCTTCTCGGTCAACCCCCAGGTGCACGCCTTCGACGACGCCACGCTCGTCGAGAACATCGCCACCCTGCGCTGGACGGCCGAGACCGCCCGGACCTTCTCGGGAGGCGCCCGGCTCGCCGTCTCGCCGGTCACGCTGCGTCCCCGGGTCGATCGTCGCCCGGCGTCGTCGCGCGCCCCGGGGGAGCCGCCGTTCACCGACGACCCTCGACAGCCGACGGCCTTCGCGGCGGCGTGGACCCTCGGCACCCTCGCCTCGGCGGCCGAGGCCGGCGTCGCGAGCCTCACCTTCTTCGAGCTCGCCGGCCCGCGCGGCGTGATGGAAGGCGGGACGCCCTACCCGATCCTCCACGCCCTGGCCGACGTCGCGGCCCTGCCGGACGCCGTCGCCCTGCCGGTGCGGCCGCGGCGGCCGGAGCGCGTGCAGGCCCTCGCCCTCCGCTCCGGGCCGCGCGTGCGCGTCTTCCTCGCGAACGTGACCCCCGAGACGCACCCCGTGCGCCTCGACGGGGTGACCGGATCTCTCGTTCGCTCGCCAATCGGCGGCCCGGCCGGCGGCGAGGAGGCCGGCCCGGAGGTCGAGCTCGGACCGCACGAGGTCGTCCGCCTGGACGGGGCCGCCGACGGCGCCGCCGACGGCGCCGCCTGACGCCGGCCCTCCCGTCAGCCCTCCGTCTCGGCCTCCTGCACGAGCCTGTAGACCTCGCGGGCGGGCCGGCCGAGCCGCCGCGCCGCCTCCTTCACCGCCTCGCGCCGCGGCCGGCCGTCGGCGGCCAGAGACCGGTAGAGGGCCACCGGGTCCTCGTCGGTGGCCCGAGCCTCGTCCTGAGCCCCAGCCACGACGAGGACGATCTCTCCCCTGACGGGCTTCCGCCCCGCGAGCGAGGCGCGCAGGGCCGAGAGCGGGGCGCGCACGTACTCCTCGTGCACCTTCGTGGCCTCGCGACAGAGGAACGCGTCGCGGTCCCCGAGCAGCTCGACCATGACGGCGAGGCAGTCGACGACGCGCTGCGGGGACTCGTAGAAGACGAGCGTCGGCCGGGCGGGAGCGAGCTCGGCGAGCGCGCGTCGCCGCGCTCCTTCCTTCTTCGGGAGGAAGCCGACGAACAGGAAGCGGTCGGTCGGCAGGCCCGAGACCGAGAGAGCGGCGATGGCGGCGCTCGGCCCCGGCACCGGGACGACGGGCAGGCCGTTGCCCCGGGCATCGCGCACCAGCCGGAAGCCCGGGTCGGAGATGCCGGGCGTCCCGGCGTCGGAGACGAGAGCGACGTCACGGCCGGAGCGCAGCCGGTCCAGGATCACGTCTCCCTTCCAGCGCTCGTTGTGCTCGAAGTACGAGGTGGTGGGTGTCGAGATCCCGTGCGCGCGAAGGAGGAGGGCGGTGCGGCGAGTGTCCTCGCACGCCACGAGGGACACCTCGCGCAGGACGCGGAGGGCCCGGAGGGTCAGGTCCTCGAGGTGGCCGAGCGGTGTCGCGACGACGAAGAGGGTGCCGGGTGGGGCCTGGCGCTCGGCCATTTAACTCCTTGCAGTTCCGCTAGATCGCTTGACAGGCCTCGGGGCCTGTCCTAGGATCGTTCGCTCGAGCCACGGGGCAGGATCACGCTTTCCCGTCCCGTCCGCAAGAGCGAGCCCGTTCCTCGAGCCCGAGGGAAATCCGCGGCGGTCAGGGGGTGTTGACGAGTTTGGCCGAGATCAAGCTGCAGGAGGGAGAGTCGATCGAGAACGCCCTCCGCCGGTTCAAGCGCAAGGTCCAGCAGGAAGACATCATCAAGGACATCAAGAAGCACAGCTTCTATCTCAAGCCCGGGGACAAGCGCCGGGCCAAGCAGGCCCTCGCCCGCAAGCGGAGCCGCAAGAAGCTGCGCCGAGAGGGAGAGTAGCCCGCGTTCCCGAGGGGCGGCCCCCGGGTTCGGGGGCCCGCCCCGCGTCGAAGGGGCCTTCCGCGATGCGTTTCGCTTCCCTTCCGTTGACTTGTCCGGCGGGCGCGTGATAGCGTACGCTCCTCTTACGCAAAAGCCTCATCTGCAGGGAGAAAGCCGCCATGAAGATCGTCGAGCGTCAGGTCGGGGACGTGGTGGTTCTGGATCTCCACGGGAAGATCCTCATCGGCGAGGGGGACGACGCCCTCCGCGAGGCCGTCACCAAGCTGGCCGACTCCGGGAAGACCAAGATCCTGCTCAACCTGGCGGACGTGCCCTACGTGGACTCCGCCGGGCTCGGCGAGATCGTGAGGACCTACACCACGGTGAGCCGCAAGGGCGGCAAGCTGAAGCTCCTCAACCTCACCAAGAAGATCCAGGACCTGCTGTCGATCACGAAGCTCCTGACCGTCTTCGAGACCTACGAGTCCGAGGGCGAGGCCGTCCGCAGTTACCAGTCCTGACCTCGGCGGCAGGGCGGCGGGCGGGCCGGGACCGGCCCGCCCCCGCGTCCGAGGCGGTCGCGCTCCGATGAGCCTCGCGCGAGCCCTCCTCGTCTCGCTCCGGCCCCACCAGTGGACGAAGAACTTGGTGGTTCTCGCGCCCCTGGGCTTCTCCAAGCACCTCTTCGACCCCGACGCCGCCCTGCGCGCGGTGGCCGCGTTCGCCGTGTTCTGCGTCCTCTCGGGAGCGGTATACGTCGTCAACGACCTCGCGGACGTGGAGCGCGACCGCCTCCACCCGCTGAAGAGGACCCGGCCGATCGCGAGCGGGGCCCTCGAGGCGTCCGTCGCCCGCGCGTTCGCCGGCCTCCTCCTGCTCGGCGGCCTCGCCGCGGCGTGGGCGCTGGGCCGCGGCTTCCTGCTCTGTGTCCTCGGTTACCTCGCCCTCAACCTGGCCTACACGCTCCGCTTCAAGGACGTCGTGATCCTCGACGTCCTGGCGATCGCGATCGGCTTCGTCCTCCGGGCCGTCTCCGGCGCCCTGGCGATCCAGGTCGTGTTCAGCGACTGGCTGCTCGTCTGCACGATCCTGCTCGCCCTCTTCCTGGCCCTCGCCAAGAGGCGCCACGAGCTCGTGCTGCTCGGCGACGCGGCGGGGCACAGGCGCGCCCTCGCCGAGTACAGCCCGTACCTCCTCGACCAGATGATCGCGGTGGTGACGGCGTCCTGCCTCACCGCCTACGCGTTCTACACCCTCGCCCCGGAGACGGTCGAGAAGTACCGCACCGACCGCCTCGCCTTCACGATCCCCTTCGTGATCTACGGGATCTTCCGCTATCTTTACCTCGTCCACCGGAGGGAGCAGGGGGGCAGCCCGAGCGACGTGCTGCTCGCCGACCGCCCGCTGCTCCTGGCCGTCGCGGCGTGGGCGTTGGCGGTGGTGGCGATCGTCTATACCGCGCCCGGGGTGCCGGTGCCGCGGGGGCAGTGAGCATGAGCTTCGAGATCAAGGCCGAGGGCGTTGACGTCCAGCGGCTCCTGGCCGAGGTCCAGCGGCGAGTGGAGGAGCGTCGCGGAGTCCTCTACACCGAGGAGGAGCTGCGCACCATCGCGGAGCGGCCCCTGGAGGGGGTGCTCCAGCCGCACGAGGTGAGGGCCGACCTCCTGGAGGAGTTCCGCCGCCGGGACTCCGCGTGGAACTACTCCTTCGACGCGGAGTCCCTCTACCGCTCGAGCCACGGGCCGGCCGGGCGGATCATCGAGGCCGCCCGCCGGCTGCTGCGGCCGGTCCAGAAGCTCTTCTGGAACCCGAACCCGATGATCTCGGCCCTCTCGAGGCAGGCCGACCTCAACCGCTTCTCCGTCCACCTCCTCCACAATCTGGTTCTCGAGCTCACGCGCCTCCACCTCGAGGTGCGGGAGCTCCAGAGCCGCAACCTCGAGCTGGAGGGGCGGCTCTCGGCGCTCGCCCGGCGCGAGAAGACGCTCGAGGGCATGGTGGCGTACCGCGAGGAGGGCGGAGCGGGGGAGCGGCAGGGGTGAGAGTCCCCCAGCTGCTCGCGGCGCTCAGCTACGGCGACGCGATCGGCAACGAGGCGCTCGCGATCCAGCGCCACCTCCGCGCGGCCGGCCACGAGTCGGACATCTTCGCCGAGCTCGTCCACCCGCGGATGGCCCACCGCGCCCGGCCGCTCCGGGAGTATCGCGAGGTCTCGTCCCCGGAGACGGTCTGCCTCTACCACTTCTCGATCGGAAGCGCCTCCGGGCGGCTCATCCACGCCGCGCCCGACCGGCTGGTCGTCGTCTACCACAACATCACGCCCGCCCGGTTCTTCCTCGGCTTCCACCCCCACCTGGCCGGCCTCTGCCACCACGGCCGGCGCGAGCTCTTCGCCTTCGCCCCCCGGGCCGAGCTCGGCCTCGGCGACTCCGACTTCAACCGCCGCGAGCTCGAGGCGGCCGGGTTCCGGGCGACCGGCGTCCTGCCCATCGTGCTCGACCTCTCGCTCTACGGCCGGACGCCCTCGCCGGTCGTGAGGAAGCGCTTCGACGACGGCCGGACGAACGTGCTCTTCGTGGGCCGGGTCATCCCCAACAAGCGCATCGACGACCTCATCCGGAGCTTCGCCGCGTTCCAGAGGTGGCTGCGGCCCCGGAGCCGCCTGCTCCTCGTCGGCGACTTCCGCGGCTTCGAGCGCTACCTCGGCCGGCTGCGGGAGCTGGTGCGGGATCTCGGGGCGGAGGAGGTGGTCTTCACCGGCCACGTCGACGACGACGAGCTCTACGCCTACTACCGCGTGGCCGACGTCTTCCTGTGCCTCTCCGAGCACGAGGGCTTCTGCGTGCCGCTGCAGGAGGCGATGCACTTCCACCTGCCGGTGATCGCCTACGACGCCGGCGCGGTGCGGGAGACCCTCCGCGGCGGCGGCGTGCTCCTCGAGGACAAGAGGCCGGAGCTGGTGGCGGAGCTCCTCGACCGCGTGACGCGCGCGGGAGAGCTGCGCCGGGCGGTGCTCGAGAGCCAGGCCCGGGCCGTCGCCGCCATCCGCGCCACCGACTTCGGGGCGCTGCTGAGGGAGAGGCTGGATGCCGTCCTTCGGGGTGGAGTGTCTCGAGAGGGGCCCGGGGACGGCATGGCCGACGGCTCCCCACGGGCCAGATCCCTCGGGAGCCCGCAATGAGGGACTCCCTCGGGAGAATAGACCAGTGGGTCCCGGCCCTCCACCGCGGGGACGCGATCGGCGACTCGGCGCGGCTCATGCGCGACGCCTTCCGCTCGTGGGGCCACGCAGCCGACGTCTGGGCGCCCGATGTCGACGACGACCTCGCCGGGGAGGGCCGGCCGTACGCCGAGTTCGCCCCCGCCCGCGCCTCCGCGGCCGACGTGGTCATCCTGCACTACGCCCTGCCGTCCCGCATGACGGACGACCTCCGGTCCTTCCCGGGCCGGCGCGTGCTCCTCCACCACAACGTCACGCCGCCGGAGTTCTTCGCCGCCTGGGACCCGGAGATGGAGAGGATCTGCGCCCTCGGGCGCGAGCAGATCGCGGGCCTCAAGGACCACGTCGACCTCGCCCTCGCGGACAGCGAGTTCAGCCGCCTCGAGCTCGAGGCGGTGGGATTCGAGCGCACGGGCGTCCTTCCGATCTTCCTCGACTTCGCGCGCTACCGCGAGGCGCCGAATCCCGTCCTCCTGCGCCAGCTCGACGACGAGCGCACCAACCTCCTGTTCGTCGGACGCCTCGCCCCGAACAAGAGGCAGGAGGACCTCCTCCGCCTCGCGTCCTACTGGAAGCGCTTCTTCTCGCCCGCCGTGCGGCTCCTCGTCGTGGGCCGCTTCCCGCGGCGGACGACCGGCGACGGCCGGCCCCTGAAGGCCCACTACTTCGACGCCCTCCAGGCCTTCGCCTACGAGGAGGGCCTCACGCCGGAGGAGGTCGCCTTCATCGGCCACGCCGACCACGCCGACCTCCTCGCCTGCTACGCGAAAGCGGACGTCTTCGTCTCGACGAGCGAGCACGAGGGGTTCGGCGTCCCCCTCGTGGAGGCCATGCTCATGCGTGTGCCGGTGCTCGCCCGGCGAGCGGCGGCCGTGCCCTTCACCCTCGGCGGGGGCGGAGTGACGTTCGACGGGGACGACCTCGCGGCCGTCGCCGAGATGGCGCGGCTCCTCGCCGCGCCCGGCGAGCTCCGCGCGGGCGTCCTCGCCGCTCAGGAGAGGCGGCTCGCCGCCTTCGCGCCCGCGGCGGTCGAGGCGGAGCTGCGGCGCTTCGTCGACTCCCTCTAGCCGTGGCTTCTCCCGGCCCCCGAGCGACCTCCGGCGCGCCCGGGAAGGCGCTCGTCCGGGCCGTGCATCAGGTGCTGGGAGCCCTCCACCACGGCGATGCGGTGGGCGACGAGGCCCTTGCGATCCGCGGCCAGCTCCGCGCCCAGGGCTTCGCCTCGGAGATCTACGCGGGCCGGATCGATCCCCGCCTCGGCTCCGAGGCCCGGTCCCTCCGCGAGTGGGCGGGCGAGGACGGGCCCGACGCCGCCTGTCTCTATCACTTCTCCCCCGGCAGCCCGGCCGGCCGGGCCGCCCTCTCCACGGAAGGTCCTCTCGGCGTCGTGTACCACAACGTCACCCCGGTCGGCTTCTTCGCCGGCTGGTCCGACGAGTCGGTGCTCCTGGCCCAGAAGGCCGAAGGCGAGCTGAAGGCACTCGCGCTCCGGGCCAGGGTCGGCCTGGCCAAGAGCGCGTTCAGCCGGCACGACCTCGAGTCGGCCGGGTTCGCGGACGC
>Ga0335080_10001071_pt1 | contig 26246 bp, 24 predicted proteins | sample Lox_Sample_34_FD_206720 | JGI IMG/M metagenome (GOLD analysis project Ga0335080, IMG submission 206720) | Soil microbial communities from Loxahatchee National Wildlife Refuge, Florida, United States - Lox_Sample_3.4 | ecosystem: Environmental > Terrestrial > Soil > Wetlands | place: USA... | reverse complement strand
CCGGCTGCATTGAACTTCGGCGATTCCTTTGCCTATGCCTTGGCGAAGTGGAGCGGCGACGCCTTGCTTGCCAAAGGAACGGACTTCTCGCTGACGGACGTAATCGTGCTGCCGTAACCGTCGGCCCATTCCTATTCTTCTTCTTCCTTCACCTCGCCGCGCTCAGCCTTGGCTTTTTCGATGATCTTCTCCTGCAGCTGGCCGGGGACGACGTCGTAGTGGTGCATTTCCATGTTGAAGCTGCCGCGGCCTTGGGTCATTGAGGTCAAGTCGGCGCCGTAGGTGAGCATCTCGGCCATGGGGACTTCGGCCTTCACGATGGTGTTGCCGGCCTTGTTGTCCATGCCCTGGATTCGTCCGCGGCGGCTGTTGAGGTCGCCCATGATCGATCCGGCGAAATCATCGGGCACCGTGATCTCGACGTTCATGACCGGCTCGAGCAGTGTCGGCTTGGCCACCTCCATCGCCTTGCGGAAAGCGATGCGGCCCGCCAACTGGAAGGACAAGTCGTTGGAGTCGACATCGTGATACGAGCCGTCGTAGAGGACGACTTTGAAGTCGACCACGGGATATCCGGCAAGATAGCCGCGGCCGGCGGCATCTTTGATTCCCTTTTCCACCGCAGGAATGAAGTTCTTCGGGATAGCGCCGCCGAAAATGTCGTTGACGAATTCAAAGTCTCCACCCCGCGGCAGGGGCTCCATTTTGATTTTGCAGTCGCCAAACTGGCCGTGGCCGCCGGTCTGCTTCTTGTGGCGCCCCTGGACATCGGCTTTGCCGCGAATCGTTTCGCGATAGGGAACCTTCGGCGCTTTCAGGTTGACCTGTGTGTTGTAGCGCTTCTTGAGCTTTGAGACGGCGACCTCGATGTGCTGCTGGCCGGTGCCCGCAATCAGAAATTCTTTCGTCTGCGGGTCGCGGAAGAAGCGCAGCATCGAATCTTCTTCCATCAGCTTGTGCAGGCCCGGGCCGAGCTTGTCTTCGTCGGCGCGGGATTTGGGCTCGATCGCGAAAGTGATCGCCGGTTCGGGCAGTTTGACCCGCGGATACTGGATCGGGGCAGACTTGTCGCCCAGGGTATCGCCGGTGAGCGTGTCTTTCAGCTTTGCCACCGCGCCGATGTCGCCGGCGTGGAGTTCGTTCACCGGAACCGCGGTCTTTCCTTGCATCACGGAGATGTGCGAGAGCTTTTCCTGGCTGCTCTTGCTGAAGTTCTGCAGCGTGGCATCGTTCTTCAGCACGCCGGAGAAAACCTTGAAAAAGGAGATTCGTCCGGCAAAGGGATCCGACACGGTCTTGAAGACGTAGAGTGAGACCGGCTCTTCGTCGGTCTCATGGCGGCGGGGAGCGTCGCCATTTCCACCGGCGGCGACTTCGCCCTGCACCCACTCATGCTCCGAGGGTGCCGGCGTGTAATCGACGATAAAGTCCATCACGCGATCGGCACCGATGTTGCCCAGCCCAGAACTGAAGATCACAGGGAAGATCCTGTCTTCGCGGATGGCGTTGTGCAGGGCCGGGACCAGATCTTCTTCGGCAAGCGTACCGGCCTCGAAGAACTTCTCCATGAGCTTGTCGTCCCCTTCAGCGACCAGTTCCACCAGTCGCTCGTGCGCCTCCAGCGACTGATCCTTCAGATTGGCCGGGATTTCCGTCTCTTTTCCCTTGCCATTGCCGCCCATCTCGTAGGTGTATGCCTTCATGCGGACCAGATCGATGACGCCCGACAGGCTCTTCTCGGCCCCGATCGGCAACTCAATCGGGATCACGTTGCGTCCGAACGCCTTTTCAACGGATTCGAGCACGCGCGTGGCGTCGGCACGCTCGCGGTCCATGCGGCTGACCACAATCAGTCGGGGCGTCTTGCACTCTTCGCAGTAGTTCCATACGCGCTGAGTTACGACCTCCACGCCGGCCACGCCATCCACCACGACGATGGCGGCGTCGACGACGGGCAGGACCATCTTGGCTTCATGCACGAACATGTTGAAGCCGGGTGTATCGAGAATGTTGATCTTCGTTCCGCCCCACTCGACGACGGCAGCACCAGTCGAGATCGACATCTGGCGAGCAATTTCCTCGTCGTCGTAATCGGTGGTGGTGGAACCATCGTCTACGCGGCCCAGACGCTGGGTGGCCCCTGAGGTGAACAGCATGGCCGATACCAGGGACGTCTTGCCCGCGTGTCCGTGGCCGACCAAGGCTACATTCCGGATGTTTGCTCCCGAATAGACTTTCAAGTTGGGCTCCTCCGGCAGGCGCGGGAAGTGAACGGCCTATAGAAGAGTAATAAGGACAGGAACAGGCCAGCCCGAGATCACCTGCCAAAACCTAGGATGCTAACACGCGGCAAGCAGACCTCACAACCACACGGGGAAACGCCCATCAGCCGTGACGTGGGGCCTGCGCCACATTGCCCTCCGAGGCGCCCGGCACAACCTCCGGCCCGACGAAAGCAACAAATCTTGGTCCTTTTTCTCCCGACTCCCTGTGCGGAAGAATAAAGACGCGCAAGGCGGCAATAAGAACGGAAAGTGCGGCAGTACCTAATTCCGTCGGGGAATGCGAAGGAGCCCACTCTTGTGTCAGACCAACTACTTCCGAATGCGAACGTACCACGTAAACCGCTTGCCACTTCTGGTATCATCGAGCGCGGCATGTTCGGCGAGCAAACCAGCGAACAGTGGATTGCGAAATACGAACGCAGCCACCAGCATCCAGTCAATCGTGCCTGTCATACCTTTGGCATCCCAACCATCCTGATCTCAGTGGCGATGTTTGGCCTGGGGTTCCTCTATCACCGCCTGTGGTGGGTGGCCATCACGCTCTTCGTTGTGGGATGGCTGCTCCAATTCATTGGTCACGCCTTCGAAGGCAAACCACCGGAGTTCTTCCAGGACTGGCGCTTTCTGTTTGTGGGCGTCCGCTGGTGGTGGGCCAAGATGAACGGCAAAGCCTGAGTTCGGCTTCATCCTGAGGCCCGTCGTGCCGCGATTTTAGCCGCGAAGGGCCATCCGCTTTCTGCTCCGCGTGGGGCACACCTGTGGGCGAAGACCGTCTCTCCCGGGAAGCACTAGGTTTGCAATGTTTGTAAAAGTTGCGCCTCTTTGCGCCTGATACTTGCCTGTCCGGGCTTTCTGCTCTATGCTCAAGGCAACTTCGGGGGTTCTGCCTTACCAGACAGCATGCAGCGGATTACTGCCAGATTTCTGCTGTTGATGTCGCTTCTGGGGACGATTGTCCCCGTCGCGATGCAGGCGAAAGCTACACCTCCGCACGCCTGCTGTCTCCGTAAAGGGCCTCATCGTTGCCATGACTCGGCGCGAGGACATTCCGAAGAACTTGTTCTGCAGGACGCGGGATGTTGCAATCGAGATTGCTGCCGGGCGGTCACCAGCTCTCAATGGGCGCATCCGCAGCCGTCGCTGAATGTGGTCTGCGTCCAAGCCGCAATCGGTCGCGAGATCAGTGATCCGGGCAACGAACCATCGACCCCAGGTTCTTCCCTACTGCGCTCTCGGGCTCCCCCCTCGTCCGTTCTCGCCTGATTTCTTTCTGAAGATTCCGCTAGCTGTCTGTTAGGAACGCCTAACGGGTGGCAGGTAACCGTTTTCATCTGCGAAAGAGCGGATTCTTCAGGCGGCACTTACGGGAACAGTGGGCCTTAAGCTCCATCAACGGACACCTGAGGAATATCGCATGCAATCTCTTGGCTTTCGGCTGTTCATCGCATGTTTCATTCTGAACCTTTGCGCATCGGCGTCTGTCGTAAGTTCCGTGCGTGGCGTGATTCACGATCCGCAGCATCGTCCCGTGCAGGATGCCATGGTGATGATCAAGGCCAAGAACTCCGAGTGGGCAGCCACGGCGAATTCGGATAGCGACGGGAACTTCGCATTCAATGCCGTGCCGTTGGGGGAATACACCGTCACGGTCGCACGGGTGGGATTTGAACAGTCCGCGCAGGACGTGATGGTGGTCCCGAACTCGAGTCCCGTGCTGCATTTCGCGCTAAACGTGGCCGGCGCAAAAGAAACGGTCAATGTTTCGAGCACGGCGGAAGAAGTTCCCACCGACACCGCCACGCCGACTACGGTCGTGAGCCGCCTGGATGTGGCTCGCACCCCTGGTGCAGCGCGCACGAACAGCTTGGCTATGATTACCAACTTCGTTCCCGGTTCCTACATCACGCACGACCAATTGCATATTCGTGGTGGACATCAGACCAGCTGGCTGGTCGATGGAGTTCCCATCCCCAACACCAATATTGCATCCAACGTGGGGCCGCAATTCGATCCCAAGGACATCGATTATCTTGAAGTTGGCCGCGGGGCCTATGGCGCAGAATTCGGCGATCGCACCTACGGGGTTTTCAATGTCGTGCCGCGTAACGGATTCGAGCGCAATCGCGAGGCCGAACTCCTTCTCAGCGCCGGTAACTCCTATCAGACCAACGACGCCTTCAGCCTTGGCAGCCACACCGAACGCCTGGCCTACTACGTGAGCGTCAATGGCAATCGCAGCAATCTCGGGCTGCAGGCACCCGTTCCCGAGGTCGTCCACGACGCCAGCAATGGCTATGGCGGTTTCGGCTCGCTGATCTTTAACCTCGATCCTTCCGACCAGTTGCGATTCAACACTTCGATGCGCAAGGATTTCTACCAGGTTCCGTATGATCCGTTCGCCAACGACATTGAGAATGGAGACATTCCTGAGAACGGTTTCCAGGCGCAGTATCCTAGCTTGGGGCTGCGCGACGCGGTCCACGAGTCCGATGCGCTGGTGAACTTCTCATGGGTCCACACCTTCGATCCAAGGCTTCTGCTGACTGTGTCGCCTTTCTACCATTACAACGCCGCGCGCTACGAAAGCCAGCCTGACGACGTGCCTGTCGCTGCCTCGCAGGACCGCTCCTCGAATTACGCCGGGGGGCAGGTAAGTTTCAGCGCGCACGTTTCGAAGAATGACTTTCAGGCGGGCCTGTACACCTTTTACCAATCGAACCACGAAAGCTTCGGAGCGATCTTCAACGACGGCAGTGGAAGCCCTCCTTTTGCCGACTCCGAGCAGCCCGACGGGAATCTCGTCGCATTCTTCGTCGAGGACAAGTTCAAGCCATTCTCGTGGATGACACTGAGTGCCGGCATGCGGCCGACTCACTTTTCCGGCAACAACGGGTTCTCGGAAAGCGCCATCAGCCCTCGCTTCAGTGCGGCCCTCACTGTTCCCCGCTTGAATTGGACTTTCCGCGGGTTCTACGGGCAGTACTATCAGGCGCCGCCGCTGGTCACTGCCTCCGGCCCATTGATTGATTTCTGCAATGGCAGCGATTGTGGATTCATTCCTCTGCCGGGAGAGCGCGACGAGGAGCATTTATTCGGCGTCACCATCCCGTTTCGCGGATGGGTTGTTGATGCCGACACGTTCCACACGCGGGCCAGCAATTTTTTCGATCACGACGTCATCGGGGAGTCCAACCTGTTCTTCCCGCTCACGATCGAGAAGGCTGTCATCAACGGATGGGAGGTTACCTTACGCTCGCCGCGGCTGGCCCGCCGCGCGCAACTCCATCTTGCCTATTCAAACCAGATCATTCGAGGAGGCGGAGCCATCACCGGCGGCCTCACGGATTTCGATACACTCGACTTCGAGCCCCTCGATCACGACCAGCGCAATACGCTGAACATTGGCGGAGACGTCTCGCTGCCGTGGAGGTCGTATGCTTCCGCGAATGTGTACTACGGGTCCGGATTCACCAATGGATTCCCGGACCAGCCCTACCCGGGAGACTATCTTCCCGCGCACACGACCTTCGATCTGACTTTGGGAAAGGAATTCGGCGAGCGATTCTCGGCTTCAGTCACTGCGTTGAATGTGGCCAACCGCCGCGTCCTGCTCGACAACAGCGAGACCTTCGGGGGATTTCACTGGAACAATCCGCGAGAGATCTTTATGGAACTGCGGTACCGGTTTCACTTCTGAGAGAGAGGTTTCACCACAGAGGGCACGGAGAACACAGTGTCTTCAGATCAAATCCTGGGCACCTCAGGATCCTCTGCGGCGAGTGTCTATGGTTTCTCCCTGAGGAGTTCCTCTACATCGCCGATCTTCTCGCCCAGCAGATTCAGCTTGCGCGCCAGACCCTGGATCTCGACTTCGGCACGCCGATTCACGTCATAGTCGAGTTCACCCCGCAGGCGGTCTTTCGTATCCTGGCGGTTCTGGCTCATCATGATGATGGGCGCCTGGATCGCGGCCAGCATCGAGAGGAACAGGTTCAGCAGGATGAACGGGTAAGGATCCCAGGAGCGGCTTCCCAGCGTAGTCGCAAAGATGACGTAGAGGATCAGTGCGAAGAGGAACGAAACGATGAAGGTCCACGAGCCACCGAAACCCGCGACCGCGTCGGCCAAGCGGTCTCCGAGTGTTGCGTCTTCCTCGATGATTTCATTCGGGTGGCGGTTTGCTCGGAGACGTACCAATTGCTGGGAAGCATGGAACTGCCGGCCAAGCACACGGAGCATGTCCATTCCTGCGAGTGGCTTGCGTTGGAGCAGCACGGCGATGTCCTCGCGGTCGACTTCGAGGCAGACGGCTTCGTCAATCGCTTCTGCGTCGGTCTGATGAGGCGTCTGCTCAAGCATCGACGCGAATCCGAAAAATTCCCCATGGGAGGGTTCGTCGATTATGACTTCCTGCTCTTCCTGGTCGTGGGTCGAAACGCGCACGCGGCCGGAAACGACCACGTACGCCTTGCCGCTCGAGTCACCCATTTTGTAGATGCGCTGTCGCGGCGCGAAGGTTTTCAGTTGTACCTGGCTGGCGAGGACCGCTGTCTCCTCTTCATCGAGCAATGAGAACAGCGGGACGTGTTTCAGAACTTCCGGATTGCATGCCATTGAAGAAGTCTCCGCCGAGAAAATTCTCGCGTAGGATGTCACAAACTGTGCCGATGAACAACACGCCTACATTGCGGGCTGCCACCCCCGGCGTAGCAAACTAATCCGCGTAAGAGTTAAAGTGAGTACAAGGTGAAAAATCCAATCGACCGTTTTATTGTGGTTCTTCTACTCTGCTCGACCGTGTTCGTTTCTGCTTGCCACCGCTCCACGCCGCAGGCGACCAAGCGCTATCCCTTCACGGGTCGGATCATCTCGGTCAACGCGCAGGAGCAGTCTGCGAATATCGATGGCGATCTGGTCCAGGGATTCATGGAAGCGATGGTGATGACGTACAAAATCAAGCCACCGTCCATGTTGAGGCAGCTTTCTCCCGGTGACTCGATCTCAGCCGAGGTCGTAGTGCTAGACCACGATCCGCGGGATGAGAATGCCGCTTCCGACTACTGGCTGGAGAATGTGAAAGTAACGGCCCACGCCGCACAGCCTCCCGCCACCGGGCCGAAAGCGTTTCACATGCCCTCGCCCGGGGAAGAGGTGCCTGATTTCGCGTTCACGGATCAGGACGGGAAGCACATTTCGTTGCATCAATTCCGCGGCAAAGTGCTAATGGTGACATTCATTTATACGCGCTGCCCATTTCCTGATTTCTGCCCTCGCATGAGTGGCAACTTCGCCGAGATCTACAAAAAGATCGGCACAGATCCGCAGCTTGCCAATACGCAGTTGTTAAGTGTCAGCTTCGATCCCGAATACGACACGCCGGAGGTTCTCCGCCAATACGGATTTTTGGTGGCGCACACGCACGATGCGGCGCTTTTCCGTCGCTGGGAATTCGCCGCTTTGAAAACTGACGATTTGCCCAAGATCGCGGACTTCTTTGCGCTCACGGTGAAGCCCGAGGGCGGCATGATCACGCATAACCTGAGTACGGCGGTCATTGGCCCGGACGGCAAAGTTGTCAACTGGTATCACGGCGGCGACTGGCAGGTTTCTGATTTAATAAAGGACGCCGCGAGTGCTCACGCTTCCAAGGCGTAGCCCCAGGACTCATCATTCGCGGCAAGAGGAACTCATGAGATACGTGCTGCTCGTCCTTGCGGTACTTGGCATTGTTGCGTCTTCGCTCGCGCTGCGCGAGCATTACCGCGAATATGGCGATTCACCCTGCAGCATCAACGAGCGCTGGGATTGCGGAGTCGTGAATCACAGCCCGTTTGCGGTGCTGGGCGGAGTTTTCGAGCAAATGGGCATTCACGCGCACATTCCAATTCTCAGCGGAATGCCGGTCGCTACGGCCGGGATCCTGGGCTACATCGTGATGGCAGCCGTGGTATTCCGCCGGGCATACCGCGTGCTGCTGATCCTGATTTTGGTGAGCCTGGGTTTCTCTCTGTATCTCGCGCACATCGAGAAAGATATCCTGGGCGTCTGGTGCGTGTACTGCGTCATCTCCCTGGGGATCATTTGCCTGATGTGCCCGCTGAGTTTGGGTACAGTGGTCGAGCAAGCCGTGCGCAAACCGAATGCAGCATAACAGTCGCATTCGGGACCGTCGCTCCGGTCTAGCGATAAGGCAAGTAACGCAATCGCGCAAACTTCTTGAATGGTTCTCGTGGGCTCGGGGAACGAGGGACGCTGCTGTTCCGTCGGTTCAGGGCTTCGTGAGCAACAACTGAGAATTTGGTTTCAGATGAGAGCTGCTGCCTTCCTCGCGATATATCCGCTTTGTCTGTCTCTTTCCCTGGTGTCTCGGGCACAAGATGTCCAGGCGCGAGGCGAAGCGTTGTTGAAGCGGGCACGCGAGGTGTCTGACATTCGGGGAGCTAACGCGCCAGGCTTTCGGCTTAGTGCAACATTCAGTTTCATCGGCAAAGATCTGGTGCAGGAGGAAGGGACCTTCACAGAAGTGTGGGTCTCAGATTCACGCTGGCGCCGCGAGACAGTTGTCAAAGATCTCCACCGCGTGGAAGTAGCCGGACTGACACGGCGCTGGCTTCTCGAGGGGGGCGACGATTTTCCCGATCGCGCCGCCAGAGTCGCAACCGAGATGCAGTTTCTTCCCGCCGGCAATGAGGAGTTCAACTTTGAATCGATCAAGGATCATCCGGAGAAAGATCCACCGTATGAATGTGTCATCACAAAGCGCGGTCAGTATCAGGAGGCCTCCGGGTTCTGTTTCGACAAAAAGACTGGCATTCTTATCGAAAGCGCATTTCCCGAATTACGTCCGAGCAAGATCGGGGATCCTTTGCGACCGGTTGAGCACACATGTTCTTACAGTTCGTTCAAGCGATTTGGCAACCATTGGTTCCCGCGTGAAATGGAATGTTTGGAGGACGGTCACAGAGAAATTACCCTTCAGGTTAAAGAGCTATCACAGGAGAGTTCGCCGGACCCGGCTTTGTTCGTGCCGCTCCCGGGAGCCCTTGAACTGGCGAACTGCCGCGGCATGCTGGTTCCCCCGAGGGCGATATCGGGTCCTGAGGCGCGACTCCCGAGTGTGACTTCCACACCGAGCCGCGTTTTGTTGTGGTTGATTGTTGACACAAAGGGCCATCCGCAAAATGTGAAAGTGATCAATGATGCTGGGGCGAAAGACAGGAATCGTATGGCGGTAGAAACCGCAAGGGCGTGGCGTTTCAACCCGGCCCGGTGCGATGGCGAACCCGTTCCCTTTCCCGTTAAACTGGAACTCGACTTCCACTTCGTCCGCTGATGCAAGCGGCCGGTGTGCGCGCTCACGATGCGCGATTGCTAGCCTCGCTCGAAGGCGTGTTTCTTCTCCAGTTCCTCGACCGCGGAGCGCCTTGCATTCTCAAAGCGTTCCGCCTGATTCATCAGGCCGGCTGTAGCTTCAGCGTATTCGCCTTCCATGCCGATCAATCCCTGGGCTGCGACGAGTCGCGCTGCTATTTCGATGACATGCGCGGGCGTGGTCTGTACATACTGTGCCTCGGCCGGATCTCCAATCCACACCCGTGGGTCGTTTGTCAGCTTTGTGTGCCAGAAGACTTTGCGCTCGATGAATTCCGCCATGGCGTCGTCGGTCGCTTTCCCGAACACCCATTGCCCTCGCTTGAAATCATAGTGCCGGCTGGAAAACGGAACGGGCAGCAGTTTCCCTGATCTCAGAAATTCAATCTGTCGCCGGTCCACTTCTTTGCGCAGCGCGTTGATGACGGGCGCCGCGGCATCCTTCGGTTCGAGTGAGGGCATAACCTCTCGAACCGTCTGCGACATGTTCACGGCTACCGGCGCGTGCAAGCCCTCGGAGCCCTCCAGAACGATATCCCCATGCAATACCCAGAAGTCGGCACCGGAGGTCGACGGATGAAACGGCCAATCCAACTTGACGGTCAGGGGCAGACCCGTAAGGGTTACCCAGATCTTCTTTGTCTGTGCTTCACCCGCAATCCCGCCATGCTCATGCGACATGAGTTGATTTCCTATCAGTAGAGATTTCCCCGCTTGAAATCTTATCGAAAGAAGACGGAGGCCATGGTCATTGGGCGCCCGGAGGAATTCCGATCACTTTTTCCTAATACTCCGTTCTTTGCTCCCGTGACCTAAGCTCACCATCCAGCGTAGAGCGCACCTTCAGCGCCAATTCTGCCTTTGTGAACGGCTTTTGCAGCAATTGCACGCCGGGCTCAAGGACTTTGTGCTGCACGATCATATCGTCGGTATACCCGGTCATATAGACAATCTTGGTAGTGGGATTCTGGCCCAGCATCGTTTCCGCCAATTGACGCCCGCTCATGCCGGGCATGATGACATCGGTCAGGAGAAGATGAATCGGTCGACCGAATTCGTCTGCAATCCGGATTGCCTCCTCGGCGCTGGCGGCTTCCAGCACCTTGTATCCGTAACTCTCGAGAAAGATGCGTGTCAGTTCCCGCAAATCCGGTTCATCCTCGGCGACTAAGATAGTCTCTGCCCCGCCGGCCACACTGGAGGGGAGCAAACGGTCTCCTTGCCTGCCGCGATCGCCCTCGGTGGCGGGCAGATAGATGCGAAACGAAGATCCGAGTCCGGGCTTGCTCTCCACCTGAATGCCGCCGCCACTCTGCTTGACGATCCCATACACGGTCGACAATCCGAGCCCGGTTCCCTTGCCCATCGGCTTAGTCGTAAAAAACGGTTCGAAGGCATGGGACAGAGTGGCCCCATCCATGCCGTTCCCCGTATCGCTGACTTTGAGCATTACGTAGTGCCCGGGCGCCAGATCCAGATCACGAGCTTGCTCGGGTTTAAGCTCGACGTTCGATGTCTCCATGGACAGCTTTCCGCCCTGCGGCATGGCATCGCGCGCGTTGACTGCCAGATTGATCAACACCCGTTCGAGCTGACTGGGATCGGCCTTTACCGTCATGAGCGAGGGATGGAGACTCGCAATCAGTTCGATATCCTCGCCAATGACGCGCGACAACATTTTCTCGACATCCGAGACAGTTTCGTTCAGGTCAAGCATTCGCGGCTGCAGGACCTGCTTGCGGCTGAAAGCCAGCAATTGCTGCGTCAGGGATGCCGCCCTTTCGGCGGCGCGCCGCATCTGCTCCAGCCCAGTGCGCGACCGCTCATCGACATCTCCCGCCAGGAGCAACTCCGCGTGCCCCATGATAATGCTCAGAATGTTGTTGAAGTCGTGCGCGACACCGCCCGCCAAACGGCCGATCGCCTCCAGTTGTTGTGCATTCCGGAGTTGCTCCTCAAGATGCTTTCGCTCCGTAACGTCACGCGTGATGCCCCAGGTCCGGACCCAATGTCCGTCGACAACGGTTCCCACCATCGTATTGCGGAAGACTCTTCTCTGGCCCTGCGCATCCATCTCGATCGATTCCTCGTCGCTGATCCGATATCCGCTACGGATGAATCGTTCCATGAATTGGCGGGTCACAGGATCGTGCAGAATAAGGAACTCGGAGAGTCTCTTGCCAATCAGTTCCTGGGCAGAGGCACGGCCGTACATGCGTGCCATGGCATCATTGCTCTCGGCCATGTATCCGTACTTGTAGCCCCAGGCGAGCTGTTCATCGATGGAAAGGTGACAGGGAATCGGCGGATCGTGTTCCATCCGGTAGATTCCTTCGGAACTCTGTGCGACGAAGGTTCTATAGCGCTCTTCGCTTTCCCGGAGAGCCTGTTGGGCGATCTTCTGCTCGCTGATCTCGACCAGCAGGCCACGAGTGAGTTTCTTGCCGGTCATGGGATCGCGGACAATGGTTGCTTCATCGCGCACCCAGATTTCTTCGCCGTCGTGGCGGCGCATGCGGTATTCCATCTGGAAGAGGCGCCCTTCCTCCCAGCTGTCTTCCAACAATGCCCGAGGCTGATCTTCGGGATTCAGATGCTCCCACCAAAAATGCGAATCGGCGAGGCACTCCTCGGGCCTGTAGCCCAGAATCGTTTTTACCTGGGGGCTCATGTAAAGAAATGGGCCGAAGGCGCCGGTCTCGGCCACATACGAGATCGCCGGCACGTGTTCGACCAGCTGCCGGTACTTTGCCTCCGCTTCTCGCAGTGCTGCGTTTGCACGCCGGCCCTCCTCCTGGGAGCGAAGAGCAGTAATCCCGAAGGCCAGATTGTTAGCCATCTCGGTCAGCAGTTCGACCTCGGAGTTCTCAAAGGAGTTCGCCTGCTCCGAATAAATGGCAAGCGCGCCAAACGGCATCCCCGCTGTACGAAGTGGCAGGGCGATGATGGCCGCATATCCCCGCTGAAGAGCCGATTCTCGCCATGGTTTGAATAGGGGATGGTTGGCAGTATCGGAAAATACACAGATGCGATTATCGCGAATGGCGGTGCCGGTTGGTCCCCGGCCCCAGGGAGTATCCGACCAGCGGAGTTCAATTGTTTCCAGATAGCCGCTATCGTATCCGGCATGTGCCATAGGCCGACTGGTCTTCTCTTCGTCCTGTTGGGCATACACGATGCCCGCCATGCGATAGCCGCCGACTCGCACGATGATTTCGCAGATCTGATCCAGCAATTGCTGCTCGCTCTCTGCCTCAGCAAGCGCCTGGTTGCACCCGCTCAGGGCGCGGAGTGCCCGAGTCAGCCTCTTAAGCTCTTTATTGACCTCGTGGTCGCGAGCGCTTGGGACGGCGTCGGTGGGGTACGGACCTGCAGCTTGATTCGACACTGCTGCGCCCTCGGGCGCGGGTGCGCCGCCTGGACTGTCAGGATTCACGTTCGACTGAGTCAAAGAATCACGGGCCGACACATTCCGTCGAGCCCCGCCCCACGCAATAGTTTACATATTTTGCCGAGGATGCTCGCCAAAGTCACGCGCGTTTCGATTTCCCGAACAAAGTCGAATCATCCAGCAGCCACAACGTGCCTTCTTGTGGGTCTTCAAGTCCCAACAGAGCTCTTGAATGGACCGGGCGGGAGGAGCGGATATGGCGCGAAACCAGCCCCTGATTTATACTCATAATTTGCCCTAACACCGTCGAACGAATCAGGAGCAGGTACTTTTCATGCCTAAGCGTACGTTCCAACCTAACCGGCGCAAGCGGAGCAAGAAGCACGGATTCCGCACGCGCATGAAGACCCAGGGCGGCCAGAAGGTTCTTTCCCGCCGTCGCGCCAAGGGGCGCAAGCGGGTCTCAGTGAAACCAGGATTCCGCGAGTAGTGTGGCGGACGCCCCCGTCCGCGCGTCTGTGAGAGCAAATATTCAAGCAATTGTGACCGTCAGTGTGCCGGAAGAATCGAATGAGGGTGTCGAGCGGCGGACTGGCAAGGCTGCGTTTCCCCGCAGCGCGCGGCTTTTGCGTCATGCCGATTTCGAGCGGGTGTATAAGCAGGGACGCCGCCACTTTTCGCCGTCGATGACAGTGTTTTACCAGGAGCGGCAGCCGGTAGAATCGGGCGAAAGTGCAACCGGCTTTCGCGTTGGATTCACCGTCGGCCGAGCCTTGGGGGGAGCCGTCCAACGAAATCGCATGAAGCGCCGTCTGCGCGAGGCGGTTCGACTAAGCCGGCCTACGCCCGGGGCTAGCGTGGACGTGGTGATCAACCCCAAGAAGGTGACCCTGACGGCCGACTTCGACGCGATTCTGAACGAAGTCCGCCAGGCTTTCGTAGTCATAGAGAAGAAGCTGTCCGGAAGCCGGGGAGGGGCGTCCGCTGCGAACAAGGAGATTGGCGAAGGCCGGAAGCCAGAAGCCGAGAGGCGATAACCGTGCGCAATCTTTTCCAACGCGTCGTGCTGCAGATGCTGAGAGGCTACAAATGGGCGATTTCGCCCATGTTCCCTCCGGCCTGCCGCTACACGCCGACGTGCTCGGAATATGCGATGGAAGCCGTTGAGCGCTATGGGGTTTTGCGCGGAGGACTAAAGGCGGCGGCGCGCATTTTGCGTTGCCACCCATTCGCGAAGGGCGGCTACGATCCGGTGGTCGAAGAGTCAACAGCAAGCGACCAACGACTAACGACGGATTTCCATCGCGCTTAAGGAACGACAACACTTTGGCTGAATATAACAATCCACATAACGAGCCCGGCAGCGACCGGCGCGTGCTGCTGATCTTTATTGTTTCGTTCGTCTTCATGCTGCTGGCACAGCCGCTGCTGAAGAAGTATTTCCCCGCTCCGCCGGCTCCGCAAAAAGTAGCGCAAACCGAGCAGACCCAGCCTGCCCCCCTGCCTACGGAATCCGCGACCATGGCGCCTGTACGTCCAGGTGCGCCGACGGTCAGCAAGCAAGCGTCCAGCGAGACCGAAACAGTCATCGAGAGCGACCTCTACCGAGTTACCTTCACGAACCGGGGCGCGCAGGTCAAATCGTGGGTCCTGAAGAAATTTGATAACGATGCAGAAAAGGGTTTACTGGATCTGGTGAATCCCACGGCGGCAGCGCAGTATGGCTATCCGCTCTCGTTATGGACGTACGACGAAGAGTTGCGCGGGAAACTGAGTTCGGTTTTGTACATCCCTACGCGCGAGGGCGATCAAATCGCGTTCGACTATTCCGATCGGGATCTCTCGGTTCACAAGGCGATCAGGTTTGACGGCACGTACGTCGTCAAAATCGAGGCCAGTGTCACGTATAAGGGAAGTCCGAAGGAAACCTTTCTCGCCTGGCCATCGGGCTTCGGAGATCAGGCAACGCCTGTGTTTTACGCGACTTCGCTTCTCGCGTACCAGTTCAACAAGAACATCGAGCGTGTGCCTCCGCGGTGCGGGTTCTCCCTGTTCTCCAAGTGCACGCAGGTAGTCGGAGGAGCGACCGTTCCCGGTCCGTTCCACTGGGCTGGCCCTACCGATCAGTACTTCGCCGCAGTTTTTATCCCGGATGATCCTGCGTCGGCTTCGATGGTCACTTTGAACCACAGCATGCCGATTGCGAAGGACCCGCAGAAACCGCAGGAGACGGTCAACGTTGACGTCATTGGGGCGGCGGTCGGAAATTTACATGGAACCGTCTCCGAGCGCCTCTTTGTGGGCCCAAAGGAACTTGAGGTTCTGCAGAAGATTCCCGTCCCTGGAGTTTCTGGCGCCGATAACGATCTGAACGGTCTGGTCGATTTCGGATGGTGGGGCATTATCGCGAAGCCGCTGTTTGTGTGGCTGCGCTGGACGTATCATCACGTCATCCCGAATTGGGGTTGGTCGATCGTTCTCCAAACACTGATCATCAGCCTGGCGCTGCTGCCACTGCGCATCTCGCAGATGAAATCGATGCTGAAGATGCAGCGCGTGGCGCCGCAAATCAAATCGATTCAGGAGAAATACAAGAAATATAGCCTGCGCGATCCGCGCAAAGCGGCGATGAACGAGGAAATCGCCGCGCTGTACAAGAAGGAAGGCGTCAATCCTGCGGGGGGATGCCTGCCGCTGTTGATCCAGATGCCGTTCCTGTTCGCGTATTACCGCATGCTGTCGACGGCGATCGATTTGCGCCACGCGCATTTTCTTTGGATTCACGACCTGTCAGCGGCCGAGCCGTTCCCGTATATTTTGCCGATCCTGATGGTAGTCAGCAGCCTCATCACTCAGCGCATGACGCCGCAGGCCGGCATGGATCCAGCCCAGCAACGGATGATGACCGTGATGATGCCTCTGATGATGGGCTTCATCTTCTTCCGCCTGCAGGCTGGACTGAACCTGTACTATTCGGTAGTAAACCTGATTTCAATCGCGCAGCAGGCGGTCATGAATCGCACTTCGCTAGGGCGCGAAATGCGCGAAATCATGGCTAAGCGCGCCAGAAAGAAAGACAAGTGACAGTAGCGCCGCCGATCTGGGCGGCGGTCGCGGGCATGTTTGCCCGCCGTCCCGAGTACGAACAGATTTTGGGGTTCAAACCCAAGCGGAAACACAAATGCAAGGCCGTCCGCTGAATGCTGGCGGCTTACAGCTGAAAGCTTCTCTTATGGACAAAGTCGCCGCCGCCAATAAGATCAATCAATTCCTGCAGGCCGTCGTCACGCACGGCGGTCTCCACCTCAAGTACCGCATCATCGTCGATCCTCCTCTTCCCGAAAATCGCGACTGGGAGAAGCCCGAGATTCTGGTCGACTTCTCGGGGCCAGACTCGACGCTGCTGCTCGACCGAGGTGGCGAGTTGCTGAGGGCTCTCGAATTACTCGCGCTCGAAATGCTGCACCTTGCCTCCGGGGAGCACGAGAAGGTCTGCTTCGACTGCCAGAACCGGCGCTCGATGCGGATCCAGGAACTGCGTGCGGCGGCCACGGTTGCGGCTGAGAAAGTCCGCAAGACTGGGGCTCCGTACCAATTCAGCCCAATGTCGTCACGGGAACGGCGAATCGTGCACCTGGCTTTGCGCGACGAAGCCGACCTGCACACCGAAAGCGAAGGCGAAGGTACGCAGCGCCGTCTCGTTGTTTATCCAAAGGACTACAAGGGCGCGGCTGGTAAACCAGCGCCGCGATCTCTGCCTTAAGGCTTGAGGGCGCGCGCGCCGGTCGTGTGTTGTGGCAGGGCATGAGTTCTCGACGTTGATTTCGAGGGTTTCCCACTTTCACTTCTTAGCGAGGCTCCTGCCCGGCGATTTATGTTCCGATAACTTCTTTGCATCCCACCCACTGTCGATCTTGAATTCGTACCCTGTGAGGTGCTCGCGTGTCACAACGTAAGCAAAAAGGGCGGCCGTTGGGCCGCCCGTAAAACCGGATGGTGGCGGATGGATGCTATCTTCCCGCACCCGCTGCGGCTGCTTGTGGCAACATTCCTGCGATCTTCATGCTTTCGATCCGGTTCAGCACTGCCTCCATGCTGGATCCGGTGTCCACGCAAGCATCCACATACGGATGCCGGCTTCCATCGGCATGCATAACGAGCACGCTCGTCTCCGCGTTCACCTTCTTCACCATGTAGGGCAGATGATGACGGTCGTTTCGGCTCAATTCCGACCCCAGAATCACCAAATCAAACGTGGAGTTTTTCAATGCTGCTTCTACCCCCTTGCGGCCCACTGCCTTTTGCACCACGTGCCCAGCCTTCTCGAATGCCGCGGCTTGCTTCGCCAGCACGTCCCCATCACCTTCGCCATAAAGAATTCTAAGTTTTGCCTTCGCCATGGACTCCATCCTCACTGGCACCTGACGCACGGGTGCCTGTCAGTGACGGTAGCAACGGTCCCGGCCCCCATAAACGTCACCGAAGGCCCATCCCCAAGGTTTGAATGAGGGAACGGATGCCCGCGCCCGGCCCGCGATCCGCAGCGAACCGAAGGGCTCGTGCACGGCGGCGTGGGCAAAATCGTGCTGCTCTCGACTGCGGGTTATCAACCAACGCCCCGCGCCAAAAACTCGCGCGGGGCGCCTAGGACGAAGGCATCCGGGGCTACACAACCCTAAATTCCTTCCCCAAAAAGCCTATCCAGCGATACACTTCTGCGCGGGAGGCTTTGACATGTCGGCCACGCTCGTCTGGAGAGCGGTACTCGTATCGATTTTGCTAGCCCCTTTCGTCGCCGCACAATCCGGCGGCAATCAATCGACCACAACCTGCAATCTCGAGGACGGACGCCAAGTCTACATTCGCTACACCCCTGTCTCCGCGAAGCAGGAGAAGATCTCCAACGGCAAGCCTTGGGCTCCAGGTGGGACGGCAATGACCCTGTTCACCGAAGCGCAACTGAGTCTCGGCACCTCCACGATTCCAATTGGCGCTTACACCATTTATCCGATCCCCGCTCGTGGTAACTGGTCGATTGTCGTCAACAAGAACGTCACACCCGGCGCGGGTTACGACGAAAAACAGGACGTGGCGCGCGCCCAGATGGAAACCGCCCAGGTGGAATCGGCTACCGACCAACTGGAGGTTGCGTTTGCGCACGTCGGCAACCGCTGCAGCCTGCGTGTTTACATCGGCAAGACCGCGTCTTTCGTAGACTTCAACGCGAAGTGACAGTCAAAAGCGGTTGCTCCACTTTTCGCCGATTTTGCGAGAAGTGGGAATTTCGACAGTCATTTCTGAGACAATCCCTTGCGATGCGTTCTCTCCTATGGCTTCTGTTTTCGGCGGCGACCCTCGCGCAGTCGGGGCCGCGGATTCAAACCTCCCATACCACTGAAAACCTTCGCGGCGTTAGCGTGGTCTCACAGCAGGTCGCTTGGGCAAGCGGAACCCACGGCACGTTTCTCCGAACGGTAGACGGGGGCCAAACCTGGACTCCGGCGCAGGTGCCCGATGCGAGCACGCTCGATTTCCGCGCCGTCGTGGCGTTTTCCGCCGACGAGGCTTTCCTGATGTCGGCAGGCCCTGGCGATCAATCCCGCATCTATCACACCTCCGACGGCGGCCAACACTGGCAAGTTCAGTTCACCAACTCGAATCCGAAAGGATTCTTTGATTCGATGATCTTCTGGAACCCGAAGCATGGGCTTGTCCTGGGTGATCCCATTCCCGACGAAAGCGGGAAGCTGCATTTCGAACTGCTCGAAAGCGAAAATGGGCAGAACTGGCACCCGATTCCGCCTTCGCAAATCCCCGAGGCTCTCGTCGGCGAAGGAGCCTTCGCGGCGAGCAACTCTGGCATCGCGATTCCGCAATCGAAAGACCATGCAGGGACTATGCCCTCCACTCCTGATTCCAACATCTGGTTCGCGAGCGGCGGAAGAGCAGCGCGCGTCTTCCACTCCTCCGACAGCGGGAAAACCTGGCAGGTTTTTGACACACCCATCCTTCAAGGTCCCGAGTCCGCCGGCATATTCTCCATCGCATTCCGCGACGCTCGACATGGGGTCATCGCGGGAGGCGACTATAAGCATCCCGACCAGGACGGCCCCAACCTCGCTTTTACGGCAGATGCTGGAAAAACATGGACGCTCTCGACTCTTAAGCCGCAGGCTTTCTTCTCGGCGGTGGCATACGACCAGCAGGTAAACGCTGCGGCCATGCGGCAGGAGGCAGAAGACCAATCGGAAAAGGGAATAGGGAAAAAGCTCACTAAGGCGGTCGCGCCGCAACGCCTGTTCATCATCGGGGAAGATTTCATCTTCGACTTTCGCCCGCCCAACAATCCACGGCGCATCAACGGGAAGAAAAAGCAAGGCTTCGCCTTCAATGCGGTAAGTCCGTTGCCGGAAGGTGGGGCATTGGTCGTAGGGCCAAGGGGAACCATCGCGTACATTCCGTAGCCTAGTGTAGGGACGGACGCCTTCGTCCACCCCAACGCTGCCCCCGGTAACGCTATCCGGGACAAGTTGAATCCCACACTGGTTACCAAAGTCCGTTCCCTTCCTGTCCTTTGCATCCATCCAGTTATCCCGCACCATAGAGAAGAGTAAGAAATCTCTCAATCTCCCCCAGATCGAGAATGACTGTGAAAAACCTGTCTCTATCCCTTGGCTTTCTTGCTGCCGCGGCGGTTGCATCCGCACAAACACAAACGACACCGTCATCGACGTATGCGGGCACAGCCCAAACGGGCTCGAGCGGCGCGCTGACAGCCGCGCCTGTGCCCACCGTTTCGCGCACGATCAAGGCCATGCACTATCGCTTGCAGGGTGGATCGACGCGGGTCGACTTCCATGGCACGGATTTGATGCAGCGGGCCGCCGGTGAAGCCAGGGTGGAAGGCAAGAAGACCAATTTCCAGATCGAAGCCAGGTTCGAGGGACTCGAAGACGCAACCAAGTTCGGGCTGGAATACCTGACTTATGTTCTCTGGGCCATCTCGCCGCAGGGACGCCCCGATAACCTTGGTGAACTGACGCTCGATCATCACGGTAGCGCCCAACTCAAAGCTTTCACTGATCTGCAGACCTTTGGCCTGATCGTTACCGCCGAGCCCTACTTCTCCGTGACGCAGCCCGGCAATATGGTGGTGGCGGAAAGTTCGAGCATCAGCGGGGCGGCAACCGAGAATATCGATACCAAATACGAACTGGTCACGCGCGGCACCTATTCAGCGACGAATGCCCACATTCAGGATGCGATTTTCGGAATCGACTCGAAGACTCCGCTCGAGCTGTTTGAAGCGCGTAACGCCGTCCGGATCGCACACATCGCGATGGCCGACAAATATGCGCCGTCGATTCTTTCCAAGGCCGGCCAGCAACTGCTGAATGCCGAGAGTCTGTATCGGCAAAAGCAGAAGCGAGAAGTGGTTTCAGCCGCCGCGAAAGAAGCAACCCAAACCGCCGAAGAAGCGCGCGTGATGGCCGTGAAGCAGAAAGCGGAAGAAGACGCTCAAGCGGCCGCTGCCGCCCGGGAAGCGAAAGCCCGCGCCGATGCTGAAACTGAGGCCAGGCGCCGCGCCGAAGCGGAAGCTGCCCGCCAAGCTGCCGAACAAGCCCGCCTACAAGCTGAGCAAGCCAAAGCCGAAGCCGAGCGCATGAAGCAGGAAGCGCTCGCAGCTGCGCAGGAAGCGGCCCGGCAGAAGGAAGAGGCTGAGAAGGCGAAGGCCGAAGCGGTTGCACAGCAACAAGCTCTTGCCGCCGATGCCGCGCAAGCCCATGCTGACGCGCAGAAAGCCGAGAGTCTCCGTCAGCAGGCCGAACGCGAAAAGCAGGAACTCCGCGAGCGGTTGTTGCAGCAGCTCAACTCCATTCTTGCGACCCGCGATTCCGCCCGCGGATTGGTCGCCAACATGTCCGACGTGTTGTTCCGAAGCGGAAGTTACGAACTGGCTCCCGGAGCGCGCGAGCGCCTGGCAAAGGTTTCCGGCATTATCCTGGCATATCCCAGCTTGCACGTGTCAGTCGAGGGACACACCGACAGTGTCGGCGGCGACGACTACAACCAGAGTCTCTCCGAACTGCGGGCACAAGCCGTCCGCGATTATTTCATTCAGCAGGGAATTTCGTCGGGCTCGATTGAAGCGCACGGTTATGGCAAGACCGCCCCCATCGCAAGCAACGACACGCCCGAAGGCCGCCAGCAGAATCGCCGCGTCGAGTTGGTACTCTCCGGCGATGCCATCGGCAGCCAGTTCGACCCAACGACGACGGGACCGGCCACAAGTGCCGCAGCGTCACCGCGCCAGTAAGCTGTGTAGGGGACGGACGCCATGGTCCGTCCCACCCGCAAAGCAAGCGTCCAGGCAGCAGCGAAGCATACTGAATGCCGGACTCTAGCTCGATCGCGCCGCCAGCAGCTTCGCCGCATTATCGTGATAGACGCGCTGCAGAATCTCATCGCTTAGTCCCAGCCCGTAAAGCGACCAGTGATACCCGAACTGATTGGTCTCATAAAAATGCTCGTCCTGTGATTCGAGTATGCGGAAGGTGATGTGATACATCTCCGCGTCGAATCCCATGTCGGTGCCGTACACGAGCCGGTCGGAATACTTGGCGTAGAACTGCGAGGCGAAGCGCGGAATGGGTGCTGTTTCGGCGTAGCGAGCGGAAATGTCGGCATAGAGATTCGGATTGCGCTCAAACACTTCCCCCAGGTGTGCAAGATCGTAATCAAGGTTGGCGAAGTGGCACGCAACGAACGTGGTTTTGCGATGACGGGATGCGGTGCGCTCAAGGATGTCTATCATCCCTGGCAGTTTCACAATATTGGGCTGGTTGTCCAATCGCCATTCATAAGCGTTCATCAGCCCGTCGTTGTGCTTGTCCATCCGTTCGTACATCCAGATGGGATCAGCCACGTGCAGGCTTACCGGCATCCTGAGTTCGGCCGCTTTCTCCCAGACGGCGTCGACTCGCGAGTCGTCGGGATGAATACCTGGCGCCGTAGATTTCCCCGAGCGCAGGCCCTGTCCCTTGTCGTGAATTTCGCCAATTCCCTTCGCCCCTTTATCGCGGCAGCGCTCGAGTTCTTTTACCGATGAGTCCGGAAATCCGGTGGTCTTGTGCCCGGTGAAATCAAGTCCGCACCAGACTTCGAATCGTTCGGGATATTTCGAGTACTTCCCGTAGATTTCATCGAACTCCTTGCCGACGGTCATAGTGAGGATCATCGTTTTCTCGACGTTGGCATCGTCCATGTTCTTAAGCCAGGTGGTGATGTCAGCTTCCGTCTTGGGATAAGGGTGCGAGTGCATATCGATGATGGGAAACTTCGCCTTATCGATGCGCGTGGTTGGAACTTTGTAGATTGAGCGTGGGCGATAATCTTTGAGAAGAATTGTGTTGGGATTGGGCGATGCGCTTGCAGAAACGGCTTTCTTGGTCTCGGCCGCGAGCGCCGAAGAGGGAAGCGCAATCGCCAGTCCGGCGAGATTGGCCGATTTTAGAAATGAGCGGCGGTTCATGAGGGCTCCGTCTTGTGGCAATAAGCTTCGAGACTATTCTCGTTGTGGGGGTCGCTTTCCCACTGCGGCAACATTGTAGACTTCTCTTCGCCTGTCGTTTCTCCGTTCAATCACGACCATCCACCTGGTGAAAAGACGGTCAGCCACCAGGGGCAAGAGGCTCACGAAAGCGGACCCCATTGGGACGGCCTTGGCTGGCAGGGCATACCAGGTTCGGATATGATTCGGGGAACTTCATGCGTCCCATACTCTCCATCGTCATTCTTGTTGGCCTGGCGACGTCATTCGTTCGCGCGTCGGATAAACCAGTTCTCGGTTCCTGGGAGGGCGAGTCGAAGTGTACTGTTGCAGATTCGCCGTGCCACGACGAACACGTGTTGTATCAGATTGCGGAAGACAAGAAAGATCCCTTCCAACTGAATCTGGATGCCTACAAGGTCGTGGAGGGCACCCCGGATTTCATGGGCACGCTCGCATGTCACTACGAATCGAAGACAGGAGCGCTGAGTTGCACGTCGAGCAATAAGGATAACGACGATTGGGAATTTCGCGTCATGGGCGATGCCATGACGGGCAGACTCATGATCGACCACAGCAAAACGCTGTACCGGCGGATTACGCTGCACAGGGTTCCGAAATAATCGATGGCTGTTTTGATTTCCATGCTGCGCGGTGTGAATCTCGGTCCGCATAACCGGATCAAGATGGATGAACTGCGCGCATTGTACGAATCGTTGAAGTTTGAAGATCCGAGGAGTTATGTGCAAAGCGGGAACATCATCTTTCGCACGAGAGAGAAGAACGGCCCGCAATTGGTTAAGAAGATCAAGAACGCAATTGAAAAGAAATTTGGATGCAGCCCGGACATAATTCTTCGCACGACGGAGGAGATACGAAAATCGATCGCGGCAAATCCCTTCCCCGAACGGACCAAGGCGGAACCCGGCAAAGTGCTGGTCACCTTTCTGGCTGCGGAACCTCCTCGGGACGCACGAGTCAATCTGGAGAAGTTCAAGCAATTGCCGGAGGAGCTGCATCTGAAGGGTCGCGAACTTTATATATACTTCCCGAACGGTGCGGGACGGTCGAAACTCCCTTGGTCTGCGGTGGAGAAGCTGCTGAACGTGACAGGCACAGCGCGTAACTGGAATAGCGTACAGGCCATCCTCGCCATTGCCGAGGAAATGGAAAACATATGATGCGCCGAGCGCAGCTATGGAGTTACTTCCTTTCAGGTCCCTCCCTCTCTAGATTTGATCTCAGAATGGAAAAGGAGGTTCATGCGACGAACAAGGATATGCGGAATCCTGATGTTCACGTGGTGGCTGATGGTTGTCCCCTGGATGAGAGCACAGTCGGCGGAACTCTACAAGGAACATTGTGCGAACTGTCATGGGGCCGACGGCAGCGGGTCGACCACGGCAGGGAAGAAAATGGGGCTGAGCGATCTGCGCGCTTCGCAAATACAAAAGCTTTCGGATGAAGAGCTGTTCAAAACGATCGCATATGGAATCAACCACAAGCAGTATCCTCACGCCTTCCTGAAACGCGGGCTCTCCGAGGAGCAGATCAACCAGCTTGTGGCGTATGTTCGCAAGCTGCCAAAGAGCAAATAGGCCCGCTTCACGAATCGTCGCGGGGAGTCCGGCAGAACGGCGAGAAGGAGCAGAGCCGTGAACAGCAAGACGGATGGGGTCTGGTGTGCGCTTCTGATGTTGATTGCGACCATGAGCGCAGCCCAAACGCAGGACCGCCGGATTACCGCGCGGGAACTTGTTGCCGAGATACAGAAACAGGTCGGCGTGGAGTGGAAGAAGGATACAGTCGACACATTCAAAGCTGGAAACCCCGACGCGCCTGTTACCGGAGTCGCTGTGACCATGATGGCGACCATGGACGTGCTGCAGCGTGCGGCGGCCAAAGGACTGAATTTCGTCATCACCCACGAACCCACCTTCTACGCACATCTGGATAAACCGGGTGGCGTTCCGGAAGACGATCCAATCTGGGCCGAGAAGAGGGCCTTCATCGAAAAACACGGCCTGGTGGTCTGGCGCTTTCACGATCATTGGCACATGCGCGAACCGGACGGAATCGAAGCCGGAAACGTGCACGCCCTGGGATGGGAAAAATTCCAGCGTCCCGACAACCAGTATCTGTTCGTGATCCCGGAGACGACGGTCCGTGAATTGGCGAAGCAGGTGGCTGAAAAGCTCGGCTCATCTGTCGTGCGAGTCGTCGGTGATCCTGAAATGAAGGTCACGAAGGTGGGATTCAGCCCGGGTGCGGCCGGATCGCAACGGGAGATCCACGCCCTCGAACAAGATGACGTGCAAGTCCTGATGGTCGGCGAGACACGCGAGTGGGAAACAGTCGAATACGCCGCCGACGCCGTGAGCCAGGGCAGATCCAAGGCCCTGATCGTGATCGGACACATCGCCAGCGAACAACTCGGCATGGAAGAGTGCGCGCGCTGGCTGAAGACGTTCGTGAAAGAAGTGCCCGTCGAGTTTGTACCGGCCAAGCAACCGTTCTGGACGGCGATCGGACAGAAGAACTAGGGGCCGACGGCACCTCCTCTTAGCGAGCCCGCCGACTCCGCAAAAATCCGAGTGATTTCTTCAACTCCTCGATCACGGTATAAACAATTGGACACGTGTAGGTCAGATCCAGCATCCCCCAAGTTCGGCAAATGAACTCCGGGTCATAGAGATAAGGATATCCGCTGCAGTCGGCAGGACGACCCTCATAAATGCTGCACAGATTGTCCTTCAGGAAAGGACAGGGCAGCGTACGGGTCTGCCAGGGATTGTCGCTCTCGACGTCTGATGGCTCCAGATAGGTTCGTGTAATCGCGATTATTTCCTTCTTGTTTGTGTCGGCCAGCGTCAAGGTGACTGCCGCAACGATCACTAGTGCAAAAATTGGCTTTTTCATCACCTCTCTTCTCAGCCTGCATTTCGTCGTAGCAGCAAACGAGCTTGGTCTAAAAGTGATCTTAATCGTGACTGGCAGCGGGATCATCGATGTCCCTCGACATATGTATGCCCCCGGCCATAACAGGCGTTACACGTTATTGACTCGAGCGGCTGGCTCAAAAGTGACGGATGGCACGTGCACACGTCTGAAAAGAAGGCCGAAGATTATTGGTCGGGACGGCGAGATTTGAACTCGCGACCCCTTGCACCCCAAGCAAGTGCGCTACCAGGCTGCGCTACGTCCCGACTGAGGAAGGATTCCGTTGATGCTCGCGTCCGTTGCCATACAAATGCGACGGCCTCAACAGAGGGGTTCTACGTCATTTTACACCAGGGGTTCGTTATAGCGTGCATTGTCGATGTGAGCTGAAGCTATCAGCGCGGCATCTTGAAAATTTCCACTTCTGGCAAATTCGGCCAGAGTGGATCACCCACCGGTTATTCGAGGTCACGCCAGTTTGAGCCGACGCCTATTTCCACTAACAGGGGAACTTCCAGATTGTGGACTTTCTCCATGTACTCGCGGATGAGCGAGCGCATGATTTCGACCTCGGCTTCCGGAACCTCGAAGACGAGTTCGTCGTGCACCTGCAGGGTCATGCGCGATTTCAGATCGCGTTCGCGGATGGCGTGATCGATCCGGATCATCGCGATCTTGATCAGATCGGCCGCCGTTCCCTGGAGCGGAG
>Ga0335080_10001070_pt1 | contig 26254 bp, 26 predicted proteins | sample Lox_Sample_34_FD_206720 | JGI IMG/M metagenome (GOLD analysis project Ga0335080, IMG submission 206720) | Soil microbial communities from Loxahatchee National Wildlife Refuge, Florida, United States - Lox_Sample_3.4 | ecosystem: Environmental > Terrestrial > Soil > Wetlands | place: USA... | reverse complement strand
AAGATTGTACAGGCGACGCAAAAGGGCCGCGTTTTCCGGATCCCAATGAGGCAGGCGGCGTTTGTAGCAGGGCATAGGTGAAAACCGCCATTGCGACCGAGGAGGGTCGCGTTACGAAACCAGTATCACCTCCACCAGCACCAGCGACACCGCCGTGTACATGATGTCGAATCCGATCAGCATTTTCAGCCAGCTTTCGTTGGCGGATGTGATGGGTTGGCCGGCTACCAGTGCGGACGTGAGCTGCATGGCGCCCAACAATGCCGGAATCAGGATCGGGAAATTCAGGATCGGGAGCATGACTTCGCGCAAGCGGATGTTGACGGTCAGGGCGCTGAAAATCGTGCCGGTTACGGTCATGCCCCAAGTGGCGAGCAGAATGACGAGCATGAGCTGACCGAATTGTGTCGTCCAGTGCACGTTGTAAAAGACGCCAAAGAGCGGGAGCGCAATCAGCTCGACCGCCAGCACCAGGACGAAGTTGGCGAGGGCCTTGCCCAGGAACAGCGCCGCACCCGGGATGGGGGCGGAGATCAGCGCGTCGAGGCAATCGTTGTTGAGTTCGCGGGCAAAGCTGCGGTTGAGAAGGAGCGTGCCTGCGAAGGCAAAGACAATCCAGAGCAGACCGCCGGAGATGGTACGCACGGTCTCCTCGTCCGGATCGAAGGCGAAACTGAAAAGCAGGAGCACGACCAGGGCGAACGACAGCGAGGCATTGATCGCCTCTTTGGTCCTTAGTTCGGCGCGAAGATCTTTGGCCATGATCACGAACACCTGCCGGGCGAAGGCCATCAACCCTCACCGTATCGCGCGTAGACCCAGCCGGGATCGGACACCATTTCCGGCGTGCACGGGCCGTGAAATGCCACCTGTCCGCGATTGAGCAGGGCGACGTGCGTGGCAAGCTCGAGAGCCTCCCGCAACTGGTGGGTGGACATAACGATTGTTTTGCCGGCGGCGAGCGCTTCGCGGAGCACGCCTTGGAGCACGGCGATAGCTCGGTCGTCGAGGGCGGTAAAGGGCTCGTCGAGCAGCAGAACTTTGGGCTCGTGCAGGAACGCACGGGCGACCGCGAGACGCTGACGCATACCGCGGGAGAACTCGCGCACCAGGCCGTTCTTGACGCGTTCGAGACCGGTACGCTCGAGCCACTCGAGCGCGGAGCGGCGCGGATCGGCAAGGCCGTAGAGCTTGCCGTAGAGGACGAGGTTTTCCAGCGCGGAGAGCTCGTCGTAGACGCTGATGCCGTGACCGATGTAGCCCATGTAGCGGCGCGTCCCGGCATCGCGAGGCGGGGCGCCGAAGACGGAGATAGCGCCCTTCCCGGGGCGGGAGAAACCGGCGACGGTGCGCAGCAGCGTGGTCTTGCCGGCGCCGTTGCGGCCGATCAGGGCGAGGCATGCGCCTGGCGGCGCGTCGAGGGTGACGTCTTTCAATGCGGGGTAGTCTCCGTAGAACTTCCAGAGGCTGGAGACTTGGACGGCGGGAGTCATGCGCGAGTTCGGTAGAGCAGGACGAAGCCGAGGGCGAGGATTCCGAGCGTTAGCCCTACGATCCATGTGGCCCTCGTGTTGACGCGGGGAAGGATTTGTTCGATCTTGGGGCCGGAATCGGAGTCCTGCTGGTCGGCGGACTCGGGGGCGCCCGCTACAGCCCCGGTGAGTTGGATCTTGTACGACGCAGCCGTGAGACCGTAGATGTGGGCTTGGGTACGGGGCTCGTTGCCGAGGTCGTTGAGGTTGTCGCCTTTGAGCGTGACGCCGTTGGGAACGATCAGATAGGTGTTTTCGTCCTTCGTGAGGACGCGGCCGGCGTAGTCGGCGCCCTCGCTGTAAGGTGCGGAGTAGGTGACGTCGAAGCGCGTTTCGCCGGGCTTGACAGCGAAATCGACGAAATAGGCCTCCGTCCGCGGATTCCGGCTGACCGGCGCGCCGAGCGGCATGCCGCCGGGGGCAGTGGCCTGCACGGTGGGCTTGCTCGCGCCCTGCGGGATGGCGAACTTCAGGGTGCCTAGATCCGGGTCGTTCCACGCGGTCTTGCCGGCGTTCGTGAACAGATAGGTCTCGGTGATGGAGATCTGGCCGTTACCGGAAGGCTCGAAGAGGATCATGTGTTTACTGACTTTGGCTTCACCCTGGCTCTTGGATGCGTTGTAGACGTCGATACTGAGTCCGGCGGTGGGCGAACCCGGCGGCAGCATATGGTTGTAGGTCACGCCGTCGAAGGCGGTCCGGATGAGGCTGGGTCCCCGCGGGTTCTGGTTAATGGTGAATTTGCCCTGTGCGTCGCTCTTGGCCTGGTCGATGAGCTCGGGACCGGTGGCGGTGGCGACCTTGTAGAAAGCGACCGTTGCGCCGGGTTGGGGCTTGCCCGTGGATTGGTTGACGACGGTGCCAGAGATGGCCGCCAGTGCGGGCAGAGCGACGAGGAGGAGGGCGAACAGGGGCTTCATGCTTTTACTGCTTTCATCGGCTTGCCGCATTCGCCACAGAATTTGAGGAGGGTATCGAACCTGGCCTGGCAGTGTGGGCAGACCAGAGGGTCGGGCAAGGGTTTGGCTCGAGGCAGGTCGGGAACCTGCCCCACGCGGATCCGGTCGACTTCGGCGAGGACGACGGCGAGTTCCTTCTGGAGGTCGCGCTTGGTGGTCTGGTAATCGGCGTCGGAGAGCTTGCCGACCCGGTATTCGAATTGGAGGTCGCGGAGATTTTCGTAGATCGCGGCCTTGCGCTCATCGAGATGCTGGAATGGAGAGACGGGCTCGGGCTCCGGCACGTCCTTAGGACGAACCCCGAGGACGAAGGCGATGGCGGCGATCGCGATGACGCAGGTAATGGCTATGATCACTCTAGATTCGCCAGATCTTTTTCAATCTGGTCCTTGTATTTGGCGAGCTCCGGGTCGTCGATCTCTATCGGGCCGAGGTCGGTTATCGGCTTTGGCTTTCGGTACTTCTTGATGAACAGCCAGACGATCACGAGTCCGACAGCCACACTTGCGTAGGGGACGATCCAGCCGAACGCGTTGGGCGGTGCGAGGTAGATGCCGGGGCCGTACTCTCGGATGAAGGACTGGATGATCTGATCGTCGCTCATGCCCACTGCCTGCATCTGAGCGATCTTCTCCTTGGCCGGTTTGGAGAAGTGGCATTCCAGCATGCTGCAGGTGGCTACCGAGTCCTTGCAGCCGCACTGGCAAGCGAGGCGGGCCCCGACGCGGCGGACGTCGACGCTGGGCTTTTCGCTGGCGGTTTGAGCGAGGGCGGCGGCCGCCAGAATGACGGCGAGGAGACTACTTTTGAACCGTTGCATCTTTCTTGGCGTAGCCCACAATCTCCGTGCGGGCGTATTGCATTTTGATTTTGCTGGGAACCAGGCAGACCAGAGTGCCAAGGATGACTACCAGCGTGCCCACCCAGATCCAGCTTACCAGGGGAAAGACGTAGGCCTGGATTACGGCGCGCTGGTTGTCGTCGCTCATCCCGCCAAAATTTAGATACAAGTCCTCATTGGGACGCTGGCGGATGCCGACTTCGCTGGTGCCCTGACGGCTGGCCTTGTAGAAGCGCTTCTCGGGTTCGAGCGTGTCGATGTATTCGCCGTTCTTCGTGACCGCCATGGTGGCGCGGTGCCAGGCATAATTCTCGTTTTCGCCTTGCGCCAGATTGACCATGCGAAGCTCGTACTTGCCGATGGTCATCTTGTCGCCGTTGTTCAGTTCCTTGACCTCGGAGAGATTGAAGGCGTGGCCGGTGAAGCCGATGAACATGAGCACGATGCCCATGTGGACCAGGTATCCGCCATAGCGGCGGGTGTTGCGGTGCGTGAGTTCGGCGGTGGCGCGCAGCAGGTTCATGTGATTCTTGACGCCGATGGCGTGCGCGCCTTTGTAGAACTCGATAATCACAGTGAGGGCGACGAACAGGCAGAAGCCGAACGAGATCAGCGCGTAAAAATGCCGGATACCGGCAGCGATCAGGGCGCCAACCAGGACCAGCGAGGCGATGCCGGGCCATTGGAAGTTGCGGCGCAGGCTATCGACCGACGTGCGGCGCCAGGAGAATAAAGGTCCGACACCGGTGAGGAAGAGCAGGAACAGGCCGATAGGGACCATCAAGCGGTTGTACCAATCGGCATCGAGCGAAATCTTGTCACCGCTGATCGCTTCGCTAATGACCGGAAAGAGGGTGCCCCAGAGCACAGCAAAACAGCTTGCCAGCAGAATGAGGTTGTTGAAGAGGAAGCTGGATTCCCGGGAGACGACACTTTCTAGCTGCGCTTCACTCTTGAGGTAGTCGAGTCGTTCGAGGATGAGATAGATGACTGCAGCAATGCCGAGGGCCAGGAAGCTGACGAAGTACTTGCCAATCTCGGAACGTGCAAAGGCATGGACCGATTGCACGACGCCGGAGCGCGTCAGGAAGGTGCCGAGGATGCAGAGGAAAAACGTGGTGCTGATGAGCACCATGTTCCAGACCTTCATCATGCCTTTCTTCTCCTGCATCATGACCGAGTGGAGGAAGGCGGTTCCTGCGATCCACGGGAGGAGGGAGGCGTTTTCTACCGGGTCCCAACCCCAGTAGCCGCCCCATCCCAGGACGTGGTAGGCCCAGGCGGCGCCGAGCATGATCCCGGTGCTCTGGAACAGCCAGGTGACCAACGTCCAGCGGCGGGTGGTAGCGATCCAGGCATCGCCGGGCTGGCGGGTAATCAGGGAGCCCATGGCGAATGCGAAGGGGACGGCGAAACCGACGTAGCCCAAGTAAAGCATCGGCGGGTGGATGGCCATGGCCGGGTACTGAAGCAGGGGACTGAGACCATTGCCATCTTTTACATCGACGATAAGCCCATCCGTTGCAAGCATTTGAAAAGGATTCGCAATGAAGTTGTTGAGGAGGAGGAAGAATGTCTGGACGGTTGTGAGGACCGCAAGAACCCAGGGCATCATGCCGGCGTGGCGCCGACGGTTGCTGAAGACGACAACCGCTGTGTAGGTGGACAGAAGCCAGCTCCAGAAGAGCAGAGAGCCTTCCTGCCCGCCCCACCAGGCTGCAAACTTGTATAGCATGGGCAACGTGCGGTTGGAATGCTCGGCGACGTAGGAGAAACGGTAATCGCCGCGCATGAGCGAGGAGACCAGCACGAACGCGGCGAGCGTGAGGAGCGCCCATGTGACGTAGGCGGCGCGCCGGGCGCTAACTACGAGGAGAGGCTTGGACTTAAGTCGTCCGACGACGCTGGCGACCGTCGAGTAGATGGCTACGCAGAAGGCCAGCAGAATGGCTAGGGAGCCGAGATTTTCCATATTCCCCTCAAAAACGCAAAAGACTCGCAGGCCTGGAGGCCGGCGTTACGACCGGTTGATATTGGGCAGGCTTTCACCCGGCTTCATGCCGGGTTTCGCCTCATACTTAGACGCGCATTTTGCCTGAATCTTCCCGGCCCGGAAAGTGCCGTCCTTGCCCAGCTTGCCGTCGGCCAGAGCTTGCGCGCCGTCCTTGAAGGTGTCGGGGAGGGGGTCGGAGCCGTTGTAGGCGACGGTGAGGCGGCTTTTCTCCTGAACGAGAACGAACACGGTCTGGTTGCCGACGTGTTTGATGGACCCGGCTTCGACGTCGCCACCGACCCGGACCCGGGCGCCGTAAGCCTTATCGCCCATCTGCGCCAGTTCGGTGATGGTCTTGTAGTACGTCTGGCTGTCCTTCATCTCTGCCGTGGCGAGCCAGACCAAGGTCCCGATCACGACCACGATGAGTGCTGCGAACTTGCCGTATTTCTTCATCGACAACCTCTTGAAACTTCAGTATAGCCCCAAAGGGATAGTAGCATAATCGGACATTTTTGACTTTTTTGTGGTGTTCTTCGACATACCCACACATGCGGGGTGCTGGCATAACGTAGACCCGGTTCCCATAACCCTTTGATGTGTATGGGTGCAGGAATCTTCCGGGAAATATAGGGGTGGAGGGGGAATTTACGCATCTGCCGCGCGAATGGCATTTCAAAAGATAGAATGGGCTTATGAAGTTTCTCGCAATCGCGGCGGCGGCGGCGCTGACGTGTGCGGGCGCGGAGCCCAGCCAGGAGAAGGCCAAAACGATGGGCGTGCTGACCGCGCCCGTGCGCCTCGACTTGTACAGCGATTTCACTTGCCCGCACTGCAAAATGTTTCACGACCAGATTCTTCCGAAGCTGATCAACGACTTCATCGCGTCCGGGAAGGCGTACCTGGTTTTCCACGAATTCACCCTGACCGGTCCCGGGCACGAGTATTCGCGCGAAGCTTCGAATTACGCGGCCGCGGCGGTGCGCGTCGGGAAGTATCCGCAGGTGGCGGGAGCTCTTTTCGCCTCGCAGGAATCGTGGGCCAGGAGCGGCAAGGTCTGGGACGTCGTGTCCAGCGTCCTGACGCCAGCGGAGCGGACGAAGGTTCAGGCGCTGGTGAAGGACCCCGCGGTGCTCGCCGACGTGCAGCATGATTTGGACATGGGCCAAGCGGCGCGCGTGGACCGGACGCCGACGCTGATGATCACCCGGCGGGGTAAACAGACGCCCTGGATTTACTGGAACGACTACAACCTGTTCAAGAGTTACCTGGAAGACCAGGTGAAATGAGGCAGACGCTTGCGTTAGCGGCGGCAATGGCCGCGATGCTGCCGGCAGGTGCAGCCGAACCGCCGAATGGGAAGATCGCCGGAAACCAGTCGGCGCCGATCCGGTTGGAGGTGTTCAGCGACTTCAGTTGTCCGGGATGCAAAGCTTTTCACGACCAGGTGCTGCCGGTTCTGATGCGCGAATTCGTCGGTCCAGGCAAGGCGTTTATCGTGTTTCGCGATTACGTACTGCCGCCCAGTCCGGGGCACGAGCATTCGGCGGAGGCGGCACGGTTGGCGGTGGCGGCGAACCGGGTGGGCAAATACCGGGAAGTGGCGGACGCCCTGTTTCTGAATCAGGCTTCGTGGGCAAAGAGCGGCAAGGTTTGGGAGGCCGTGGCGACGGTGCTGAATGCCGACCAGCAGAGGAAGGTGCAGGCGCTGGTGAAAGACCCGTCGGTGGCGGACGAAGTGCAGCGCGACACGACGGCGGGGAATCGCGCGGGACTGGTCCGGACGCCGACGGTGGGCGTGAACTTCCGGAACCAGCATCAGTTGTGGAACCAATGGGGCGGGGATAATTCGCTGTTTCTGGGGTATCTTCGGGAACTGCTGAAGAAGTAGAACGCGGCCGTCACAAAAAGGTGGGTGGGAGCCTTAAACGTATAATGATGACTATGAGATTCGTTGCACTCGCGCTGGCGCTCGCGGCGCCGGCGTTCACGGCAGGGCCGGATGTAGATAAGGGCAAAGCCATGGGAAACCCGTCGGCGCCGATCACGCTGGAGCTCTATAGCGACTTCATGTGCCCGCATTGCAAGCATCTGCATGAAGATATTCTGCCGGCGATTGTTATGGATTTCGTCAAGACTGGGAAGGCCTACCTGGTGTTCCGCGAATTTCCGCTGAATATCCCGCAGCACGTCTATTCGCGGCCGGCGGCGAACTTCGCCGTTGCGGCGGCGCGCATCGGGAAATACCAGGCCGTCTGCGATGCCCTATTTAAATCGCAGCAGCAGTGGGGGACGACTGGTAAGGTGTGGGAGACGGTGGCGACGGCCCTGACGCCCGAGGAACAGAGGAAAGTACAGGCACTTGCTCAGGACCCGTCGGTGCTGGCCGAGGTGCAAAAGGATTACGACCTGGGGATGCGTTCGCAGGTGAACCAGACGCCCACGGTGATTGTCACCTACAAACTGAAACAGCAGCCGTGGAGCTTCTGGGACGACTACAACCTGTTCAAAGGCTACCTGGATGGACTTCTCAAAAAGTAAGGCTCTCCACATCACGCTGCTCGCGCTGCGAGTGGTGCTGGGCGGGATCTTTATCTACGCGGGCTACGTAAAGCTAGTGGAACCGTGGCAGCTCTTTGCCGCCGGCGTCGCAAGCTACGAGCTGCTGCCGATGTGGGCAGTGGAGATCGTGGCCAAATCGCTGCCGTGGTTCGAGGTCGCGGCCGGAGTTGTGCTGATCTCGGGATTCTTCTTCCGTACCTCGAGCACAATTATCGCAGGGCTGCTGGCGGTGTTCTTCACGCTGATCGTGCGCGCCTATCTGCAGGGGAAGGAGATCAACTGCGGCTGCTTCGGCGGGAACGAGCCGATCTCGCCGTTGACCATGCTACGCGACGGAAGCATGCTCGCCGGGGCGATTTTCTTGTGCGTGATGGCGTATCGCAATCGCCGAACACCGGCGTGAGCGACGTTATCCAACGCGAGCTGGCGTATCACGAAAAGCTGTACTCCGGATTCGCGCAGCGGCATTTCGCGCGGCCCGCGGTGCGCGCCTTGCGGGAACACATGGCCGGGCGGATTCTGGCAGCGACGGGAGCGGGTCCAGGCTCGCGCGTGCTGAGCCTGGGATGTGGGATCGGCGACACAGAGCTCCTGCTCGCTCGGCACGTCGGCGACGTGACAGGCCTGGACCTGTCGCCTGCGGCGGTCCGGCAGGCCTGCGGCGATGCAGAGAGGCTTGGAATCGCGAACGCACGATTCATCGAGGGCACCACAGCAAAGGGGCGTTTCGATGCCGTGATTGCGATCTTTTTCCTACATCACCTTCCGTATGCAGCGCTCGAGGCGATGCCGGAGCAGTTACTGGAATGGCTGTCGCCCGGAGGGGTGTTTTATTCGTTGGATCCGGCCCGGCGTAGACTGAGCGGCGCGGTGGGCCGGGTGTTGATTCCCGGATTGATGAAGCGGTACCAGACCCCAGATGAGCGAGAACTGGACCCGGAAGCGACGGCTGCTTTGTTCCGGCGCGGAGGCATGGAGGCGCGGGTGGGGATGTACGACTTCGGGTCGGCGCCGCTGGCAGGGGTTTTCCCTGGATGGCGAGCGGGGTACCGGATCGCACGGCGCGCCGACGATCTGATTCTCCGCACACCGCTGGAGCGCTGGGGCAGCAACTTCGAAGTGATCGTCAGGCGACCTTGAGAACCACCTTGCCGATGTGGTCACCGCCTTCCAGGTAGCGGTGGGCTTCACTCACTTCGGCGAGTGGGAAGACGCGGTCCACAATCACCCTGACCCGGCCGGCTTCGAGCAGGGGCCAGACATGCTGCTCGAGCTCGCGCGCGATTGTGGCCTTATCGCTGACAGAGCGTGGCCGCATGGTGGATCCGGTCACGATGAGCCGCTTCCGCATGATCCTGGCGAGGTTGACGGTGGCTTCCGCACCCTGCTGCACCGCGATCTGCACGAGGCGGCCCTGCGCCGCAAGACATTCGAGGTTACGGGAAGCATAAGCGCCGCCGACCATATCCAGGACGAGATGAACGCCAGCGCCCCCGGTAAGGGCATCGATCTCTTGCACAAAGTCCTGGGAGCGGTAATTGATGGCGGCGGTCGCGCCGAGATTCATGCAGGCGGCGCATTTCGCCTCGCTGCCGGCTGTGGCATAGACCTGGGCGCCGAAGGCTCGCGCGAGCTGAATCGCTGTCGTGCCGATACCACTGGAGCCGCCGTGCACCAGGATTCTTTGGTCGGGCTGGAGTGCACCGATTTGAAAGACGTTGGCCCAGACGGTGAAGTGGGTTTCCGGTATGCCGGCAGCTTCTTCCATTGAGAGACCCGCCGGGACCGGGAGCACGTGCGGGTCGGCCGTGAGGCAGTATTCGGCGTACCCGCCTCCTGGAACGAGAGCGCAAACCCGGTCGCCGCTCGTCCAGCGGGATCCCGGGCCGGCATCAGCTATAGTCCCGGCGACCTCCAGGCCGAGAACCGGGGAGGCGCCGGGGGGCGGCGGGTAGTTCCCTTGCCGCTGCAAGAGGTCGGGGCGATTGACGCCGGCTGCCTCGACGCGAATCAGCACTTCGCCCGCCTGGCGCAATGGCATGGGAGCCTGAGCGATATGGAGGACCTCGGGACCTCCAGGCCGCGTGAAAGCGACATAATTCATAGCTTGAACTTATCGCGACTCGGTTGAACGGTAACGTAGGTTATTGTAGCTGAAAGTAAGTGGTGGCAGTGAGGTTTGTAACTGACCTACTAAATTCGGACAGATTGTGTATTTAATCAAGCGGATTTCTATTGACGGAGAGCGCTTTCGGCACTATAGTGGAGACAATTCCGAATTTGAGGTTGTCCGGCGCTTTCGGATCCGTACCGGCAGGTGGGGAGCCGAACAGGCAACGGTTGAGTTGCCTCCGACGATCCGGCACGTGCGCCACGTGATCCAGACCTTCGCAGGAGCATCCCGATGGGAAAGGTGCGCATGAAAGGCACTGGGAATGCCGACCCGGGTCCCCCCGGGGCGGTCGCCGCAACGGATAGCGATTCGGTCGCGGCGCTGGCCTACCGGCTCTGGCAGGAGCGGGGCTGTCCCGAGGGGTCGCCCGAAGAGGATTGGTTCCGGGCGGAGAGGGAATTGCACACCAACCAGGTTGGTAGCAGGCGTGCAACGCGCTGAGAGGCAAAGCCGCGAGTCAAGGAGGGATCATGGAGAGACCGGCGAGCGGGTCCAAGGCGAATACGCCCATCTCGATTCTCTGCGTGGAACCCGCGCCCGGGGAATGCGAGGCACTGCAAAGCATTCTCGGGGCTTCCGCGCCACCGGGCGCGGCCTGGCAGGTTCTCGCCAGCCCGAGCATTCGGGCGGCAATGCCGGCAGTGAAGAGGTGGCGTCCGCCGGTAGTGGTTTGCGACAGTCAACCGGCGACGGGGACGTGGCAGGAATTGCTTGGGGCGGTGACGGATTTGCCTGATCCGCCGCTGCTGATTTTGACGTCGCGGCTGGCGGATGAACGTCTTTGGGCCGAGGCGTTGAACCTGGGTGTGCACGACGTGCTGGCGAAGCCTTACGAGAAAACCGAGGTGGCATGGGTGATGAATGCCGCCTTGCGGTATTGGGAGCGGCGGAAGCCGTCTCAGCAGTCCAAGGCCCTGGTTCTGCGCGCGGCGTGTTAAGGGAGCGGCGCGATCAGCAAAACTCAGCGGTCCTCGCCATCGCACCGCCGGCGGCACGTATCTCATCGAGCGCCCGGAGGGAGTCGTCCGCGTTGAGAGCCTCCACGGCATCCGTTACGATCACCACGGGTTTACCGGTCTTGAGCAGGCCGCGAGCGGCAAAGAGCACACAGATTTCGGTGACTACGCCGTATACCACGTAGCGGTCCGCGGCGAGCGTACCGACAATGCGGTGCACGTTGGGGGCAGTGAACGCATCCACGTGCTGCTTCTCAAGCACGATCTGCTGGGCGCCGCCAAGATCCAGCCGACACGGGCGGTTGGGGACGACGATGCGGCGCTCGAGGAGGGTGGGCTCGGCCTTATGCTGGCCCAGCGTGCCGGCTACGCAATGGGGCGGCCACGCCCGGAACTCCGGATCATTTTCTGCGTGCGCATCCGAGGTCGAGACTACCAGAATCCCGTGAGCAGCGGCGTGGTGGTTCAGGCGCACGATATTAGGGACCACTCTTTCGGCGTGGGGAACGTATAAGGCTCCTGCCGGATAGAGAAAGTCAAGCTGCGAGTCGATGTCGAAGAAGACTGTGGACAAGCTCTTTTCATGATACGGGATCAGGAATGATTCAAGCTTGCGCCGCGGCACACGAAGGAATGCCGGCTCGGGCCGGACGCATTCTCCAAACGGCCGTAATGTTGCGCGTCACCGGGTGTGCCCAAGGCCGACCGGCTCAACCCACGGCCAGGCGAATCGTGCTATTTCTATTGTCTGTCATGCACCGGCCTGGAATGCTTTCGATCTGGTTTTTCATCGGCGTGCTGCTGCTTCTTTACGGCGCGCTGATTCTCGGAGCGGGCGTGTGGGAACTCTCCAATCCTTCCGAACACCCTGTGGTAATGGCGAACCTCCACGCCGGGATCTGGTGGGGCGCGCTGCTGGTGGTGCTGGGAGCAGTCTACACGCTGCGGTTTCGGAGGACAGGCTGACGCCTGCGCCACAAGAGTGGCTGGCGGCTGCGCGGGCTGCAATCGGAATTGAGGCAGCAGGGCTGAGCGGTGTGGCAGCACGGCTCGATGGCGAGCTGATCCGTGCGGTGGAGCTGATTCTGTCGCACCCGGGGAAAATCGTGGCCACCGGCATCGGGAAATCCGGGCACGCAGCACGCAATATCGTCGCCACGTTGTGCAGCACGGGTACGGCGGCGGTATTCCTGCATCCGGCGGAGGCGGTGCACGGCGATCTCGGCATCTACACGCCGGGCGACCCGACGGTCCTGATTTCGAAGAACGGGACGTCGGCTGAGTTGATGGCGCTCGTGCCGCTGCTGCGGCAATTCCGGTCGCCTATGATCGGGATTCTAGGGAACGCGGCATCGCCGCTGGCAGGCCAGTTGGACGTGCTGCTGGATGCGAGCGTGGACCGTGAGGCGGATCCGAATAACCTGGCGCCGACAGCGAGCGCTGTGGCCGCCGTGGCCATGGGGCACGCGCTGGCGATCGCGCTGATGGTTGCGAGAAACTTCACGCCGGAGGAGTTCGGCCGTTTTCACCCGGGCGGGCAGCTCGGGCGGAATCTAAAGCTCTGCGCGCGGGCTGCGATGCACGGTCCTGACGACGCGGCTTTCGTGGCGCCAGAGACGCCTCTGAAGGAAGTGATCATCGCCATGACGCGGCGGGCGCTCGGCGGAGCGTGCGTAGTGGAGCCGGGCGGCTCACTGGCGGGATTCATCACCGACGGCGACTTGCGGCGGGCTTTGACGGCGCACGACGATATTCGCGGGCTATGCGCGCGAGACATCATGACGGCTCGCCCGGTGACGGTCAGACCGGAGGCGACTTTGGGGCAGGCGTTGGAGCTGATGGAGCGGCGGCGGTCGCAGATCTCAGTGCTGCCCGTGGTGGACGAAGCCGGGCACGCCGTGGGAATCCTGCGAATTCACGATATCTACCTGGGCACGCGCGCGTAACTCATCCTAAGCTGTTGAAATTACACAACTCTTACAATGCGTCGATGTGGCACTTGTTAGCGTGGGAGGGTGACTCGCACTCAAGGGGAAAGCGCTGTGCTTGCGGCGCGCCGGCAGGGATTGAACTGGGCGACCTCGCTGGTTCTTGCCGTTTTGCATGTGGCCGCGATTGCGGCGTTGTTCATGTTCAGTTGGAAGGCGCTGGCGATCGCAGCCATCTTCTACTATGTGTGCACGGGGCTGGGGATCAGCATGGGGTATCACCGGCTGCACACTCACCGAAGTTATAGAGTCCCGCTGTGGATGGAGTATTTTTTCGCGCTCTGCGGCGCGCTGACGCTGGAGGGCGGCCCGATTTTCTGGGTGGCGACTCACCGGCTGCATCATCAGTTCTCGGACCAGGAAGGCGACCCGCATTCGCCTCGGGACGGCGCGTTCTGGGCGCACATGGGCTGGATCCTGTGGGGGGAAGTGAACCACAACAACACGCGCGTCATGTCGAAGTACGCGCCCGATCTGGCGAAACACCGCTTCTACATCTGGCTGAATAACTACCACTGGGTGCCGAACGTCGTGCTGGGAGCGATCGTGCTGGCGGTGGGCGGATGGCAGATCTTCCTCTGGGCCATGTGCTTCCGTATCGTTGCCGGGATGCATATCACGTGGGCGGTGAATTCGGCTACGCACATGTTCGGCAGCCGCCGGTTCCACACGCGGGACGACTCGCGGAACACGTGGTGGGTAGCGCTGATGAGCTTCGGAGAGGGATGGCACAACAATCACCACGCGCATCCGACTTCGGCGCGGCACGGTCTGGCGTGGTACGAGTTCGACCCGAGCTGGCTGCTGGTGAAGGTGCTCAAGGCGGTCGGACTGGCCAAGGCGGTGCACGTGGCGACGGTGGAGTCCGAGGTCATGGTCGAGCGGCAGGCGGCGTAGAACAGCGCTACTTTGGCTGAGCTAATGGTGCGTCCGGCGGCACTGCGCGGCTGTTCCCGTTCAGGTAGCGATCGAACCAGTACACCTGCCACTTGAGGCTTTCGACGAGGTGCTTGGGCTCGCCGTTGCGAGTCAGGTCGTGGTTCTCGCGCGGGAAGATCACGAATTCGCTCGGCACGTGGAAGTGCTGCAAAGCGCGGAACCATTGTTCGCCTTGCTCGAGCGGGACGCGCTGATCGTCGTCCGAGTGTAGGATCAGGATCGGCGTCTTCACCTCTTTCGCGTAGCGGAGAGGCGAACTCCTCCAATAGAACTCGTAATTCTCGAAGATATCACCGCCGAAGTCGCGTTTGTGCCCGTAGGCGCCGTCGCGCGTGCCGTCGTCGCTGATGAAGTTCGAAATGCTGCGCAGGGTAACGGCGGCCTTGAAACGGTCGGTGTGGCTGACAATCCAATTGGTCATGAAGCCGCCGTAGCTGCCGCCGGTGACGCCCAGGCGCTCGCGGTCGATCCAGGGATATTTTGCGAGCGCCGCGTCTACGCCGTTCATGAGGTCCTGGTAGGCCTTGCCGCCCCACTCCATCTTGACGCCGCGTTGGAATTCCACGCCGTATCCCGTCGAGCCACGCGGGTTGGCAAAGAACACCGCCCATCCGCGCGATGTATAAACCTGAAACTCGTGATACCAGCCCATCCCGTATTGCCCGGCAGGACCCCCGTGGATGCTCAGCACCATCGGGTATTTGCGGCCTTCCTGCCAGCCAACGGGCTTCATGAAGAAGCCGTCCACTTGCCAGCCATCGGCGCTCTTGTATGGCAGACGCTCGATTTCGGGCAACTCCAGGCGCCCCAGCAAATCGTCGTTGGTGTGAGTCAGGCGGCGCTCGGCCGAGCCATCCAGCGCCGAGGCGTAGAGCTCATCGAGCTGGCGGATGTCGTTCGCCGTGTAAACCATTCGGCTTGACGGGTAGTGAATGGCAGGCGCGGTCACGTAGCGCGCTCCCGCCGTGACTGCTTTCACGTCGCCGGTGCGAACGTCGAGCGAGAAGAGATGCTGCTCGCCCTTCCAGCCGGAAACGAAGAGGAGAGCTCCGCCATCGTCGCGCCAGCTCAGGCTGGCGGGCACGTAATCTAGCCGGCGGGCCGCTTGGCGCGACACTCCGCCCTCCGCGCCGGCGATCCAGATGGCTTGAGACTCGTCCTCTTTGGAGGCAGCCAGGTAGGCGATCCATTTACCGTCAGGCGACCAGCGCGGACTGCGATCGCCCTCGTGCCGGTCGGCGATCTGCTTCATCTCACCGCCCGATGCGGAGACGGTCCGGATCTCGTCCACCGCGCCCGGCTCGGTGTCGGTGCGCTCGCTGGCGAAGGCGACGCGAGCGCCATCGGGCGACCACTGTGGGTCGAGGTCGTTGCGCTGATCGCCCGAGGTGATTTGCCGAGCATCGCCGCCGTGGGCTGAGACTACCCACAGATGGCTGCGCAGGGGATCGAAAAAGCTGCGGCCGTTGAATTTGTAATACGACGCAAGATAGTGCCTGGTGTCGGTGGACCTCTCGGCGGGCGCCGGCCCGGTGCGGCTGACGCAGACCAGCCGGGTTCCGTCCGGCGACCAGGCGAACGCAGTCACGCCGTTCTTGAGCGAGGTGATCCGCCGCGCTTCGCCTCCGTCCATCGGCAAGAGTTGCACTTGCGCCGGACGGCCGCCCAGGAACGCCAGGGCTTTGCCATCCGGACTCCAGCGGGGAGACGTCGCGCCGATGGATGAAGTCAATTGCCGCGGCGCGGCGCTGCCGTCGAAGGGAACCAACCAGATCTCGGAATTGCGCCGGTTCTGCTCGGCGTCCACGTGGGTGATGGTGTACGCCACCAGCCGACCGTCGGGGGAAATCTGTGGATCCGCAACATTGGCGAAGAGAAAGTAATCTTCCGGCGTAACGCCTCGCTTGTCGGAAGCGCACAGCATCCCGGCCAGGAATAGAGCGACGAGAATCCGCATGGCCGTTCATCTTACCGCAGGCGTAACCCGCTGCGCCCCCGCAGCGCCTTTTTCGGGTTGCGTTACAATGCGGTTTCTCTCCATCTCACTCCGAGGGTTTTATGCGTCATCTTGTCCTGAACTGTACCGCGGCATCCGTGCTCGCGATTGCCGTGCTTTCCCATGCGCAGACTAAAGGAAAGGCGGCCAAACCCGTGCCGCCTCCTGCCTACGGGAATACAGAGGCGATCTCCGAAGACGAGCTTAAGGTCTACGATTACTTCCTGGCTTCCGATGCGCTGGAGGGCCGCAACTTTCCGTCGCGGGGGTTCGACGCCGCCGCGTTGTACGTGGCCAGCCACGTCGCAGAATGGGGGCTAAAGCCGGGAGGAAGCACGACCGGAACGACCGGTCCACTGCAACCGTTCCTCATGCCCATCGAGCTCGTGGCGCGGCAGGTGGCGCCCGAGGAAAGCAAGCTGACCCTGACCGCTCCTCCGGCGCCCGCCGGCGGACGCGGCGGATTCGGCGGGCAAGGCGGGGGAGGCGGAGCGCGCGGAAACACGTCGAACGAGCCGCGTGCGACGACCTACGAATACAGCAAGGACTGGGTAGTTGGCGCACCGGTCGGATTCGGCGGACGCGGTGCTGGTCCGGAGGCCACTGACGTGTCCGCAAACCTGGTGTTTGCGGGCAATGGATATGTGATCCTCAAAACGAAGATCAATCCCTACGAAGGCCTGGATGTCAAAGGGAAGATCATTGTAGTCGCCGGATTACCGGCTGAGCTGGCGGCGGCCCAGCAGGGCGGCGGCCGCGGCGGCCGGGGACGCGGCGGTGCAGGCGCTGCCGCGGATACGCAGACGCCCGATGCCGCAGCTCAGCCCGGCGCCGGTGCCGGCCGCGGGGCCAATCCGCTCGGCGAACCATGTACGGACTTCCTGACCCCCGAACAGTACGCCGCCAAGAACGGCGCGCTGGCCGTGGTCACGATTGCCAACTATCAGCAACTGTCCGCGATGGCCAATCCTAACGGGGGCGGCCGGGGCGGACGCGGCGCCGGGCTGAACGGCCCGAATTACCAGGTAGTGAAGTTCCGCCCGGGCGGTACCTGCCCAAGCGCGCCATCGATCACCGTCGGAGTCGAACCGACGACGGCGCTGTTTCTGGGGGAAAAATTGAACGGCCAGCAGGTCTTCTACGGCGCCGGCTCGAACGCGAAGCAGGAGTCCTTCGAACTCAACTCGCGCAAGAAGCTGAGCCTGCACATCGCGGTAAAGAGTACGGCGGGCCACGGGGAGAACGTCATCGCCATGATGGAAGGCAGCGACCCGGTGCTGAAGAACGAGTACGTCGTCATGAGCGCCCACATGGACCACATCGGGTTGAGCCAGCCGCTGCCGAACGGCCACAACGTAAACAACGGCGCGGACGACGATGGCTCCGGAACCACCGGGCTGCTCGGCATCGCGCACGCATACGCGATGGGCGCGGCCAAGGGGATCCGGCCCAAGCGCTCGATCATTTTTCTGTGGGTCGGCGGAGAAGAGAAGGGGCTTCTCGGGTCGCAGTACTTCGCCGAGTTTCCGCCAGTGGATCTCAGTAAGGTCGTGGCCGATCTCAACATGGACATGATTGGCCGCACGAAATCGCCCGCCTCGGTGGACCCGAACACGACCCACGTGCTGGTCGATCCGGGCGAGGTGCTGCTCATCGGGCCCAACATCTCCAGCGACGATTTGGGCAAGACCATCGACACGGTCAACGCCGGCTACCAGAAGCTGAAGCTGAATCACTTTTACGATGTGACGAAGCCCGACGATACCCACGACAATCTGGGACCGGCCGGCCGCGGGCAACGCATTTTCTATCGGAGCGACCATTACAACTTTGCGAAGGTCGGCATCCCGATCGCGTTCTTCACGACCGGCCTGCATGTGGACTATCACCAGCCGACCGACACACCCGATAAGATCGACTACAAGGCGCTTCAGCAGATCGCGAAGACGGTCAGCGCGGTCGGCTGGGAGCTGGCAAATCAGCCGGGCCGTCCGAAGCTGAACGAGAAGTTGCCGGACGACCTGTTGAAGGACATGAAGACGGTTCAATCCGAGGGCTGGGGTAAGGTGACGCCGGTGCTGGGGCCGCTGCCGGGGCAGATGTAAGATCTACCCGCAGTAGTCGACCGCAGTCTCCGCCAGAATTCCGGCGAGCTGAACGACGCTCTCCGCGTCTACCCATTCGACATCCGCATGCGCGCCTGCCCCGGCCGCGCCGATCACTACCGTTTCGATGCCTGCTGCCTGCAACAGGGCGGCGTCCATCCAGGGCGTATCGCCGATGTGCGCCGGTGCACGCCGGAGGACTTTCCCCACCGCCCGGTCCACGGCCTGCACGATCGGAGCACCTTCCGCCACCTCGAACGGATCGCGAGTGAAATAGGGCCGGACGGTGGCGCGGAAGTCCATGTCTGAATCGGCGAGCTCGTCGGCGATCGACTGAATCTCGGCGACTGCCAGCGCTTCGGTTTCGCCCGGCACGGTCCGGCGCTCGATGTGCAAGGTGCACGATGGTGCGTACGTGCTAAGTCCCGTTCCGCCGTTGAGGATCGCAGCGTGCAGGGACGGCGGCCCGACCAAGCGATGCGGCTGCCGCCCGCGAAGCTCGCGTTCGAGTTCACTCAGCCTGGCGAGGAACAGTCCCATCTTCATATTGGCGTCTATGCCGAGCTCGAACTTGCTCCCGTGGGCAGCGCGACCCTCCACCGCCACCTCGATCCAGAGGTAGCCCTTGTGCGCGAGGCAGACTTCGAGGGCCGTGGGCTCGGTAACGATCGCGCCATCCACCTTCACGTGATGGATCAGGTCGCGCGTGCCGAGGCTGCCGTATTCCTCGTCCGCAACTGCGGCCACGAGCAAGTCTCCGCGCAGTCTCGCGCCTTCATCGCAGAGGGCCTTGGCAGCCGCCATGCAAGCCGCGAGCGATCCTTTCATGTCGTACGAACCGCGTCCGTAGAGCTTGCCGTCGCGGACCGCGCCCGAGAAAGGCTCCGCCATGCCACGGACGTCCACGGTGTCGCAGTGCGCGTTGAGCATGAGGCTGCGCCCACCGCCCGTGCCCGCGAGGCGGCCCAGCACGGAGGTGCGGCCTGCTTCAGGCTCGAAGACCTCCACTGTCAGACCGCACGCGCAGAGGGAACGGGAGATGAACCCAGCGATTTCTCTTTCTCCCGGCGCGCCCGGCGCCAGGATCGGGTTGACGGAATTGATTCGGACCAGACGCGCGAGCGTGTCTAGGGTATAGCTTCTGTCGATCCGCACGCTACCAATGTACTGCTCCGCCTTCGACGGCGCGCAAAGTAGATCCCCAGCCCGATCGCCAGCCAGCCGATCAGCCTGGCCCAATTGGAAATCCCCAGGCCGCACATCAGCGCCACGTTCATCAGAATTCCCACTGCGGGCACGACCGGCACCCAGGGCGTCCGAAAGGGACGCGCGGCCTCCGGTCTTCGCCGTCGGAGCACGATCACGCCGCCGCAGACGATCACAAACGCGAACATGGTCCCGATGCTGGTCATTTTCCCCACAACCCCGATCGGGGCGAACGCAGAGAATAGCGAGACGAACACCATGAGCAGCAGATTGCTGCGCCATGGGGTGCGGAATCGGGGATGTACCTCGGCGAATACAGGCGGCAGCAGCCCATCCCGCGCCATAGAATAGAACACGCGGCTCTGCCCCATTAGCATCACCAGCATTACGCTGGTCAGGCCCGCCAGGACAGCCAGATTCATCGCCACGCTCAGCCACGGGTACGGAATATGGGCGAGCGCTAGGGCCAGTGGCGCCGCCACGCCCAGCTCACGATAGTTGACGACGCCGGTAAGAACCCATGAGTACAGGATGAAGAGAAGGGTGCACACGGCGAGCGACCCGAAGATCCCCAGCGGCAGGTCCCGCCGCGGGTTCTTCGCCTCCTGCGCCGCGGTGGACACCGCATCGAACCCGATGTAGGCGAAAAACATCACGCCCGCGCCGGCCAGAATCCCACTCCAACCGAACCGCCCGAACTCGCCTTCGTTCGGTGGGATCAGAGGAGCGTGGTTCGCCGGCACGATGTAGCTCCAGCCGATCGCGATGAAGACCAGGATGACGGTCACCTTGAGCGCCACAATCACCGAGTTAACCGACGCGGATTCCCGGATGCCCGCGATGAGCAGCAGCGATACCGCCGCTACGATCGCAACCGCCGGCAGGTTGATCAGCCCGCCGCCCATGCCCCCCTGAAAGGGAGATGAGGCCACGGCGGGAGGGAAGGGAATACCTAGACTCGCCAGAAGCGCGATCAAGGTCTGCGACCACCCGATCGCGACCGTCGCAGCACCCACCGCGTATTCGAGGATAAGATCCCACCCGATGATCCAGGCCCAGAACTCCCCGAAGCTTGCGAAGGCGTAAGTGTACGCGCTGCCCGCAACTGGAATCATGGTGGCGAATTCGCTATAGCACAGCCCGGCGAGCGAACAGCCGATTGCCGCCAGTACGAACGAAATCACAAGGCCCGGACCCGAGTTAGTCGCGGCGGCCACGCCGGTCAGAGTGAAGATACCCGCGCCGATGACCGCCCCGATGCCGAGTGACACGAGGGCACCTGGTCCCAGGGACCGGCGGAGCGCGTTCTGTCCTTCGGATTCCTCGAGGATTCTCTCCAGAGGTTTGGTTCGGAATAGGTCCACGATCCCCAAATCATAAGGCGCGCCGCCATCCGGGTCCCCAACTTTGCGCCCAAACGCCGGATCTGCGCGACGAATTGCTACCGTACCCGCCGGCTGACGGCGTACACTGTCCCTAGCCATGCTCAAGGCCCCCGACTGGCGACGCCCGCGCTGGGTCGCGGCGTTCGCGGTCTTTCCCGCGATCAGTCTCGCGTCGGCCATCTACTACTCGCCCCGGGTGCCCGCGGGCGCCTTGATCATCTGGACCGCCGCCAGCTTGGGGTTTCTCGGGACAATATTCGCGGTCGCCGGCCTGACAGCGTCCAGCCAGCGCTACCGCGCGCGCGAACAGGAGTGGAACGCGGACCGGCTTCACGTCCTCGAAGCTCAGCTCCACCCGCACTTTTTGTTCAACACGTTGAACTCGATCGCGACCCTGATGCACGAAGACGTGGATGCAGCCGACGAGATGATGACGAAGCTCGCAACCCTGTTGCGCCGTACCCTGAATCACAACGGCGCTTACGAAATCCCGCTGCGCGAGGAGTTGGAGATTCTGGAGATCTATCTGGACATCCAGCGCACGCGCTTCGCCGACCGTCTGACCACAGTGGTAAACGCCGACCCCGGCGCGCTGGATGCCATGGTGCCGCGCCTGATCCTGCAGCCGCTGGTAGAAAACGCGGTGCGGCACGGCATCGCGCAGCGCACCGGTCCCGGCCGGATCGAGGTTCGCGCGTGGCGGGAGGATGGCACGCTCAAGATGACCGTCCTCAACGATGGCGCGGGCTGGCAGGCGCGCGAAGGGGGATCGGGCGGTCTGGGCCTCGCCAACACCCGCGCACGGCTGGCGGAGCATTTCCAGAATCGTTTTCATTTCGATCTTCACGCGGCCGGCGATGGCGGCGCCGTCGCGGAGATCGCCGTTCCGGTGAGACCATGCCCATCCGCACGCTGATTGTCGACGACGAGCCTCTCGCGCGCCGCCGCCTGCGGGCGTTTCTGCGTCCCGAGGCTGGAATCGAGATCGTCGGCGAGTGCGGCGACGGCGACCAGGCCGTGGCGTCGATCTCTAAGCTGCGCCCGGACCTGGTCTTCCTGGACATTCAGATGCCGGGCAAGAGCGGGTTCGCCGTGCTGGCCGAGCTCGATGCGCGGCACCTGCCGCTGATTGTGTTCGTCACCGCGCACGATCAGTACGCAGTTCAGGCATTCGAGCAGCGCGCCCTCGATTATCTCCTGAAACCTTTCAGCAAGGCGCGGTTCCAGGACGCGGTTTCCCGTGCGCGCGACCGCCTCGCGGGCCCCGAGACCGGCGATTTTCGCGGGCGCATCGCGGGCCTTTTGCGTAGCGTGGCCGGCCCGAAGACACATCTTGTGGTCAGGACGGGCGGTCACTCGGTGCTGCTCCAGACAGCCCGCATCGAGTGGGTGGAAGCTGAGGGCGATTATGTCCGCATACATGCGGGCCGCGAAGCCTATCTCACGCGCCAGACGATGAACCGGATCGAGGCCGAGCTCGGCAGCGGCCGGTTCGTGCGCATCCATCGCTCGACGATCGTCAATCTGGAATTCATCAAGGAGATCCATTCCCTGCCGGGAGGCGACCACGTCATTACGCTCCGCGACCTGACACAGGTGACTCTCAGCCGCGGTTACCGCGACCGCCTGGAGCACGCGCTGGGGCAGAGGCTGTAAAGAGCCTGCTCTAAAGTTTTCTGCGATGCATCCGATAAGTTCCCTGAGGAGATAGGTTTGCCGCGACGCGTCCACCGTTGGGCCGCTCTTCGGTCTGGCTTGTTTCTGTTGACTGCCGTTGCCAGCGCGGAGCACTACCGGTTCCGTCAGTTTGGGCCCGAGGATGGTCTGAACACGGCCGTTTCGAGTCTGGTGCAAGATCGCGCCGGATTTCTCTGGGTTGGCTCCGGCAACGGGCTTTTCCGGTATGATGGATCCCGCTTTCAGCGCTTCGGACTCGAGGAAGGGCTGCCGAACCCCTCCATTCGTGGCATGACGGAGGCTCCCGACGGTACCTTGTGGGTCATCACGGGCCGCGGACTGGTGCGCCGCAGGAATAATTCGTTCGAGGTGATGGACCTGGGCCCGGCCGCGCAGGATCTTCGTGCCATCGATGTCGCTGCGGATGGAAGGGTCTATGTTGGTTTCCATCACGGGCTTTTGTCGGCCATGCCAGCTCCCGGACAGTCGCGCATCACGTTTGCTGACGTGCCCGCCGCGCCGGGCGAGCCGGTAAGCGGGGTTCTGGCCGAAGCCTCTGGAAGGGTGTGGTTCGGTTGCGGCCGGAAGCTCTGCTTGATCGATAGCGGCAGTTTGCGCGTGTTCGGCGAGTCCAACGGTTTGCCGCCCGAACGCTGGCAGTCTATTCTGCGCGACCGTTCCGGCGGACTATGGATTCGAGGCTCACAGCATCTCTATTTCCAGCCGTCGGGCGGGGACCGGTTCATCGCGCGGGATCGGGGCCTGCCCCAATCCAGCAACAACAACATGAGTGTTGTTCAGGACGACCACGGGGACATTCTGGTGACAACCGACCGTGGATTGGCGAAGTGGAAATCGACCGGCTGGCAACTCACTGGAATGGCCCAAGGCTTGGAGTCGGAGGCGGTCACCGCCGTTCTGGAAGACCGCGAAGGCTCGATCTGGATCGCCCTTTGGGGTGTCGGGTTGGTGCGTTGGCCCGGTTCGAATGAATGGACCAGTTGGACTACGGCCGACGGTCTTAGCAACAACATTGTCTGGGCGGTTCTGCGCCATCCATCGGGCTCGATCTGGGCCGGCACCGACCACGGCCTGGTGCGACTGCAGGAAGGAGGAGCAACGAGGGTTTGGACCCAACACGAAGGGCTGGCGGGCGACAAAGTCAAATCCCTGGTTCTCGGGCCGGATGGCGCTATCTGGGCGGGCTGCTTGCCGGGGGGCGTTTCACGTATCGACCCGCGGACCAACGCTATCCGCAGCTACGGGCAAAATTCGGGCCTCGCCGACGAGCGTGTGATCGCCCTTCATCTGGATGGCGAGCGAAGACTCTGGGCCAGCACCTCGGACGGCCTGTACCGTTCCGAAAAGCTCGGCAACGGAATGCGCTTCCAACGGATGTTGCCCCCGGGAGCGTCCGATGGCACAATTTTCTTCCGGTTCTATCGCGACCGGCAGGACCGCATCTGGGTCGGAAGCACGCGCGGCCTCTATCGTTACGATCACGGCAAATGGGAGCGATTCGGTGCCGCCGACGGCCTTAAGACGGACAGCATCACACACATAGCGGAAACGCCGGACGGCGCGATTTGGGTTTCGTACCGGGAACCGGTCGGCCTCGCTCGCCTGACCTTCCCTGGCGGAGTGCCGCGGGCGGAGCAGTTCACTCAACGTGAAGGACTTCCCTCGAACTACATCATCTTTCTCGGCATCGACTCCGCCGGCCAGCTCTGGGTGGGAACCGACAACGGCGTGGCGCTCCATTCCGGCCGGCAGTTCCGGGTCTTCACGCACGACGATGGACTGATCTGGGACGATTGCGCCGCCAATTCTTTTCTGGCCGAGCCGGGGGGCGCAGTCTGGATCGGGACGCTGAAAGGCCTCTCCCGCTACCGGCCTGCCGGTCCCCCAGCCCTGACTCCTCCTCCACCCGCGGTCATCACCGGCGTCCGTTTCGGCGATCGACCAGCCGACCCAGCTAACCCCATCCGGGTCCTCTTTCGGGATCGCGACTTCCTGGTTAATTTCGCGGCCCTCAGTTTTCTCAGCGAGAAGAAGATCCGCTTTCGATACCGTCTCGCGGGGTTGGACGACCATTGGGTCGAGAGCGCCTTACGCGAAGCACGTTACCCTAGTCTTCCTCCAGGAAACTATCGCTTCGAAGTAGCGGCGCGTATCGGGTCCGGTCCGTGGAGCCCGGCGCCCGCGTCCGTCACGTTTTCGGTAGTGCCGCCGTGGTGGGCCACCTGGTGGTCACGCGGGCTGGCGGGGGCGCTGCTGGTACTCGCTATGGTGTCCAGTGTCCGGGCCCGCATGCGCCGGATTCAACGCGAGAACCGCCGGCTGGAGAACGCAGTCCAGGAACGGACGGGCGAACTCGAGTTGCAAAAGGAACTGGTCGAGCGCCAGAAGGGGGAGATCGAAGGCCTGCTCCGCCGCGCACAGGAGGCTTCGCGGCTCAAAAGCGAGTTCCTCGCCAACATGAGCCACGAGATCCGAACTCCGATGAATGGGGTGATCGGTATGACCCAGTTGGTGCTCAACACGGCCCTCGATAGCGAGCAGCGCGAGTACCTTTCTACTGTCCGTGAATCGGCTGAATCCCTCCTGGTCGTCATCAACGATATCCTCGATTTCTCCAAGATCGAAGCCGGCAAGATGGAACTCGCCAGTCAGCCATTCGACCTCATGAAGTGCGTCGGGGATTCGCTAGCCATGTTCTCCTGGAAAGCGCAGGAGAAGGGAATCCGGTTGACGCTGAAGTGCAGCCCGGACCTACCGCGAATGGTGAAAGGAGACTGCGACCGGCTGCGCCAAGTGCTCCTGAACCTTGTCGGGAACGCGATGAAGTTTACCGAGCAGGGCGAGGTAAGCCTGAGCGTCGAACCGGTTGCCAACAATTTGGGACAGGTCCACTTCACCGTCCGCGACACCGGAATCGGTATTGAGCCCGGCAAACAATCGGTAATTTTCGAGGCGTTCGCCCAAGCCGACCGGTCCCCCCGCCAGCAGGGAGGAACAGGATTAGGCTTGGCCATCTGCTCGAGTTTTGTGCAACTGATGGGCGGAAGAATCTGGGTGGAAAGCGCACCCGGCGCCGGCAGCAGCTTCCATTTCACTGCGACTCTGCCGGCAGGTGACTCGCCGGACACCGGGTCTCTGCCGCCCGCGGCGGAAGCGGGCGTCTCCTCGAGGACACCATCCTGCCTGCGGATCCTGCTCGTCGAAGACAACGCTGTAAACCAGAAACTGGCTCAGCGAGCCATCGAGAAAATGGGTCACACCAGTGTCCTTGCGGAAAATGGAGCCCGTGCGGTCGAAGCCTGCCGTCGAGAACGGTTCGATGTCATTTTGATGGACCTCCAGATGCCCGAGATGGACGGCTTTGAGGCCACGTCCCGGATCCGCGAGGTCGAACGCGTGGAGGACCACCATACTCCGATCATCGCCATGACGGCGCATGCGATGCACGGCGATCGCGAACTGTGCCTGCGTGCGGGGATGGATGACTACATCGCTAAGCCCGTCAACCTGCAGGCTCTGGCCCGTATGATCGAGCGCTACCGGTGCGGCGTTGGGCAGCCGGTCGCCTGAAGGGGCCTATCTAATAACATGAAGAAATGGGATTCGGGGCCCTCCTCCTCCTTGCTGGCGTTGCGCAGGCGCAACAGTGGGTTCCGCAGGTCAGCAACTCCACCGCTTCCCTCCGCGGCGTGAGCGCAGTGAACGAAAAGATCGTGTGGGCGAGTGGCAGCGCTGGAACTGTTCTGTACACGACCGACGGAGGTGCCAGCTGGTCGATCAGCAAAGTCCCCGGCGCCGAGGGGCTCGATTTTCGAGGGATCCGTGCTGTCGATGGCAAAACTGTCTACGTAATGAGCGCCGGCGCCGGAGATAAGTCGCAGATCTATAAAACCTCCGATGCCGGTCTGCACTGGACCCTGC
>Ga0335080_10001069_pt1 | contig 26270 bp, 22 predicted proteins | sample Lox_Sample_34_FD_206720 | JGI IMG/M metagenome (GOLD analysis project Ga0335080, IMG submission 206720) | Soil microbial communities from Loxahatchee National Wildlife Refuge, Florida, United States - Lox_Sample_3.4 | ecosystem: Environmental > Terrestrial > Soil > Wetlands | place: USA... | reverse complement strand
TCGGCACCTATTCAGTCGCGGTGCTGGCGAAGGAAAACGGCGTGCCGTTCTACGTGGCCGCGCCCATCTCGACGCTCGACCTCGCGCTCGCCACCGGCGCAGGCATCCCCATTGAGCAGCGCGGTGCGGCCGAGGTGACACACGTTTTCGGCGTGCCCGTGGCGCCCGAGGGCGTCGCTGTGCAGAACCCCGCTTTCGACGTCACGCCGAACCGCTACGTCACCGCCATCATCACCGAGCGCGGTGTGGCCCGCGCGCCTTACGAAGAGAGCCTGCGCGCGCTCGCTCACGGCGTGCCGGACACCAGTTCGATCTGAAACAGCTTCGGCCACAGCTTCCCGGTGATGAACAGACGCCTGCCCGCGGCGTCGTATGCGATGCCATTAAGCACATCGGCCTGGGCGCGCTCGGCGGCGCTGAGCAGTCCGCTGCAATCGATCCAGCCGAGCACGCGGCCATCCGCGGGTGAGATGCGGGCGATGCGGTCGGTAGTCCAGACGTTGGCGTAGATCTCGCCGTTCACCCATTCCAGTTCGTTGAGCCGTTCCACGGGTTTCGCGCCATCGTGGACGCCGATGTGCCGGATCTCGCGCAGCGTGGCCGGGTCCCAGACGCGGATTTGCGCGCTGCCGTCGCTCATGTAGATCTGCCGGCCGTCGTTGGCGAGGCCCCAGCCTTCGCCGGGATAGCTGAATGTGCTCAGCCGTGCAAAGGAATCCTGACGGTAGACAAAGCCCTTGTTTGTCAGCCAGGTCAGCTCGAAAATGCGGCCGTTGAGCACGGTGATGCCTTCGCCGAAGTACTGGCCCGCGAGGTGGATCTCCCGCAGCACCTTGCCGGTTTCAAGCTGTACCTTGCGCAGCGTCGAGCGGTTCTCGAGGCCCGTGCCCTCGTAGAGGAAGCCGTCGCGAAACTCGAGGCCCTGGGTGAAGGCCCCCGGATCGTGCGGATAGACGTGCACCACGCGAACCGTGGAGATGGGCGCCTGGGCGAGCAGGCTGACGGCGGCAAGAACGGCGGCGAGGAAGGCGCGCATCTATCCCATCGTAAGCGCCGTCTTGAAGTGGCGCGGCAGGCCCTTCCACTCGGCCGCGCGCGGCGATATGATAGCGACCGAAAGGAAACCGACGAATGAGGATAGCCTTACTTGCCCTCTCCGCCTTTATTTCTACCGGACTCTTCGTCAACGCCCAAACTAGCATTGACGATTCTCTGCAGAGTCTCCGGGACGCGGTGACAGCGAAGGATGTCGACAAAGTGAAGACGCTGGCCGCGAGCGTATCGGAAGCCGCTACGAAGATCACCTCGGGGCCCGAGCCCACAACTGAGATTGACAAGGACCAGGTGGCCCGGGCGAAGGACGCACAGTCCTATGCCGAGTACGCGCTGTACACGACGGCGCTGGCGTCCGATGCGGCCACGCGAGTGGATCTGTTCGCCACGCTGGAGCAGATTGGACCAGCCAGCAAGTACTTGAACGACGGCTACGCGTACTACTTCCAGTCGTTGACGCTGACCGGCGACACGGCGAAGATTCCGGCCATTGCCGAGAAGGCGCTCAAGAGCCTGCCTTCCAGTCCCGATGTTCTGGCGCAGCTCATGAACCTGGCGGCGCAGAAGAGCCAGAACGACAAGGCCGCCTCGTATGCGCAGAAGCTGATCGCCGTGCTGGCCAAACGGCCGAAGTCGGAGATCATGCCGGACGCCGAATGGGCGAAGAAGAAGACTGGCATGCTGGGTAGCGCGCATATGGTGAGCGGGCTGATTCTGGTGGCGCAGGGCAAGAACTATCGCGCCGATCAGGAACTGCGCGCGGCGCTGCCGCTGGTGTCCGATGATATGCAGAAGGCGGCGGTATTGTTCAACCTCGCGCTGTCGAACTACAATCTCGGGTCGGTTGGACTCAACAGGGCGCAGGTGTTGGACGCGGCGAAGTTCAGCCAGCAGTGTGCCGCCATCAAGAGCCAGTATCAGGACCAGTGCGCGCACAATGTCACCGCGATGAAGGCGTACGCGGCGAACATGCACTGATTCGGCGGGCCGCGGGTCAGTCGCCTTTGATCATGTGCGCCACCCGCGGCACACACCCGATCTCGAAGAAGTCGCGCGCGCTCTCGCTCACCGAGTTGGCGATCTCCTGCAACAGCGAGAGGTACATCATCCGTTCCTCAAAGGTGGCATCGCCGCTGCGCATCAAGGCTATCACCCGGCGGATGAGAGATGCCCGCTTGTCGAACGTCTCCGCGATGCCCTCGATGTTCTCGTTGAGGAATTTGATGGCGGTGTTTTCAGCTTCTTCGAGCTGCCGCGGTGTCCAGGATGCGAAGTCAGGGAGATCAGCCATTGCCGCCGCCTGCAAGTTAAGTCTTCGAGGCCCGTAGTTCGTCTCACAATTCCTCATCGAACCGGGGCCGTCAACTACAATCAAGGTTGATCCAGCTCACCTCGGCCGGAAAACGTTTCGGCCCCAAACTGCTTTTCGAAAACCTCGACTGGCTGATCACTCCGCGCGACCGCATCGGGCTCGTGGGTGCGAACGGTACGGGCAAGTCCACGCTGCTCAAAGTATTGGCTGGCAGCGATTCGCTCGACTACGGGTCGATGCAGCGAATGAAGGGCATCAGCGCGGGCTATCTGCCACAGGAAGGCCTGAATCTTTCCGGCCGCAGCGTATTCGCCGAGTGCATGACCGTGTTCGCCGATCTCGCCGAGATGGAGCGCGAGATGGAGGCGATCACGCACCGTATGCCCGACCTCGACCCTGCGTCCGAGGAATATCGCCAGATCTCGGAGCGCTATCACACTCTCGAGAACGAGTTCAGTGCCCGCGATGGCTACACCGTGGAGGCGCAGGTAGGGACGGTGCTGGGCGGGCTCGGGTTCCCGCGCGCGGACTGGACACGGCGCACCGAGGAGTTTTCGGGCGGCTGGCAGATGCGCATCGCGCTGGCGAAGCTGCTGCTGGAGAAGCCGAACCTGCTGCTGCTGGACGAGCCGACCAATCACCTCGATCTGGAAGCTCGCAACTGGCTGGAAGGGTACCTGACGGATTACCCGAACGCGTTTGTGCTGATCTCGCACGACCGCTATTTCCTGGACGTGACGGTGAAGAAGATCGTCGAGATCTGGAACAAGGGCGTTCACTTCTATCCGGGGAACTACGAGCAGTACCTGACTCGCAAGGCCGAGCGGCTGTCGCAACTGGAGGCCGCGTATCGCAACCAGCGCGAGCGCATTGAGCAACTGGAGGCGTTCATCAATCGCTTCCGCTATCAGGCGACAAAGGCGAAGCAGGTGCAAAGCCGGATCAAGGAGCTCGACAAGATTGAGCGCATCGAGCTGCCGCAGGAGGAGAAGACGATCCACTTCTCGTTCCCGCAACCGAAGCCGAGCGGGCGCATCGTGGCCGAGTTCCGCAACGTTTCGAAGAGCTACGGCGACAAGTTCGTGTTCGGCGGGGTGAACTTCACGATCGAGCGGGGCGACCGGATCGCGCTGGTGGGCGTGAATGGCGCGGGCAAATCGACGCTGATCAAGCTGCTGGCGGGCACTGAGGCGCTGACGTCTGGTTCGTACACGCTGGGGCACAACGTGGAGCCGGATTATTTCGCGCAGGACCAGTACAAGGAGTTCGACCCGAACGCGCGGATTCTGGACGACCTGGGCACGGTGACCAGCCGCGCGACGCAGACCGAGTTGCGCAATCTGCTGGGGTGTTTCCTGTTCAGCGAGGACGATGTGTTCAAGCCGATCGGGGTTCTGTCGGGCGGCGAGCGGAACCGGTACGCGCTGGCGCGGATGCTGCTGCAGCCTTCGAACTTCCTGCTGATGGACGAGCCGACGAACCACCTGGATATGCGGGCGAAGGATGTGCTGCTGGAGTCGCTGCAGGAGTTCAACGGGACGGTGGTGTTCGTATCGCACGACCGGTACTTTATCGACAAGCTCGCGACGCGGGTGTTCGAGATCGGCGAGGGCGAGGTGCGGGTGTTCCCGGGCAACTACGAGGACTACCTGTGGCGCAAGGCCGGCGGTACGGTGGATCTGAGCGGCATGGTGGCGGCCGAAGATGCTCCGGCGGTTGTGGTTGAGGCGGCCGAGCCCGCCGTGAAGGCGAAGCGGATGAACCCGATGAAGCTGCGCCAGATGCAGGAGCGGGCGAGCGAGATCGAAGCCGAGGTGGCGCGGCGGGAGGCGGAGATCGCGCAGGCCGAGCAGGAGCTGGGGCACTTCGTCAGCGTGGAGGAGACGATGCGGCTGACGGGTGTGGTGGAGGGGCATCGGGCGGCGAACGAGGCTCTCATGCGGGAATGGGAGACGCTGAGCGCGGCGATCGAAGAGAATTCGTAGGACAGGGCCATGCCCTGTCGACAGCGCACGGCGCGTTTCTATTTCGCCGTTGCGATCACTGCCTCGAACGCCAATTTCGGTTTGCCCTGGCGATCGAAGAGGAGCGGGTAATTCGTGCGGCCGTGGACGGGCCAGTTGTTGAGCCAGGAGCTGGCGTCGGTGAGTCCCCAGAAGGTCACTCGATTGACGATGTCCTTGTGCTTCATGTAGACCGCGAAGAGGCCGGCGTAACGGTCGGCGAGCGCTTTCTGCTGAGCCTCAGGGAGGCCGTCGGGCCAGGGGTTCAGTTCCTTGCGAGCCTGAATGCTGAGGGAGACATCGGCGGTGTGCGGCCCGGGCTGAGGAAGTACCGTGATGTCGAGTTCGGTGATGGCCACCTTCACTCCCAGCGCGCCGAGGGCGGCGATGGCGTGGTCTTCGGCTTCGAATGACGGCCAGTCCATGTGGTCGTGGCCCTGGATGCCGACAACGGCGACGGGCACGCCCGCGGCTTTCAGGTCGGAGATGAGCTTCAGAGCTCCCTTCAGCTTGGGTTCGTTTTCGAGCGAATAGTCGTTGTAGTTGAGCGTCGCGGCGGGGTCGGCTTCGTGGGCGTATTCGAAGGCCTTCTGGACGTAGTCGGGGCCGATGATCTGGAGCCAGAGCGATTTGCGGAGGCTGCCGTCTTCATCCAGCGCTTCGTTGACCACGTCCCAGTCCTGAATGCGGCCTTTGTAGCGGGTGACTATGGTGTGGATGTGGTCGCGCATGCGGGCGAGTAGCGCGTCGCGGGTGAGCAGCTTGCCGTCGGCGTCGTGAAAGACCCACGAGGGCGTCTGACTGTGCCAGATGAGGCAGTGGCCCACGATGTACATGCCGTGCTTTTCGCCGTAGTCGACGTACTTGTCGGCGGGGCCGAAGTTGTACTGGTCGGGTTTGGGATGGATCTTTTCCCACTTCAGGTCGTTCTCGTCGGTGACGGAGTTGAACTGGGTGGTGATGAGGTCAACGTCTTTGTCGGCAGAGGCCTGGGCGGTGTTGATGGCGACACCGATGTAGAAGGCTCCCTTGAAGGCGTCTTTGAGGGTAGCGGGCGCCGAGGCCTGGGCCGCCAGCGCCGCCATGGCTACGAGGATGAAAGACTTCATTGCGCGAACTTTTCCCGGCGTGCGGCCAGCTCCTGCGCGATTTCCTGCGTTCGGGTGCGCGAGAGCGGATAGAACAGCATGCAGGCCGCGCAGGCGAAGAAGGCCACGGCGGAGTAGACGCTGGCCGTGAGCAGGATTCCCTGGAGCGCGCTCGGAGTCTGCTCGGCGTTCGGGACGTAGCCGTAGGCGTCGAAGAGCCAGCCGGAGATGAAGCCGCCCAGCGCGAGGCCGGCCCAGAGCGCGAAGACGACGGCGGCCGTGACGGTGCCGGTGGCGCGGCGGCCCGTCCTCCATTCGCCGTAGTCGGCGACGTCGGCCATCATCGACCACACGATGGGGCAGGACCAGCCGTACGCGAACTGGCGCAGCACTTCCACGCCGATGATCACGACGGTAGCGGTGGGCGGGATGAAGTATAGCGCTCCGGCGAAGATGCCGGTGAGCACCATGCTGAGCATCAGCAGATTGCGCTTGCCCATGCGCCGCGTCAGGGGCGTGGAGAATGTCACGCCGATCAGCAGCGAGGCAAGTCCGAAGCCGTTCAGCCAACTGAAGCCCAGCCGGTTGTGCGCGTTGTAGGTGAAGAAGGGCAGCATGACGCTGCTGCGCATCACGATGGCCGCGAAGTAGCAGGTGGTGGCAAGGAAGAGCGCGATCCACGGGAGGTTCTTCGTCAGGTCCGCCATATCCTGACCGAAGGAGCTCTTCTGGCCGGGATCGGGCTGGATGCGCTCCTTCGTGGTGGCGAAGGTGATGAGGAACATGATCACGCAGGCCGCGGAGAAAATACCCATGGTCCACTGATAGCCCTTGGCGCTATCCTTGCCGCCGAAGTACGCCACCATCGGCACGGCGAGGCTCTGGACGATGAAGCCGACGGAGTTGGCGAAGATCTGACGCCAGCTTGCGACGCTGTTGCGCTCGTCGGGGTCGCCGGTGAGCACGCCCATCAGCGAAGCGTAGGGGACGTTGTTGATGACGTAGATGACTCGGAGGAGCGTGTAGGTAACCCAGGCGTAAATGAGCTTGTTCGCGATGCTCATCTGCGGCGTGGTGAAGGTGAGCACGCTGATGATGCCGAAGGGAATGGCGGTCCAGAGCAGCCATGGACGGAACTTGCCCCAGCGGGAGGTGGTGCGGTCGGCGATGACGCCCATGACGGGGTTGAGGCAGGCCGCGCCGAGTCCGACGACGAGGAACAGGGTCCCAGCCTGCTTCGCGGTGAGGCCGAACGTGTCGGTGTAGAAGCTGAGCTGGAGAGCGAGCAGGGTCTGGAAGATGAAGTTGGCGGCGGCATCGCCGAGGCCGTAGCCGATCTTCTCTCCAACCGAAAGTCTCTCGATGTTTGCCATGGCTATTCGGTCACTTTCAGGGTGACCTTCTGCAGGTCGGCGTCGCGCGAGGAGGTGCCTACCATGATGGTGAACTCACCGGGTTCGACGACGTACTTCATGTCCACGTTCCAGAACTTGAGCAGGTCGGGGGTGATGTCGAAGGAGACGGTGCGGGTCTCGCCGGGCTCGATCCAGACCTTCTGGAAGCCCTTCAGCTCCTTGATGGGGCGCGTGACGGAGCTGACCATATCGCGGATGTACATCTGGACCGTCTCCGAGCCGGCGCGCGAGCCGGTGTTGGTGACGTCGGCGGTGACGCGGGTTGTGCCGTCCTTCTTCATGCGCGCTTTCGCGAGTTGGACGTTGGCGATGGAGAAGGTGGTGTAGCTGAGGCCGTAGCCGAAGGCGAAGAGCGGCGTGACGTCGTCGAACAGATAGCCGCGGCGCGCCGATGGCTTGTAGTTATAGAAGACGGGCAGGTGGCCGGCCGAGCGCGGGAAGCTCATGGGGAGCTTGCCGCCGGGGTTGAAATCGCCGAACAGAACGTCGGCGACGGCGCGTCCGCACTCCTGGCCGAGATACCAGCACTCGTAGATCACCGGTACGCTCTCCACCAGGTAGTTGGGAGCCAGGGGCCGTCCGTTGAACAGGAACGCGACGATCGGTTTGCCGAGCGCGACCATGGCCTTGATGAGTTCGTTCTGGCGGCCGATGAGGTCGAGATCGGTGCGGTCGCCCATGTGATTCAGGTTCCAGGCTTCGCGCGAGGTCTGCTCGTTGCCGCCGATGGCGAGGACGATGACGTCGGCCTTCTTCGCCACCTTCACCGCTTCGGCGATCTGTTTACGGTCTTCGACGGCGTCGCTGGGGACCACGTCGTCCTGGTTCCAGGAACCGCCGATGGTGATCTTGCAGCCTTCGCTGTAGAGCACCTTCATGCGCTTGCCGACTTTCTGCTGGATGCCTTCGAGCACGGTGACGTTGCGCTTCGGCACGCCGCTATAGCCGCCGAGCAGGCTGCGATGCGCGTTGGGGCCGATGACCGCGACGGTCTTGATGGCGTTCCGGTCGAGCGGGGCGATAGCGCCGTCGTTCTTGAGGAGGGTGATGGTTTCCTGCGCGGCGCGATAGGCGAGGGCGGTGTGGGCGTCGCAGCCGACCAATTGATCGGCCTCGTCCGGATCGACGTAGGGATCGTCGAAGAGACCCATCTTGAACTTCCACTCGAGCATCGGCGCGACCATGGCGTCGAGTTGCGATTCCTTCAGGCGGCCTTTTTTCACTAGCTCGACGAGGTGGAGGTAGGCGTCGGGGTCGGGCAGCTCGATGTTGATGCCTGCTTCGACGGCGAGCACGGTGGATTCCTTCTTGTCGGCGGCGACGAAGTGGCCATGGGTGTCGGGGCGATAGCCGAGCTCCCAGATGGCGTAGTAGTCGGAGACGACGAAGCCCTTGAAGCCGAACTCCTTGCGCAGGACGTCGTTCATAAGCCACTTGTTGGCGTGCGAGGGCGCGCCGTCCACTTCGTTGTAGGAGGCCATCACGCTGATGGCGCCGCCTTTATCGAGGGCTTCCCTGAAGGTGTAGAGGAACGTTTCGCGGAGGAGGCGCAGAGAGACGTTGGCGGGCGCGCAGTTCATGCCGGACTCGGGCTGGCCGTGTCCGACGAAATGTTTCAGCGTGGCGATGAGGCGGCGCTTGTCTTTGAAGGTTGCGTCGCCCTGGAAGCCGCGCACCGCGGCGATGCCCATGCGGGAGACGAGATATGGGTCTTCGCCATAGGTCTCTTCGACGCGGCCCCAGCGCGGATCGCGCGCCACATCGACGACGGGCGTGAGGGCCTGATGCGCGCCGCGGGAGCGTGCCTCGGCGGCGGTCATGGTGAAAAGCGATTCGACGAGCTCAGGGTTGAAGGTACCAGCGAGGCCGATGGGTTGCGGAAAGCTGGTGCCGCCCGGTCCAGCGTGTCCGTGCAGGCACTCTTCGTGGAAGATGACCGGGATGCCGAGGCGGCTGTTTTCGAGGAAGAACTGCTGAATCTGGTTAGTGACGACGGCCATCTGACGCGCGTCACGTCCGCCGCCGGCATCGCTCGGGCGACCCACCTGTCCCATGCCGTGACCCTTCTTAAACGCGGCCTTCGCCTTCTTCAGATCGAAGTTGCCTTGTTCATCCACCAGCGTCTGCGCCTTCGACTGCCACACGCAGAGCATCTGCGCTGCTTTTTCCTCGAGCGTCATTCGCGAAAGCAGATCTTTCACGCGCCTGGCGACGGGCACGGCGGCGATCTTGTAGGCGGGCGCGGCTGATTTCCTGGCCACGCGCGGCTTCTTCACGACGCGCGGTTTGGCGGGGGGCGTCTTCTTCATGGGATTCCTTTGCGTCAAGTAATATCCGGGGGATGAGTCCGGCTCGGTCGGGAACACCGCTGTCGGGGCGTTCCTCGCGTTTCGTTTCGGCCTCGAACTAAGAGGGATTGTACAGGAAAGACGGGATTGAATCCACTGGAGTCAGAATCGCCGGACGGCCCCGTGATAGAAGAAACGGCCGAGGCCTGCGGTGAAGATCAAACAGCCGTAGAGGGCGTGCTCGAAAGCGGACACGAAGACTGAGCCGGTTTGAAGGTAGCGCCATGCGAAGAGGCCTCCGGCGAGCGCGGAGAGGCCGATGGCCCAGCCGTTTCGAAACACCACGTGCAGGAATCCGAAGGCGACGGCGCTGGCGATCGCGACACCAAGGCCTCCGCCGAACAGGGGTCGGTAGCGATGAAAGAGAAAGGCCCGGTAGATGATCGTTTGCGGATAGACGGAGAGAACGGGGTAGAGAACCATGATCGCGGCCCACAGGATGGGGTTGGTTCGCGGAAGGCTGAGAAACAGGCCGGGCGCGAAGTGCCGGACGGCGAGCAGTAGCACAACAGCGGCTACTACGAACGGTACGAGAATACTCAGCGCGCGACCGCGGATCGCGGCCGCATTCCAGAGTTGACGCCGGTCGAACGAGGGATCGCGCAATAAAGCCACAAGGCAGACGGCGAAAAACAACCACAGCGCGGGCAGCGCGGGAATGCGATGACGCGTGAAGGCAAACAGGGCCGGGAGGCCGAAGAAGACGAGCGCGAACTCAATGGTCCGCATCGGGCGTGGCGGCCTGCGGCGGGCGGTCGAAGATCGACGGGTCGATCATCAGGTTGGGCGTGATCTCGGTGAATCTTTCGACCCAGCTCACAGACGCGCTCGATTCGCTCACCGAATAAGGCACCATGACGCCGGCCACCGGGCGATAGTCGTCGGGGACGAGGACGACGGTGGACTTGCCGCCGGAATCGAGCGGCTGTTCCATTTCGAATCGGATCATGAGTCCGGAGGCGACATCGAAGAACATCCGGTAGGTCCAGGGATCGAGGGTGGTTTCCAACACCCAGGCTTCCTTACTATCGAGCGTGGTCTTCTCCTTCACCGCGAGACCCGGGTAGACATCCTTCATGTGTAGAGCCCGGTCGAGAACGGCGGTGCGGCGGAGATCATCGAGTTCAGGCCCGGTAATAACGCGCAGGCCAGTGCGGGGGTCTTCACTCCAGCCGAGGGAGCCATCGAATCCCTGGCGCATTTTCCCGACGCCAGGCAGCTCGATCGCCACCAGCAGCTTATTGGGGGACATCAGCCAGGAGGTGACGGTGCCTTCGAGTCCGGCGCCGGCGATGGTGATCGTGCCTTTGCCGATGCGCGACATCAGCTTCTGGATGGCCGCCTTGCCGCCGAGCGCGCGGATGTAGTGGTTGAGGACGTCATCCACGGTGGGCGCCTCCGTCTGCGCGAGGCAAACGGAGGCGAGCGGAATCGACAAAAGGGCACTGAAGGCGCGAACCGGAAGGCGCATTACTTCGCTGGCGTGCCCTCAGCCGGAGCGGGCACCGGCGCGGGAGATGGGGCAGGTGCCGGCGCCTCCGGAGCGGGTTTGGCAAACTTGGCGTCGTCAATAGCGACGTTGTGCGTGACCGAATCCCGCTTGACGTTGAAGCTCATCTGCGGGCCGGAGTTGGTGATGGTGAAGGGTTCCTGGACACCGTCGACGGGCTTGTAGTCCTGGATGTAGGTGACCGATGTGCCCTTGCTGCCGTCGGGCGTGGTCACTTCTCCGTCTTCGCGAACCAGCAGGCCGGACTCGGTATCGAAGTACATTCGCTCCTTGGAGCCGCCGTTGGTGCCTTCGAGGACCCAGGCGTCCTTGCCATTCACTTTGTCGCTGCCCTTCACGGCAAGATCGGGATAAATGTCCTTCATCCGCAGTGGGGAGTTGTAGTAGGCGGCGCGCTTCGCCTGAGCAGCTTCATCACCGGCCAGGTCACGCAGGCCGGCCTGCGGATCGTCGGCCCAGGCAGTCTTGCCGTCGAAACCGCGCCGCACCGTGCCAAAGCCGGCGATATCGATGGTCATGAAAGTCTTGTCACCGGCCTTTTCGTACTGTTCAAAGGGGCCGGAGACGCCGAAGTCGGGAACCTCGAACGTTCCTTTGGAGTAAGTCGTGGTGCACTTCTCGATGGCAGCCTTGCCGCCAAGGGCGTCGACGTAGTGCGAGATCACCTGGTCGACGGTGGGGGTGGCGGGCGCCGCCGCCGGAGTATTCTGAGCCGCAACGAACGCGGCGGATGCGATAAGCAGGATAGACGCAGCAATGGTTTTCATATGGGAATCAGCCAATAACGCAAACGGTCAAATGATACACCAGGTTCCGTCGATGTGTGCCATGCCGCGCGATTGTCGGTATATTGACAGACGTGGAGACACCGCTGTCGATCACGGAAGAGCCGGAATCGCCGAATGGCGGCTTCGCCATCGTTCTGGGGCCGAGGCAGCTTGCCGCGGTCTTTGTGGTTGCGATCTTCGCGGCCGGCATACTCTGTAGTTTATCCTACATTGTTGGACGAGCAGCCCCTCGCCCATCTGTACCTGCTCACGTTTCGCCGCCACCGGCAACTGCGCCGGCTTCCGCGCCGCTCACCCTTAGGCCGGTACCCTGTCCGGCGACACCGGCTCCCGCTGCTGCTGCGGCCGCGCCTGCTCCATCCGAGTGGAAGAACGCTGACCCCGTGGACGGCGCGCTCTATATCCAGGTGATGTCCGGTGTGCCGGGAATCGCCGACGCCATCGCCAGAGGGCTTCACGCCAGGGGAATCCAGGCGATCGTAGTGCCAGGCGTCGGCCCGGCGGTTCAGCGCGTCCTGGTGGGTCCCATACCGGATGGCTCCGTGTCCACTTTCCGCGCGCGTCTGGATGCGCTGGGCTTTACCTATTTTGTCCGGCGATATTCGAAGAGCTCTTCAACAGAGGTGCCAGGACAGGCACACTAGCCGGATTGTAATGGCGCTGACGTTTCTCCGGAAATCTCAAGTTAACCCTCCCGGAATCCGATAGATCCATTGAGGGTCGCAAAGAACGTGAGTGTAGAAACACCGTCGGAAGCGCGGGACGCGGAAACGTGCGCTCGGCCGGAGCTTCCGGTGCATGTTTTTATCGCCCGCCAGCCCATTCTGGGGTCCAATCGCCGGATTTATGGGTACGAGCTTTTGTACCGGTCGAGCACCCGGAATGCTTATGACGGCGGCGACGGATCGGCGGCGACCACCGAGGTGATTGCCAACTGGCTCATGACCGTGGGCCTTGCCAAGCTCGTGGGCAATGGGTTCGCGTTCGTCAACTTCAACCGCGAATTGCTTTTGGGTGACGTCCCCACGATGCTGCCGGCGCGCAGCGTCGTTGTGGAGATACTGGAAACGGTGCAGATGGACGACGCGGTGGTGTCGCGCTGCCACGAACTGAAGCGGCTGGGGTACCAGCTCGCCCTGGACGATGTCTCGGCCACTGAGCTGATTCGTCCGCTGGCTCCTCTGGCGGACATCATCAAAGTGGACTTCCGGCAGACAAGCCGGGCGCAGCAGGAACGGATCGCGTCGGATTTCCGGCATTCGAAGGCGCGTCTGGTAGCCGAAAAGGTGGAGACGGCGGACGAGTACAAAAGGGCGTGTCAGCTCGGGTATTCGTATTTTCAAGGCTATTATTTCGAGCGGCCGGCAATTCTGACGGCGAACCGGGTCTCTTCGCAGAAATCGACGTACGTGCAGATCCTCAACGAACTCACGCAAAGCGACCTGAACTACGTCCAGCTCGAACGGCTCTTCAAGCACGACCCGCCGCTGACATATCGCCTGCTGCGCTATCTGAACTCGGCGCTGTTCAACTGGACCAGCCCGATCCAGTCGGTGCGCCATGCCCTTTCACTGCTGGGCGAAGCCGAATTGCGCCGCTGGCTCGGTTTGCTCGGCCTGGCGAGTCTGGCCGAGGGGAAACCCAACGCGCTGATTGTCGCGGCGGTGATCCGCGGGCGATTCTGTGAGCTTCTGAGCGCGCGCACGCGGCTGGCGAGCCGCAGCTCCGAGATGTTCCTGATGGGTCTGCTTTCGCTTTTCGACACGGTGCTGGAGTGCCCGATGGAGGATGTGGTCTCCGGGCTGGGACTGACGGCGGACGTGCGCGCAGCGCTGCTGGGCACCGCCGACGATTCGTCGCGGCTGTACCGCGTCTTCAAGCTGGTACTGGCGTGGGAGAACGCGGACTGGGATACGGCGCTGGCGCTGAGCGAGCTGCTGGATGTGGAAGCCGGCGCGGTGGCGGACCTCTACGCGGAAGCGGTAACCTGGTCCGACCACATCTGCGACGTCGCGTCGCTGGACGCGGCGGTGGGGAAGGCGTAGGGGGCGCGCTCGAATCAACACATGTGTTGCATTCAACGCAACAGATGTGTTATGTATTGGCATGACCAGCGCGGAGCTGAAGCGGTGGCTGGAACGCCAGGGCTGCAGCTTCGAGTCCGGCAAGGGCGGCCATCTGCTGGTGCGACTCGGCAGCCGTAAGACCGTGTTGCCGATGCACGGCAAGAATCACGAACTGCCGAAGGGCACCGTGCTCGGGATTAAGAAGGCGCTCGGTCTGAAATGAGGCGATCATGCGATATCCGGTGACTCTGACGAAGGAAGACGGACGAGTTCTGGTTGCATTCCCCAATTTCCCGAACGTGCACACCTACGGTGATGACGAGCAGGAAGCTCTGGCGCGCGCGGTGGACGCCCTGGAAACGATGCTGATCGCCATAATCGAGGATCGCGACGAGATTCCCTATCCGGGTTCGATTAAGCGCGGGCGTAAGTCAATCGTGCTCCCGGCACTGAGCGAGGCCAAGGTTGAACTGTACCGGCGAATGCGTGCGCTGGGTGTCGGCAAAGCGGAACTCGCACGCCGTCTGAACTGCCATCTACCGCAGATCGACCGCCTGCTCGACCTGCGTCACGCGTCGAGGTTGGATCAGTTGGAAGCGGCGTTTCTGCGGCTGGGGAAGCGGCTGAACATAACACTGGAGGATGCAGCGTGAAACCACCGAAGCCCTCCGTTCGTGTCAGTCGGCCGTACAGAAGGCCTGATTCGACAACTCACTTCATAAATGTCGATCTTGATATTCATTCCAGATGGGATCTTCAGCCCATTGTGAGCGCTCTGCGGCCAAACGTCTTTGTCCTCCACCTCGGGCGCGCGAAGCGAACTTATCACGCCCACGTCGAATTACCTGCATTTCGTGGGACCGCAGATACGGGTATTCGCCGCTTCTGCGCCCTGATCGCGAAGCTGCCAGCTCCGGAACGGCTGCTCTGGAACAAGGCCAGAACCCGTGACTTCAATATTGGCGTGCAGGCGGCGATGCGACCGCTTTCGTTCAGGCTGAAGCTTCCTCCTGAGACGCTAAGAGCCGTCTCGGAAATCGGCGCAGGGATCGTGTTGACGTTGTACTCTCCGGACGTACGCACCATCGAAGTCAGAAACCATTAGGGCGCGAGTCTGCTCTCCCTCCCCCCTGCTAAACTGAAATTCTTCCCTCCCAACCGATGCAACAGCCAGACAAAGTGTACGAGCCCCGGCGTTTTGAGCCGGTGTGGGCGCAGTGGTGGATCGAACAGAACCTGTTCCGGGCCGACGTTCATCGTCCCGGTCCGGTATTCTCCATGGTCATTCCGCCGCCCAACGTAACCGGCTCGCTGCACATGGGCCACATGCTGGACCACACCATCATGGACGCCGCCACGCGCTGGCATCGCATGCGCGGCGACAACACGCTGTGGCTGCCGGGGACGGATCACGCCGGTATCGCCACGCAGATGGTGGTGGAGCGCAAGCTGGCCGAGGACGGTGTCACCCGGCACGATCTGGGGCGCGAGAAGTTCGTCGAGCGCGTGTGGGAGTGGAAACGCCAGTACGGCGGGCGCATCACGGAGCAGATGAAGTCCATCGGCGACAGCGTCGACTGGACACGCGAGCGCTTTACGCTTTCGCCCGAGCTTTCCGCCGCTGTCACCGAGGCTTTCGTGCGCATGCACGAGCGCGGACTGATCTATCGCGGCACCTACATGGTGAACTGGTGCCCGCGCTGCCACACCGCACTGTCCGACCTGGAGACGATCCACGAGGACACCGAGGGCAGCCTGTGGCACATCCGCTATCCGGTGAACGGTACCGACCGTTTCCTCACGGTGGCGACCACGCGGCCGGAGACGATGCTGGGCGATACCGCGGTGGCCATCAACGCTCGCGATGTGCGCTACAAGGACCTGCACGGACGCACAGTGACGCTGCCGCTGATGAATCGCGAGATCCCGATCATCCTCGACGATCTGGCCGATCCCGAGTTCGGCTCGGGCGTGGTGAAGGTGACGCCGGCGCACGACCCGAACGATCTGGAAGCCGGCAAGCGGCACAATCTGCCGCACGTGAAGGTGATCGACGAGAACGGCACGATGACCGCCGATGCGGGGGGGTACGCCGGACTCGACCGCTTCGAAGCGCGCAAACGCATCGTCGCCGATCTGGAGAAGCTGGGGTTGCTGGAGAAGGTGGCGGCATACACGGTCGCCATCAGCAAGTGCGACCGCTGCAAGACCATTGTGGAGCCGCTGGTTTCGACGCAGTGGTTCGTGCGCACAAAGCCGCTGGCCGAGAAGGTGATCGCCGCCGTGGAGGATGGGCGCATCCGCTTCGTCCCGGAGAACTGGAACGCGACGTTCTTCAACTGGATGCGCAACATCCGCGACTGGTGCATCTCGCGCCAGCTCTGGTGGGGCCATCGCGTCCCGGCGTGGCACTGCGGCGTGTGCCACGAAATCACCGTCGCCCGCACCGCGCCGGCAAAATGCTCGCACTGCGGCTCGCACGAGCTCACGCAGGACACCGATGTGCTGGATACGTGGTTCAGCTCAGGCCTGTGGCCGTTCTCCACGCTCGGCTGGCCCAAGCAAACCGAAGATCTGAAAAAGTACTACCCGACGTCGGTGCTCATCACCGCCTACGACATCATCTTTTTCTGGGTGGCGCGCATGATGATGATGGGCATCGAGCTGACCGGCGACGTGCCGTTCCGCGAAGTGCACATGCACGGCCTTGTGCGCGACAAGGACAAGAAGAAGATGTCCAAGACGCGCGGCAACACTATCGACCCGCTGGATATCAACGAGAAGTACGGCACCGACGCGGTGCGCATGTCGCTTCTGATGGGCACGGGTGCTGGGACCGACATCGTCTACACCGAAGACCGCCTCACTACGGCGCGCAACTTCGCCAACAAGCTGTGGAACGCGGCGCGGCTGATCTTCCTGAACATGGAGCGCAGCGGCATCGCCGAACTGGGCGATGCCCCGTGTCTGGCCGATCCGGTGGAGCCCGAGACGATGGAAGACCGCTGGATGTTCAGCCGCATCAACCAGACGGCCGCCAGCGTCGCCTCGCTGTTCGAGCAGCATCGCTACAACGAGGTCGCGCAGGAGCTCTGGCACCTCTTCTGGGACGAGTTCTGCGACTGGTATCTGGAGGTTAAGAAGTTGCGGCTGGCCGAGGACACAGGCCTCGATGAGGACTGGCGGAACCTGCTGTACTCGTTCAGTTGCATTTTGCGGTTCCTGCACCCACTGATTCCGTTCATCACGGAGGAGCTGTGGCGCCGGCTGGATCCGTCAGGCGAATCGATCGCCCTGGCCTCCTATCCGTCGGGCGATGGCGACATCGAGCTGGGCGAGAGTCCCGAAGCCGACATGCAGCTCTTCCAGCGCATGGTGACCGAGGTTCGCAATCTGCGAGCCGATCAGAAGCTGGACAAGAAGCAGCATCTGCGGGGCACGCTGGAATGCGCGCCGGACGCGCTGGCGGTCGCCGAGCGGGAGCAGGCGATCATCGAAAAGCTGGGCAACGTGAGCCTGACGCTGAAGCCCGGCGAATCGCTGAAGCTGGCGTTCCAGTTGCCGGAGGCCGACAGGTCGGCCACACGCGCGCGGCTGGAGAAAGAAATCGCGCAGGTGCGCAAGCTGATCGCGGGAATCGACGCGCAGTTCGCCGATCAGACCTCGCTCAGCCGCAAACCGGAGCACATCGTCGCTGGCATGCGCGAGAAGCGCGCCGGATACGAGGCCCAGCTCACCAGGGCCCAGGCCGCACTCGATGTCCTTTGACGTTTCGCACAAGTCGATTCGGGAGCTGGTGCATCGCGCTCTGGACGAAGACATCGGTTCGGGCGACATCACCACCGAGCTGACGGTCGCACGGGACCGCAGAGCAACCGGCGCATTTTTCGCGCGCGAGCCGATGGTGCTGGCGGGCGTGGAGCTGCTTCCGCTCATCTACGAAGCGCAGGGCGGCGTGGAGAGCATCGAGATCCACCGGCTGAGCGGCTCGAACCTGATCGCGGGCGTGAAGATCGCGGACGTGCGCGGGCCGGCCCGCACCCTGCTCACCTGCGAACGCGTCGCCCTGAACTTCATGCAGAGGCTGAGCGGCATCGCGACGCTGGCTTCCTGGTACGTAAGCTCCATGGAAGGCACGAAATGCCAGGTTCTGGACACGCGCAAGACGACTCCGGGACTGCGGCGCCTGGAGAAGATGGCCGCGGCGGCGGGCGGCGCAACCAACCATCGCATCGGCCTCTACGACGCGGTGCTCATCAAGAACAACCACATCGTGGCGGCAGGCGGCGTGCGGGCGGCGCTCAAAGCCGTGCAGGATGCGGGCATGCCGGCGGAGATCGAAGTGCGCACGCGGGAGGAACTGGATGAGGCGCTCGCCTGCGGCGCGAAGCATCTGCTTCTGGACAATCTGACGCCGGAGGAAGCTGCCGAGTGGATTCGCGTGGTGGGTGGCCGCGCCACGGTAGAGCTTTCCGGCGGCGTCACGCTCGAAACGGCCCGCGCATATGCGGAGACCGGGGCCGATTTCATTTCCGTCGGCGCGATCACGCACTCGGCGAGCGCGGTCGACATCAACTTCCGCCTGGAGCTGGTGTGATCTTCGATCTTGCCGCCGTACGCGCCGCGCTGCCGGGCCGCGATATCCGCTGGCACGCCTCCATCGGTTCCACGATGCACGAGGCTGCGGAACTGGCCGCCGCCGGCGCGGAGTCGGGCACTGTAATCGGAGCCGAGGAGCAGACCGCCGGGCAGGGCCGCTTCGGGCGCCGCTGGCATTCCGAATCGGGCGCAGGTCTCTACTTCACGGTCATCCTGCGATTCCCTTTCACCGTGGCCGACACGCCGCTGGTCACGCTCGCGCTCGGGCTCGCTGTTCGCGAGGCGATACTCGACACGACCGGCGTGGCCTGCGATCTCCGCTGGCCCAACGACCTGCTGGTGGCTGATCGCAAGGTGGCCGGCATTCTCACCCACATGGAGGCAGGCGCGGTGGTCGCCGGCATCGGCATCAACGTGAACCAGACCGATCTGCCGGACGACATCGCCGCCATCGCGACCTCGTTGCGCCTGCTGACCGGGCGTCCCCAATCGCGCGAACAGCTCCTGATCCGCGTGCTGCCGAAGATCGACGAGTGGTGCGCTCTGCTCGCGCGGGAAGGCCGCGAGCCGATCCTGCGCGTGTTCACAGAGGCATCCAGCTATGTCACAGGGCGCCGCGTCAGGGTCGAAATCACGGAAGGCGAAACGATCGCCGGCGTCACGGCGGGCCTCACCGCCGGCGGCTTTCTCAAGGTCCGCGACGATCGCGGCAAAGAGCATACAATCGTAGCCGGAGGCGTTCGGCCGGCCTGATGCTGCTCGCTCTCGACGCAGGCAACACTAACATCACCATCGGTGTCTTCGCCGATTCGCAGATCGCCGCGCGCTGGCGTCTGCGCACCATTCATGACCAGACGGCCGACGAGTGGGGCATCCTGATCCTCAACCTGCTGGCCATGTCTCACATCGATAAGGCCGGCATCACCGGCATCGCCATATCCTCGGTGGTGCCGCCCATTCGAACGCCGCTGGCGGAAATGGCCGAAAGGTACTTTCGCCTGCAGCCCCTGTTCATCGGCGAGGATACCGACACCGGCCTCCACATCTGCTACGAGAATCCGCGCGAGGTGGGCGCCGACCGCATCGTCAACAGCCTGGCGGCGTTCCAGAAGTACGGCGGTCCGTGCGTGGTGGTCGATCTGGGCACTGCTATCACCTTCGATGCGATCTCGGCACGGGCGGAATACCTGGGCGGCCTCATCTTCCCGGGCATTGGAATCTCTACCGGAGCGCTGTTCGCGCGCACAGCGCGGTTGCCCATGGTGGAGTTGCGCGACCCCGGCAGGCTGATCGGCACCAACACTGTCGGCAGCATCCAGTCCGGCCTCTACTGGGGCTACATCTCGCTGATCGACGGCGTGCTGGAGAAGATGATCGCGGAGCTCGGCCCGGAAACGAAAACCGTCGCCACGGGCGGCCAGGCAGGCCTGATCTTCGCGGCCTCGAAGTACCTCCAGCACATCGACGACGACCTGACCCTCGAGGGTCTGCGCATCGCCTGGGAGCGCAGCCAACGCCCGTGAGCGAAGAACGCGACTGGCCCTCGAACTACTTCAATTACTTCACCGAAATCGAGGAGCACTTCCAGCGCGCCCGCGGCACGGGGATGTTTCTGGTCTCGCCGCTCGACTGGGCCCTGATCGAAGCCTGGAAGAACGCCGGTGTACCTCTGGAAGCGGTGCTGCGCGGCATCGACGCAGCCTTCGAGAAATGGCGGACCCGGAAAAACCGCACGCAAATGGTGAACGGCCTGGCATATTGCTCCCAGGCCGTGATGGCCGAGGCGGAGGAAATGGCCGGCACCGCCCAGGCGCGGGCGAAGCGTCAGGAAACGGCCCCTCCGTTCCCTTTGGAGGCTTTGAGATCGTATCTGGAGGACAATGCGCGCACTCTGGAGGGTCTCGATGGCTACGAGGAAATCGCCGCCGGACTCCGGAAACTGCATGCAGAAGCCGCTGAGCTGTACGCCGATCTCGAGCAGATGGAGCAGCGTTTGACCGCTCTGGAAGAGAAAATGATCGCCATCGCCCGCACCCGCCAGACCGAGGAGGCCCTGTTCCGCGCCCTCCGGGAGCTGGACCAGCAACTCAGGCCCTACCGCGGCAAAATGAGCGCTCCGCAGGTGGCCATGCTGGAAAAACAGTACCTGGAACGGCGGCTCCTGGAGGACGCCGGACTGCCCCGCCTGAGCCTGTTTTACCTGGGTTGAGGTACTTTCACGGGATGGGAACAACTTCCTTGTCTCCGACATCCAAAGCTTTGATAGACTGCTGTGTGAAAGATCCGGCATGCAAGCGGTTGCGAGCCTTCGTCGCGATTCGGTATACTCCGCATTGCATTGAGACAAGCTGTTACGGGAACTGGATCGGCTCGACTGCGCCGCAAGAGTCGGCGACGAACACGATGATGATCGGGAGGCACAGTTTAGTGAAAATGAGGACATTACGACTGGCTGTCGTGGCGTGCGGGATTGTGAGCCTCGTCTCACCAGCCCTGGTTCTCGCAGCGGGCTCGCCGGCCCCACCGGCCCAGGCTCAGGCCGCTCAGAAGAACTGGAAAGACCGCGAAGAGTACGATCTGTACAACAGCATCACTACGGCGAAGGATGCGCAGAAGAAACTGGAACTCCTCAACCAGTGGACGACGAAGTACGCCAACACGGACTTCAAGTCGGAGCGGGAGACGCTGTTTCTGACTACCTATGTCGGCCTCAACCGCCCCAAGGAAGCCATTGCCTCCGCGAAGAAACTGGTGGCCGATAATCCGAAGGACTTCACCGGGCTCTACTACGTCACACTGCTCACTTTGCAGGTTGCCGACAACTCCCCGGGCGCGCTGGACGACAGCGAGAAGGGCGCTAACGGTCTGATCGCTGCGCTGGACACCCAGTTCGCCGACGACAAGAAGCCGCCGCAGGCAAGCGCCGAAGAGTGGAAGAAGGCACGGAACCAGGTGGAAGCGCTGGCGCGCGAGACGCTGGGCTGGATCGATATGCAGCGCAAGGACAACCTGAAGGCGGAAGACGAGTTCACTAAGAGCCTCAATCTGAACCCCGCTTCCGGCCAGGTTTCCTACTGGCTGGGCTCGGTGATTCTGGCGGAAAAGGACCCGGCCAAGCAGGTAGCGGCGCTGTTTCAGTTCGCGCGCGCGGCTGCCTACGACGGACCTGGTGCTCTGGCGCCGGAAGGCCGCAAGCAGGTGCGCACGTACTTCGAGAAGGTTTACACCTCCTACCACGGCAGCAACGAGGGCATCGAGGACGTGCTGAGCGCGGCTAAGGCTTCCGTTCTTCCGCCGGCCGATTTCAAGATCAAGAGCGCGGATGACATCGCCCGCGAGAAGATTCAGCAGGAGCAGGATCTGGCCAAGCAGAACCCCAGCCTGGCGCTCTGGCTGAACATCCGCACCGCCCTGACCGGCGCTGACGGCGACAGTTACTTCAGCAGCAATATGAAGGGCGCGCAGACCCCGGCCTTTACCGGCGTGCTGATCTCAGCCGACCCGGAGACGAAGCCGAAGAAGCTGGTGCTGGCGATCGCTGACGGCAAGACGCCCGATTGCACGGTCATCCTGGATTCGCCGCTGCCTGGCAAGGCCGAGGGCGATACGAAGATCACCTTCCAGGGCATTCCGGACAGCTACACCGCGAGCCCGTTCATGGTGACCTTTAACGTCGAGAAAGCCGCGGTTCAGGGCTGGACCGGCAAAACCGAAGCTCCGGTGCATCACGCTCCGGTCAGAAAGCGTCCGGCGGCAAAAAAATAGAAGGCGCGGACTGCCGCTGCTCGGCGGCTTCGGTCTGAGAGAGGCTGTACACGACTCGCTCCCTGAAACTCAAGGGAGCGTTCGCGTTTTTTGCGGCGCGGTAGTTCTCCAGCAGACGGCAGAAGCGGATCGGGCACACTTCCTGGCGGATTGCCGGAAATGCAACAATCCCAAGGAGAAATAGTATTCCGCCAAAGACGATCGGGTTGGATGAAAACCGCTTCACATAAGATCAGACGAGTGAAATCAGGAGCCGTTAGGCGGCGATCATTCGGTCTCGGCGATGTCGATGTCGCTGGCCGGGTTTTCGAACTTGGTGCAGTGCTTCAAAAAGAACAGGTTAACCCGCCCAATCGGCCCGTTGCGCTGCTTGGCCACCAGCAGTTCGGCCCGGCCCTTCAGGTCTTCCCGGTCCGGTTTGTAGACTTCCTCACGGAAGATGAAGGCCACCAGGTCGGCGTCCTGCTCAATCGAGCCCGATTCGCGCAGGTCGCTCAGTTGGGGCCGGTGATCGCCCTGGCGCGTCTCCGGCGCGCGGCTGAGCTGCGAAAGCACCAGCATGGGCACCTTCAGCTCCTTGGCCAGCAGCTTTAGACCGCGCGACAGCGAGCTGACTTCCGCGTTGCGGTTCTCGAAGCGGCCGCGGCCGGTCATCAGTTGCAGATAGTCGATGATGACCAGATCCAGACCGCTCTCGCTACGCAGGCGGCGCAGCTTGGCGTGGATGTCCATCAGGTTGATGCCGGAGCTGTCGTCAATGAACAACGGCGCTTTCACCAGCTCGTTGGCGGAAAGTTGCAACTGTCGGCGCTCATCCTGATTCAGGTAGCCGGCGCGGAATTTCTGCTGGTCCACGCGCGCGCCCGCGCAAATCATACGGGTAAGCAGCGACTCGCGAGACATTTCCAGCGAGAACACCGCCACCGTGCCGCGCGCGTGCGGGTTGGTCGCGATGTGCTGTCCGATGTTCAACGCCAGCGCTGTTTTACCCATCGAGGGTCGCGCCGCCAGAATGATCAGCTCACCCGGGTGCAGGCCGCCGGTCATCTCGTCCAGCTTCAGATAGCCGGTGCTAAGGCCCTTGATGCGCTTGCTCGGATCGAGAAAGGCGTTGATCCCGCCTTCGTACTCCCGGATGATGGTGTCGGGGTTGACCAGCGCGTCGGAGGTGCGCGAATCGCCCAGCTTGAGCAGGCTCTCCTCGGCGCCGGCCAGAATCTCGTTGGGGTCGTCCTCGCCGATCAGGCAGCGGTCGATCAGCTTCTGCGAGCTGAAGATGATGCGCCGCAGCAGCGACTTGTCCTTGACGATGCGGATGTAGCTTTCGAGATTGGCGATGTGCGGCAGGCCGTCGTCGAGGGAGACCAGATAGCTGAGGCCGTCCACCGACTCGAGCTGGCCCTTGCGCATGAGCTCGTTGGCCAGTGTGACGCGGTCGATGCGCTCGCCGCGGTCGAAAAGCTCCACCATGCACAGGAAGATGCGGCGGTGCTTTTCGAGCGAGAAGTCGTCGGGCTCCAGCACGCCGGCCGTCTCGATGAAGCGCGAATCGTCAAGCAGAATGGAACCGAGGACAAAGCGCTCGGCGTCCATGTTGGAGGGTAGACCCTTCGAGAGTGCGAGGTCGGGTGCTGCCATCGTTGTTACGACCTCTACGTTATCGGGTACGGGCCGCACGACGCCGGATTCCGCTGTTTTATCCACAGGGTTTCAACAGTGCAAGCGCCGCATCCGCAACAACCCGCGCCAGAATCACCATTGCATGATCGCCTGCCGATCATCTGTGCACCGCTTTAATAAAACAAGGCTAGCACGAAATGTTCCACGGGGCGGTTGCTATCATGTCGTTGGTTATGCTCGCGGTTCTTGAAACGGTGGTAGCCGCGTGCACGCTCCTCGTCACGCTCGCCGCGGCGCTGGAACTTTGGCGGGGGAACCGGATCATCGCGAGGCTGGCGGACATCGGACCGCTGGAGCCCGAATCCGCGCCGATGGTTTCGGTCGTGATTGCCGCGCGCGACGAAGAGCGTCACATGGAGCGTGCGCTCACTTCCGTACTCTGTCAGGATTATCCGAACTATGAGGTCATCGTGGTGGACGACCGCTCCGCCGACCGCACCGGCGCGATTCTGGATCGCATGGCGAGCGAGGACGGCCGCCTCCGCATAGTGCACGTGACGGGGCTGCCCCCCGGCTGGCTGGGGAAGAATCATGCGCTGCATATTGGCGCTTCCCGCGCCTCAGGCGAGTTCATTCTCTTCTCCGATGCCGACGTGGTGATGGATGCATCGGTGCTGCGCCGCGCGATGCGATACGCCGGCGAACACGAACTCGACCATCTGGCTATCGCGCCGAACATCGTGCCGCACGGCATGTTGTTCAACGCGCTGCTGGGAGTGTTCGGCCTCTTGTTCAACCTCTTCACCAGGCCCTGGGAGGCACGCGACCCGAAGAGCGCCCATCATATCGGGATTGGCGCGTTCAATCTGGTGCGTGCGGCGGCTTATCGCGGCGCCGGCGGGCATGAACCCATCGCCATGCGTCCCGACGACGACATCAAGCTCGGCAAGCTGATCAAGGGCAGGGGTGGACGGCAGGATCTGGTCTTTGGCGGCCGGCTGATCACGGTGGACTGGTACGATTCGGCTCGCGCCATGATTCGCGGCCTGACCAAGAACATGTTCGCGGGCCTCGAATACAGCGTGCCAGCCGCCCTCGCCGCCGCAGCCGGGCCCGTCATCGCCGGCCTCTGGCCCTTCGCGGCGCTGTTCCTGACCGCGGGCCCCGCGCGCCTGCTCAACGCGCTGGTGGTGGTGCTTTCGCTGGCTGTCTTCATCGCCGCGGTGAGCGAGATGAAGATCCCGCCGTTGTGCGCCCTCGTCTTGCCGCTCGCCGCCGCTACCTTCTCCTATGTGCTGCTGCGATCCACCGTTGTGACCCTGCGGAACGACGGCATCGACTGGCGCGGCACGCATTATCCGCTCGCCGAGTTGCGCGCCAATCGTCTCTGACCTCGCTGCTATTCTGGAGGTTCCCATGTGGCGGCACGCATTCCTCGCACTGATCGTGTACTCAGCGTCGGCGCAGACCTCGAATCCCCCCGGCCAGCCGGTGATTCCGCCGCAGAAAGAGACCATTGTGGTCACCGGGACCTTCGACCCGATCCCGCTGGAAGAAGCTGACCGCAGCGTGGACGTATTCACCGTGCGCGGCGAGCGCCTGCTCTACGATTCCTTCGCCGACTATTTGAAGATGGACTCCTCGGTGGACCTGCAGGAGCGCGCGCCGAACACGATCCAGTCCGACATCTCCATCCGCGGAGGCACCTTCGGCCAGACGCTGGTGCTGCTGAACGGCATGCGCGTCAACGATGCGCAGAGCGGCCACCACAACATGGATCTGCCGCTGCCGCTCGACGCGGTCGCGGAACTGCAGGTGCTCAACGGGTCGGGCTCGGCCGAATACGGCTCCGACGCGGTGGGCGGCGTGGTGAACATCCTGACGCGCAAACCGTCGGAGAGCCCGGAAATCCGCGTGCGCGGCGCGCTCGGCAACTACGGCGTGAATGAGGAGAGCGGGTCGGTCTCGCTGGGCAACGATCACTTCAGCGAACAGCTCTTCGGCGCGCGCGATTTCTCCACCGGCTTCATCCCCGACCGCGATTTCCGCGACTTGGCGCTTGCCTCCATCAGCCACGCGAAGACCGTGCTCGGCTTCACCGACATCCTGCTCTCGCTCAGCGACCGGCCCTTCGGGGCGGACCAGTTCTACGGCAACTTCCCGTCCTGGGAACGCACCAAAGGCTGGTTCGCGTCCATCCGCCAGGAGCTCGGCAGGAACACCGAGGCCGATTTCGCCTACCGCCGCCACACGGACCTTTTCGTGCTCTTCCGCGACGCCCCGCAGATCTACACCAACAACCACCTGCTCGATAGCTACGAAGGCGCGCTGCGACGCACCGACGCGCTGCCCATCGGCACGCTGCATTATGGCGTCGAGTACTACGACGAATCCATCGACAGCAGCAACCTTGGCGTGCACGCGCGCAATCACGAGGCCGTCTACGCGAGCTGGGACACGCGTGCGCTGCGCCGCTTCTCCTTCAGCCTCGGCCTGCGCGACGACATCTACGACGGCCTCAGCAATCAGGTGAGCCCCACGGCGGCCGCGGGCTACTGGATCAATGCGAGGTTCAAGGCGCGCGCCTCCGCCAGCCGCGCCTTCCGCCTGCCGTCCTATACGGACCTCTACTATCACGACCCCGCGAATCTCGGCAACGCCAACCTGCGCCCAGAGAAATCGTGGAACTACGAGGGCGGCCTC
>Ga0335080_10001066_pt1 | contig 26318 bp, 24 predicted proteins | sample Lox_Sample_34_FD_206720 | JGI IMG/M metagenome (GOLD analysis project Ga0335080, IMG submission 206720) | Soil microbial communities from Loxahatchee National Wildlife Refuge, Florida, United States - Lox_Sample_3.4 | ecosystem: Environmental > Terrestrial > Soil > Wetlands | place: USA... | reverse complement strand
GGAATCGCCTGGGACTGAATGGGGGTGGGCCTGGTGTAGCCCTTGTCGGAGAGCGCGCGCAACAGCTCGGGCGCGAGCCCAAGATCGGTAAATGACATGAAAAAACCTCGGAAATTATGGCTCGCCCGGCAGCGCCCGTAAGAGCCCCGCGGACCACATTCGGGTCCTGCGGGCGATGGCTGCGGCGGTCAGACGCGAGAGCGGGTTATAAAAGAAAAATCGAAGTGCGTCGGATGGACAGACTAAGAGCCAAACCGCCGGGTGCTGACCGCGCACCCCGAGTTTCAGCGCGGTGCACTGTACAGACTTTGCGGGTGCGCGTCCAATCCGGACGATGCGCGTAGTTCCCGCCAAACTTTGTGAGTGAGCGCGAGCAGCCCGCTGACGCCGAGGTCAACGGCGAACTGCGACACGAAGAACCGCGAGAGCCGCCCGCCCGCGCCGTTGAGCGCAAGGATTGTCAGCCGTATGTTGGTGGAAACGATCCCGGCGATCATCTTGCCGATTTACCGAGCAGTCTAAGTACCTCGCTGGCCGCGCTCGCGGAGGATGCCGGGTTTTGCCCCGTCACTAGATTACCGTCCACGGCAACATGGGGCTGAAAGTTGTCGGCCTTGGAATAGACCCCGCCGTTGCTCCTTAGCATGTCTTCGACCAGAAACGGTACGAGCTTCGTGAGGCCGACGGCCTCCTCTTCGGAGTTGCTGAAGCCTGTGACTTTCTTCCCATGAACCAGCAACGCGCCGTTCGGTGCCCTTACATAGCGCAAGGCCCCTGGCGCGTGGCAAACGGCACCCACCGCCTTGTTCGCTGCAAATGTTTTCTCGATCAGGCTAATCGACGCACGGTCCTCGACAAGGTCCCACAGCGGACCGTGACCGCCCGGGTAGAACACCGCGTCATAGTCAGACGCCGACAGGTTAGCGAGCTTGGCGGTGTGGGCGAGCTGCTCCTGGGCAACTCGGTCTGCCTTGAAACGTCGCGTGGCTTCGCTTTGGGAAACTGGCGATTCGCTCCTTGGGTCGACGGGCGGCTTGCCACCCAGAGGAGAGGCAAGGGTGATCTGCACGCCGGCGCTTTTGAACACATAGTACGGCGCTGCGAACTCCTCGAGCCAGAACCCGGTCTTTTCGCCCGTTGCGCCTAGCTTGTCGTGTGATGTCAGAACCATCAGTACCTTCACAGTAGTCCTCCGGTAGAGGTGATCCCTCGTGCGATCCAAATCCGTGCGCACCGATCCATCCGGGCCTGGCGTTTCGCGTCACCGGCTTACGCTGGTAGCCACCATTCCTTTAACACAAGAGAACGTCGTGGCAAAGCCGAACTATCATCAAGCAAGAAAGCAAGGAGGGAATTGGCGAGGGAGGCGCGTCAGCAGGAAAAGCAAGCATCGTAGGAACCTCGCGCGAGAGGTTGCAGCCACCTCGGGCCGCAGCGTCACCCTCTACTTCCCGGAGTTCGGCCGCGAATTGGCGCAGCGTATCCTCCCGCTACGGCTTTTTTCAGTTCATCCGCGTCAGGCGCTGACCGCGTTGGTGCGCACGGAGTGGCGCCCCGCCACGCGCATCCCTGGTTCAAAAGCTCCGAAAGTCCCTCCGCGCCGCAGCTAGTCGTGTAGCCTGTAGTTCGGCCCGTAGCCTTTTGCCTGGTCTGCACAGGCGTCGTTGCGCGACCGGGAACGCCACCGAAACTGATGCTCGAAGGACGTATGACGCTGCCCCGCACAGGCGACCTCATCAAGACTGCCGCCGAGCGCCTCACGCATGAGGAATATGAGCGCGCCGAAAAGAGACGCCAGGAGCTGGCCGAGCAGCGCTCCGACCTCAATCCGCCTGACGTACGCATTCGCATGTGGGAAAAGGTTCATCAGCTGCGCCTGCCATCCGACCCGACGCATCCCATCCTTGAGGTGATCGCGGTCACCACACGACTGACGCTTGCCGAGGTGATGGAAGAGCAGAGGACGCGAGCGGCGCGAGCCGCCAACAGAATTTGAGCGTGAGCGCGCTAACGAGCACCTGCCCACTGACTGGCACCGCCGCTGACAACGTTCTGACTTCCCGGGACCGCGAGTGAGATTCGCCCCTTCCGCCGCCAGGCACCAAGAGCGGATGGACCAGTTCCGTCGTGATCGTGCCACAGCTCCGGCGCTGCGAGCGGCATTCCCGACGGTCCAAGAACTCCGTATCGAAGTGAAGTTCGAGGGCCCGAAGCCGGGTGCGCCGACCCCGCAGTCACACGTGCTCTATCCGCCAGCGCCCGCGTTTTTCGCCTACCGTTGTCCAAATTGGGACTGCGACGGGCAGTTCGACCTCGGTAGCGCCGTCAAGGCAGCAGTGGCTGACGCAGCACACCGGACAGAAGGAGTGCTCGAGTGCCCGGGCTCGCGGGGCGGTGAGCGCACTTCAAGGCGCCCCTGTCTGTTGCGACTCGCTTATGAGGTCACCGCGACTCTTCGGCGGAAGAGTTGACGCGAACCTGCCTGCGGCACCTCGATACGCGGCGGGCCTTCCAAGGCCTAAGCGGCACGGCATTCGCCTGATGTCCCTGCGGAGTTCTTTCGACAGCTGAGAGTCCGGCGCCATGAGTTCGCCCGACCGTTATCGGCTAGCGGGCGAGCAGATGCGCGGCGACCGTGTCAGTGCATTCGCCTTGCCTGTCGCACGCTGCTCGAGGAGCAACTAGCCTGGCAATCCGACTCAGTTCACGTACCTCGCGTTGGCACCTCGAGAGCCTGAGTTCGGAAGTGAAGAAACCCAAGCATTCTCACCCCGAGGGTGATAACGTGCCTGCGCCTCGTGAATTTCCGCCTTGCCCGCCCCTGGCCCGCGCATCAGTGCGCGAATTGCGGCCACTGGACTGCCATCTCAGAAATCCCCGCGACCGGACGGCAGACCGTTTTTGCTTGCTTCACTATCCCTTGAGAGTAATTGACGTGACGAAACTCTACGTTGGCAATCTCCCCTTCACCGCAACCGAAGAGGCCGTGCGGACTCTATTTGCTGCACATGGCTCGGTGGACAAAGTCTCCGTAATTAACGATCGCGATACCGGTCGTCCGCGCGGCTTTGCCTTCGTGGAAATGTCGAATGCAGATGCCTCACGCGCCATGCAGGCGCTGAACGGCACCGAGTTCGAGGGCCGCGCGCTGAAAGTCAGTGAAGCACAAGATCGTGCGCGCTCTGGCGGCGCCAGCCGCGGACCGCGCCGATACTGATCGGAATTCAGCGGAGCTGTCCCGAGCCCTGGGGCCCGGGTATGCGAGCGCTTGCGCTACCGCCACGAGCGGCGTTCCGGGCAGAAACGCCCGTCGGCGCCGACCGGGACAGGGCAGGGTGATTGCAGAGCACGGTGCGCAGGTTCGTGCCCGCACGGCGGATGTGAGCCGTTCCGATTGAGTCGGTGACGCATGGCGCCTGTTGGCCGCCAAGAAAGGAGCCTCGATGCATGAGAGCAATCTCCTGGCGGCTTTTGCCAGCTACAGGGTGAGGCTCGCTCGACGTGGACGCTCGGCGATGACGCCGGACGGTGCCCTCGTGGTGAGCTGCTGGTACGCGGGCTTCAAGAAGGCCCAGGTTGAGATCCTCAGGTACGAGGAAGATCTTTCTGGGCAAGCGGGCGAGATCGCCAGTGTGTTGCGCACTCATCTGGCGGAGGCCAAGACGAACGAGTACGACGTGCGCGTGGTCGTGGCCGTCGCCGCATTGGATCCGAAGGCGGTCGATCAGGGCATCCCGGCTCGTGCAACCTATTACGCACGGAAGGACTTGGTGGGGCGCGTGACGTCTTTCGATGGGGATCGGGTCGTAATCGAATTCCGTCGAACCCCGATCCGGGCTCAAGGAAAGCTCTCAAAAGGCGCATCAGTGACTCAGCAGCTGGCCTGATTCGGCGGCGGCCTGTCAGCGCCAGATTCTTCGATCACGTCCTTTTAGTCAGCGAACTTAGACGCACTCAGAAGGCTTTCCCCGCTTACGTCTCCTCGAAATTTGGGCGGCCAGTTTCGTCCGCGGACTTAGTCGGTTGCACTCTTGGTTAGCGGAGCAGCTCCGATTGGACCGCAATACTGGGCACTGGTACTGCCGAGCGTGCTTCGACTTGCTACGTGCGATTGCGCACAGACGGCATTCGGCGCACCCTGATGTGCAGCGTTGCTGGCGGCGGGAAGCGTGCAAGCCCAAGGCCAAGCGCCAGGTCAAGGTGCAGGCCAGAGGGTCAGCCCCGAAGAGCATGCGAGGGCCAGCGCGTGCGAGACCGAGATGAAGCAGTTCTGTTCGGGGAAGACAGGTCAGGCGGCCAAGGAGTGCCTGCAGAGTAACTCGAGCAAGCTCAGCCCCAAGTGCAAGGCTCAGGTCTCCGGCTCCTAGATAAGCAGGCCCCGGGGCGTCACCGAGCAGTCACTGCTGCGTTCTTGCGCCTGCTTCGAAGTCTTCGGAATTCCCTTGGGGCGAGCGCTTCAGCGCCCGTTCTCACCGTTCAGGCCACCGATAGTCTTCGTCCCGATAAGGCGGCTTCGACACCCCCAAGCTGACACTCGTGCTCGCCCCGGACGCCACCGCCGGACGCGTTGCGCTTGATAGCGGCCGGTCGCCACCGGCGGTTTCAGAGTCAGATCGGGAATTCAGGCCCATCTGGCAGCAGTCGGGCCAACTGCAGCCGTTGAGGATGCCGGATTGCCGGCTCCGAAGCGGACACTCCCGGGTTGCGATACGCTAGGTCTGCCGGCTGCGGCGACCGACCCTGGAAGCAGCGCTAAGCAGTCACAGTGTTCCTGCTAGGTAGCCGGCCGGACCGCAGGGAACGAAGTGAGCAGAATAAAACTCATTGCGGCCACCCTATCGATCCTGGCGACCTCGCCGAGCATGGCGCAGGAGCATCAGCACGAGACTGGTGAGAAGCTGGGAGCGGTTCACTTTGCCACCTCGTGCAATAGCGGCGCGCAGAAGGACATGAATCGCGCGGTAGCGCTGCTGCATTCCTTCCAATTCAGCCGTGCCATAGAAGGCTTCAACGTGGTGCTGGGAGAAGACGCGACCTGCGCAATCGCGTACTGGGGAATCGCGCTCAGCGATTGGAGCAACCCTTTTGCGCCGGGAATCAAAGACAAGGGCCAGTTGCAGCTCGGACGGGACAGCGTAGAACGCGGCACGGCCGTGGGTGCGAAGACCGAGCGCGAACGGGCTTATCTCGCGGCCGTCGGCGAGCTATACAGCGACTTCGAAGGCACGTCGCAGCGAGCGCGCGTGCTCGCCTATCGCGACGCCATGCGGGACGTCGCGGCGAAATATCCGCAAGACCACGAGGCGCAGATCTTCTATGCATTGGCACTCGTAGTCGCGGAGGATCCCGCAGACAAGACCTACAAAGATCGGCTCAAGGCGGGGACGATTCTCGAGAACTTGTTTGCGCAGGAGCCGACGCATCCCGGTCTGGCGCATTACATTATCCATGCATACGACGTGCCGGCGCTTGCGGGGCGGGCACTCGTCGCGGCGCGACGTTACGCGGAAATTGCCCCCGATGCGCCGCACGCTCTGCACATGCCATCGCATACATTTACCCGCTTGGGATACTGGCAGGAGTCCATCGACAGCAACGTGGCGGCCGCAGCGGCAGCGCGGCGCCAGGGTCAGACGGCAGAAGAGTTGCATGCCAGCGACTACGAGACTTACGCCTACCTGCAAACCGGACAGGACGAAGCGGCAGCCCGTATAGTGGATTCCCTGCCGGAAATCGCCTCACGCTTCGATCCGAAGGCGGTGCTGATTGGGGCCGGCCCCCCTTCGGCCGGATACTTTGCTCTCGCGGCGATCCCTGCACGATTCGCACTGGAGCGCCAGGACTGGCAGCAGGCGGAGCAGCTGACGCTGCGGGAAACCCCGTTTCCTTACACAGATGCAATAACGTGGTTCGCCCGAGGATTAGGCGCAGCACGCTTGGGACACGATACGGCAGCAAATGAGGCAGCTACAGCGCTGCAGCGGATTAAGGAGCGCCTTTTGATGGCCAACGAGCCTTACTGGGCGCGGCAGGTAGAGATCCAGGCGACTGCGGTCGCGGCCTGGTCCGCGCTAGCGGTGGGTAAGAAAGAAGAAGCACTGCGGCAGATGGAATCGGCTGCGGAATTGGAAGATGGGACAGAGAAAAGTGCGGTTACACCGGGGCCACTTTCCCCAGCGCGGGAGCTGCTCGGGGAGATGCTGCTGCAGATGAATGAGCCTGGTAAGGCATTGGAGCAATTTGAAGCGACGCTAAACAAGGAGCCGCGGCGCTTCCGTTCATTGTATGGAGCGGCACGTGCTGCACAGCTCAGTGGGAACCACGATACGAGTCAAAGGTATTTTCGCGAACTGTTGAGCGTTTGTGCGCGCTCCGACAAGCCTGGAAGATCCGAGCTCCAAGAAGCGGGGCGATCGATTTTGCAGAAATAGCCTGGGCTTGGTTCAATCCGAATCGCCCAGGTCTAGAGCACGACTATCAGTAACCTTTTCCGACCCGCCCGAGAGCAGACACACTCGCGAGTGTCGCATTGGGGTCAATTTGCGACCGTACGGGCCAGTGGTGAGAAATGTTCGCCGGCACCTTTATGTCACCTCTGCAAACGCTAAACGCACCGGAATACGCAGAAATCCCGCAGAGACGCCGATGACGGAAACCCCTATAAAAATAGGCATTTCTTCCGAAAAAACAAAGGAGTTTGATCGATCGGAGGGTCGCGGTCGCACCGATGATGGACTGGACCGACGCTCGACTAACGCCCTTGCGCATCAAGCTTACGCAGCCCCGGAAGTGCTTGCGTCTCCTCCGCGCCGGGCCTGGATCAGGCTTTCGGCCGCGCCAAGGTGCCTCCGGCAGACAAGCACGCGAATGCCGAAGGAAAACTCGGCCTGCTACGCCGCTAATGTCGTTCGAAGGGTCCGCCAGTGATGTACGTTCGGTGAGTCAAAAATCTGCACATCTCCGTGGACTGTCCCCCGGCTAGTTTCAGGATCTTTCGTCCGGTGGGATGCGCGGCAATCGAGGGGTCTACGTCGATATACGTAGCGCCCCTGTAGATGAAAGGTTTTACGGCAGCTCCGCAAGATGGGACCAGCTTCGCGAGTGCCTCTGTTTGCTCCCTATCCAACCCCTTCTTGCCCGGACGCAGCACCCCTGGATAAGTTTCGTCGCACCCTTCCCCCTGAGTCGACGAATATTGCACTGCGACTACCCACTTCTTCTGTCCATCATTCCGAAGGTCGAGCCTTGCGGCGCTTGGGACCACGGATGTGAAGTCGCCGGCTTCCCTCTCGTCATCGAGACTCACCGGTTCGTTATAGTCCGGATACTGCTGTCGTCCGCTTTGGACTGTGGCACACAACTCGGGATCTACAGAATGAGCGAGATCCTCTTTGACTGGCCCGTCGCTGAAGGTACAAATAACTTTCTCCACCCCGTCGTCGCTCAGACGTGCCACGTAGCGTAGATTCCCCCAACTGAATCCGACCACAAAATTCGTGTCCTTCTGACGCATGGAGTAGCGGCCATCGATCGACGCTAGGGAACCGTTATCCCAGTCGTCGATCGGACTCTGTTTCAGAGTATCGCCGTCGATCGGATGACTCAAAATGTCGTCCAAGCGTCCCTCGTTGGCGTGAACGATAACCGAGTCGCAGACCTGCGAATTCATTCTGGGGTTCGAGTGGAACGGATCCTTCGCGCCACGCTGAACCAGAAGCGCCACCATCCTGTCGGAGCGCGCGTAATAGATAAGGACAAGGCCACTTCGATCTGCGGCGTCGATGTGGGCGCCGTGCCCGAGCAGGTCAGATGCCGCATCGAGGTGGTCCGAAAACACCGCCAGGTGCAACGGCGTGTGCCCGGATGCATCAACTGCCGCGACGTTGGCCCCGGCAGAGATCAGCGCATCGAGCATTTCCGTCAGGCCCTCTTGGGCGGCGGCATGCAGGGCGGTTTTCGATTCGTTCGTGGCCGCAATGTCTGGGTTGGCGTGATGATCCAAGAGAAACCTGACTGCGCGCGGCTTGTGGCCAATGACCGCCTGGTAAAGGACTGTCGAAGGCGGTCGGCCTGGGGCGTCTTCCGAAGCTCCGTGGTTCAATAGGTTCTGCGCAATGTCGAAGTGCTCGGCCAGAATGGCAATATCGAGCGCGGTGTCCCCAGTTGCCGTTGGAATATTTACATTAGCACCACGATCAAGGAGAAATTGAACAACCGAAGCATCATCATTGAACACCGCCTCGTCCAGCGCAGTGACAGCGATACCGGCCGGGTTTGAACGGAATTGCGGGCCAGTGGTCGCGTCGATCTGCGCACCGTGATCCAACAGGAGTTCGTACAACTCACGTCCCCCGATGCCAAAAGTCTCAGTCAGAAGGTGAAGGCCGTTTCGACCCAAGTTGTCCCGCTCGTTGACATCGACGCCACGATCCAGCAAGAAGCGCACCGCGTCTTCGTTGCCGGAACTCACAGCCAAGAGGAACGGCGTCATGCCGTTCTCGTCGCGAGAGTCCAATTGCGCGCCATTCTTGAGCAGCTGACGGAAGACCTCGACATCGCGAACAGAGGTGACCGCCCTATGGAAATCCGAGGTCCGTCCCTCGTTCGCGTTAACGCCCTGTGACACGAGCCATCGCGCAATTTTCGCGTTTCCTCGGCGCAACGCTTGCTCTAACACTGTAGTAGTGGGCGATCTGAGGCCCAGCTCGGGGCTCCGGGCATTGATATCTGACCCGCATCGAATCAGAAGAGACATTATTCTGATTTGCTCGTCATCGTCCGGCCAATTGCGTGACATGGCCATCGACAGAAATGTCCGCCCCTCCGCATCCGTATAGTTACAGCGCGCGTGCCTGGCGATCAGCGAAGCCGCGGTGCGCGCGTCACCGCGAACGAGCGCCGCCCCTAAGGCCGCGGCGTCAGTGCCGCCTATCGTGTCGCTGCCGCGCTCAACTTGATTCGGACTGCCTCCCATTTGGAGGCTAAGCACGCCGAGATGCTGAGCAACGCCAAAACCCACCGTGACCAGGATGACGAGAGCGGCTCCAATTAGTGGCCCTTTCTTACGCATGCCGTCCTGCTATGCCGATCTTCGCTAGGAAGTTCACCTCAAAATTGTGGCGCTCAAAGGGCGCTGGTATCGACTAACTACCGCACGGAAAGGTGCACAGATTCATCGGCTCTTGAGCGCCCGCGTGCAGGAGTTTGTGCCGCGACGCGAGTGCAAAATGGTGCGGCCAATCGACAAACGGGTTGCGGATGTAGGTCCGCAGGCGAACAAGTTCTTCGGCGCGTAGACCTCGCAGGCGTCATCACCGCTTGCTCTGAGATGGGGGCTACGAGGCCCAGAGGGTGATGCCGGGTGTGGCAGCACCGCCAGTTAGCTGATGGGGTCGTGTGCCTAGGGTGGGAGTGTTTCGCTATATCAGAAATTTGAGTTGACTACTCAAGATGGCCCATCTAAATTTCTGTTATTCCGAAAGACAGCCAGATTGAGGCGGCTACGGTGGAAGATTTCCAATATCCCGAAACAGTCCTGTCCTTGGCAGACCTAGGCAGGATTATTCGGAGCAAGCGAAAGAGCAGTCGCATGCGGATCGACGACGCGGCGGCTCTTTGCGGCGTCTCGGTTGACCTCCTCTCCCGGCTAGAGAATGGCAGGTCCGGCGTAGCAACTGACCGCGTTCTCAAAGTGCTAGACGGGTTGGGACTGGTCATGCGCGTGCTCGATAAGGACGAGCTTCCGCACCGATGAGCGACGTGAGCCTTGGCGTATTTGACTCGGACGCTCGAGTCGGGACGGTCGGATACGAAACTCGCGATGAGCGCTTCTCATTCCGATATGCCGACAGCTGGCGCAACCGCAAAACGTCCTACTCCATTTCGCCCCACATCCTCATGTCCGCCCAGGAGCCGGCTTCCAATACGATTCGGCGCTTCCTGGAAAATCTGCTTCCGGAAGGTCGTGCCCTAGACGTCGTCTCCTCAACACTTAAGGTATCGAAGAACAATCTCTACGGGTTGATTCGCGAACTCGGTCAGGAGACATCCGGCGCGCTTTCCTTTCGCGGTGACGAGGAGTACGAGATCCGGCCGACCACGCGGCGCGAGATCCAGAAGGACGAGCTGAAGCAACGCATTGACGAGCGATCGCAGGTTCCATTTGCGGTATGGGACGGGCGGGTCCGTATGTCGATGGCGGGCTACCAGGACAAGCTCTCGGTCTATCTCGATCCAGACGGACGGATGTACCTCGTCGAGGGTGAGCTGGCCTCAACCCATATACTCAAGCCGGAACCCACGGATGACCGGCTGCCGATGCTCGTCTCGAACGAGCACTTCAGCATGAGTCTGGCCCAGCGACTCGGCCTCGCGGTGGCAAGAGTGTCGATCATGCGGGTTCCGAATCCGGTTCTGGTGGTCGAGCGCTTTGACCGAGTGCGCGAGGGTCCTGACCAAGTGCGCCGGTTGCATATCATTGATGCCTGCCAGGCGCTCGATTTGCCGGTTGCCTATAAGTGCGAGCGCAACTTTGGCTCAGGCAAAGACGTTCGAAATATCCGCGACGGCGTGAGTTTTGCCCGGCTGTTCTCCATTGCTAACTACACTGTAGAGAAGGCTTTAACCCGTCTTGAGCTTATGCGCTGGGCGATCTTTCAGTTCCTGATTGGCAATTCGGACGCCCACGGCAAGAACGCTTCGTTCTACAGTCGAGCCGCTGGCCTAGCATTGGCGCCCGCGTACGACCTTGTGAGTGTCGTGCAATACCAAGGCCTGGATCACGAGTTGGCGATGGCTTTCGGCGATGAGTTCAAACTTGCAGAGGTACGACCCTACGACTGGGCACAGTTCGCCGAGCAGACTCAGATTCCACGTGCCCTCCTGGCAAGAGAGATGCGCCGGCTGGGTGCGGCCGCGGTTGATGCAGCGACGATTCAGGCCAAGGAGCCGGCATACCAGGACAATGAGCGCGATTTCGTTTCGAAAGTCGCAGCCTTTGTGCATGGTCAAGCCGCCAAACTGACCGACATGGCGGGCGCTGTAGCCTCAATTCAACTCGATTAGCGGGGAGTCCCGGCATCTCCGGGAGCGTCTCGCGCGAGTGGCCAAGGAGCAGGGCGGCGGTCCGAAGGCAACGCCAGGCAAGGCCAAACTCCTCGAGACGCGCCGGACGGTCGTCGCAGGCTGGCATGCAGCTGCGGAGGCGCTGCTCGATGCCGGGCAAGGCGCGCTCGCGCAGAAGATCTGGGGCTTCATCGGAGCGATGCAACCACCGCTCACGACTGACGAGCAGCTCACTCGAAACGTTGTGGAGCCCCGCACTCGCGAGCGGGAGCGGCGGCTGGAACGCGCGCGATGACCCTCGCTGCATCAACTCCACGCATCCATCACACTCATGCAGGTCGACTCCCGTGAACAGTACCTACTTCGGTTTGCTGGCTGAGTTCGGCGAAGCCAACATTCCGCTCGAGCGCGTGGCGCCCAAGTATTTTGGTCTTTGTTTCGAGGAGGCGAGGCGCCGCGCGCCGGCGAAGATGCTGCCCTGTCCGGTCTTTCGCCTCGGCGGGCAGAAGTCTCCCTGGCTGGTCAGTGCGGCCGATCTCGCCGAGTTGATTGACGCGCGGCGCGAGAAGGCGGCGGTGCAGGTACCACGATGGCCTGACGCCCAGGAGAGTGCAGCTCGGCCAGGGCCTCGGGCGATTTGAGCTCGCGGACGTTCTCGGGCTTCAGGTTGGTGTACCGCTTGAGTTCGTTCCACGATTCGTGCAGCGTGAACTGCGCGAGCTCATGGATCTGATATCCGCGCTCAAAGAGCTGGCTGGTTCCCTCGTGGCGCAGGTCGTGAAAGCGCAGGTTCTCGATGCCGAGCACGTGGCACGCGCGGGTGAAGGCGGCGCCGACGCTCTTGGGATCATAGGGGAAGATGTAGGCGCTCGCCCTGGGCTGGTTCTCGGCGATCGCCCATGCCTCCGGGGTGTATTTGAAGCGCCGATGGTTGCCGTCCTTGGACATCGGATGCTTCGCATCCCGCACCAGGCCGGTTCGAGTGGCTGCGTCATTGTCGCGCCACTCCAGTCGACAGATCTCCGCTTCGCGTCGGGCCGAGGCGATCGCGAAATCCACAATCGCCTGCATCGGGATCTGCGCGCGGCGATCTCGACCCACAAAGTACTCCCGCAGACGTGCGAGCTCCTCCGCAGTAGGCCGCCTCGCGCGCCTGCGCGCCTTGCCGATGAGACGCAGCTCTCTGCAGGCACTGCTCGCCTGCTGGGCAATCTCAGGACGGACAGGCAGCTCCTTCACGTTCTTTGCCGCACGCAACACGACGCCGATCCAGACCAGATCGTTCATCACGGTTGCGGGGCCTGCACCATTCGCACGCCGCGAGCGCACGTGATTGATCAGCGCTGCGGCGGTGAGCGTCAGCGCGTTTGCTTTACCAAGGGCGTGTCGCTCGAGGAATTCGAGATGCGTCTGCTTGCTTCGCTGCCATTTGGATATGGTCTCGAACGTTTCGATGTACCACCGGATCAGCTCCGCGAGCGTCGGTGTGCCGTGCTGCGTTCGGCACAGGGCGCCCGGTTTTTCAAGCTCCACTTCCCGGTACCTGGCCCAGCCTATGGCAGCAGTTCGCTGCGCAAACGTCTTGTATTCCTGGTAGATGATCGTCTTGCGCTTTCGAATACGCACGATCGCGGTGTACCGCGTCGTGCCGTCGGATTGCCTACGTGCGCGGATCGTTGCCATGGGGGCCTCGGAGGTGTCACGCTATTCATGACACCTATATGGCACCTCTGCAACTCATAAACTCCCCCGAATGCCCCGAAATCCCGCACAAATACCTGAGTCCAGAACGCCTGAAAAAATAGGCGTTTCAGACGATTTTTCCGGCAAAAAGGTCGACCGGAGGATCTCAGTCGCTCCCATGATGGACTGGACCGACCGTCACTGCCGTTACTTCCTGCGCGGCTTCTCGGCACACGTCCTGCTCTATACCGAAATGATCACGGCGGCGGCCATCGTGCGGGGTGACCGCGCACGGCTGCTGGAATTCGACCCGGAGGAGCATCCGGTCGCCCTGCAACTCGGCGGCAGTGATCCGCGCGAGCTCGCGGCGGCGGCGCGGGCCGGGGCAGAGGCCGGCTACGACGAGATCAACCTCAACTGCGGCTGCCCGAGTGAGCGAGTCGCGAGCGGCGCCTTTGGCGCCTGTCTGATGCGCGAACCCGAGCGGGTGGCGGACTGCGCGGCGGCGATGCGCGCCGTGGTGCGCGTGCCGGTAACGGTCAAGATGCGTATCGGTGTGGTGAGTGCCACTGCCGGCGAAGCGCGCCGCGCGGTGGCACATTTCGACGACGCCGACTTCGAGGCGCTGCGCCATTTCGTAGCCGGAGTGTGCGCTGCCGGTTGCACGGTGGCGATCGTTCATGCCCGTAAGGCCGTGCTCAGTGGCCTCTCGCCGAGCGACAACCGCGAGGTGCCGCCACTGCGCTATGACGTTGTGCAGCGGCTGAAGGCCGTGTTTCCGCAGCTCCCGGTCGTGGTCAACGGTGGGCTGCGCGACGTCGTCTCCGTGCTCGCAGCGCTCGACTGGTGCGACGGCGTCATGCTCGGGCGGGAGGCTTATCACCGGCCCTTCGTGCTCGCGGAGCTCGAGCGGGCGCTGCATCCGGGCGCGGAAGCCGCGCCGAGGCGCGAGGTGCTGCTCGAGCGCATGCAGCGCTATGCCGCACGGGAGCTGGCCCGCGGCGCCCGCCTCGCTCCGATCGTGCGGCACATGCTGGGCCTTTATGCCGGTGAGCCGGGTGCGCGCGAGTTCCGGCGCATTTTGAGCGAAGGGGCCCGCGCTCCCGGTGTGGGCGCGGAGCTGTTGGGACGGGCAATTCCCGCAGGCCAGCGCCCGCAGGCCTGAGTAGCAGCCCGGGAGCGCTTGCGTATAATCAAAGCGCACGCATGGGCAAGGATATCGAACTCGCCATCCTGTTCGCCGACGTCGTCGGATCGACGCGTCTCTACGACGTGATGGGGGATGTGCGCGCCCGGGACATGGTGGCGATCTGCATCGACGTGATGCGCAGTGCCACCGAGGCGCGACAGGGGACGGTGATCAAGACCATGGGTGATGAGGTCATGGCCACGTTCCCGAGCGCCGATGCCGCACTCAATGCAGCGGCACAGATGCAGCAGCAGATCTCCAGCCACGCCCAGCTCAAAGTCGACGGGCAGCCCGTCGCCATCCGCATCGGCTGTCACTTCGGTCCGGTGATGCTCGAGAACCGCGACGTGTTCGGCGCCGCCGTGCACACCGCCAACCGCATGACGAGTCAGGCCAAGGCCGGGCAGATCGTCACCACCGCAGCGACGGTGGACAAGCTGTCCGCCGAATGGCGCGCATCCTGCCGCCAGATCGACATTGCGACACTCAAGGGTCAGGGCAGCGAGATCGCACTCTACGAGGTGCTGTGGCAGACCGAGGATGTGACCAGCATGGTCCCCGGCATCGCCACCGAGGCGCGTCCCGCACGCTCCATGCGCCTGCGGCTGCGGTGTGATGATCGCGAATTGCTCGTCGATGAGCGGCACTCGAGCATCACCATCGGTCGTGCCGAGGACAATGACGTCGTGGTGAAGGGCAACCTGATCTCGCGCCTGCACGCGCGCATCGAGATCAGCCGCAACAAGTTCGTACTGATCGACCAGAGCACCAACGGCACCTTCGTACAAAGCGCCGATGGCGAGGAGTCCTTCGTACGGCGCGACAGCCTGCAGATCCGGGGCCAGGGCATGATCGGACTCGGACGGCTGCCCGAGCAGGGTTCCCCGCAGACCATCCGCTACAGCTGCGAAGAGGGCTGAAGCGCCCGAATCTCGGGCGCTGCCGCGCGCTGTCCCCTAGCCGAGCCGCCGCTCCGTGGTGGCGAGTTCGGCGAGCAGCGCCTGCGGCAAGCGGCTGCCGTACTTGCCGAGGTACTCGCGCATGTCGGCTGTCTCCTTGCGCCAGAGCGCGGCATCTACCGTGAGCAGCGCCGCGAGCGCGTCGCCACCGAGCTCGAGGCCCCGCAGGTCGAGGTCCTGGGGCCGAGGCAGGTGGCCGATAGCCGACTCGGTTGCTCCGGCCTTGGCGGCGCTGCGATCGAGCATCCACGCCAGCACCCGCAGGTTCTCGCCGAATCCTGGCCAGAGGAACTTGCCGTCCGTGTCGCGGCGGAACCAGTTGACGTGATAGATGCGCGGCGGGCGTGCGAGTTGCGCGCCGACATCGAGCCAGTGCTGCCAGTAATCGCCGAAGTTGTAACCGCAGAAGGGTTGCATCGCCATCGGGTCACGACGGATCACACCGACCTGGCCGACGGCAGCCGCGGTGGTCTCCGAGGCGAGCGATGCGCCGACCAGCACGCCGTGATTCCAATCGCGCGCCTCGTAGACGAGCGGTGCGACCTCGCGACGCCGTCCGCCGAACACCAGCGCCGATATCGGCACGCCGCTGGCGTCCTCGGCGTGCGGTGACCAGCTCGGGTTGCGCTTGGCCGCAACCGTGAAGCGCGAGTTCGGGTGCGCGGCGGGCCCCTGGGCCGGATCGTACGGGCGGCCCTGCCAGTCGACCACCGGCCTGCCACTCGTGAGGCCTTCCCACCAGGGCTGGTTGTCGGCGGTGAGTCCGACGTTGGTGAACAGGGTGTCGCGGCGGATCATCTCGTAGGCGTTGCGGTTGGTCTTCGGGTTGGTGCCGGGGACCACGCCGAAGTAGCCCGCTTCGGGATTGATCGCCCAAAGCCGTCCATCGTCTCCCGGGTGCAGCCAGGCGATGTCGTCGCCGACGGTGAACACGCGCCAGCCCGGCAGCGAGGCGGGTGGAATCAGCATGGCGAGATTGGTCTTGCCACATGCCGAAGGGAAGGCGCAGGCGAGGTAGTGCGTCTCGCCGCGCGGGTTCTGCAATCCGACGATCAGCATGTGCTCCGCGAGCCAACCCTCGCTGCGCGCCTGCCAGCTGGCGATGCGCAGCGCGTGGCACTTCTTACCGAGCAGCGCGTTGCCACCGTAACCGGAGCCATAGCTCTCGATCGAGAGCTCCTCGGGAAAGTGCATGATGAATCGGCGCCCGGGGTCGAGCTCGCCGGTCGAGTGCAGACCGCGCACGAAGTCGTTCTCGCGGGCGATGCGCTCGAGTGCAGCACGTCCGGCACGCGTCATGATCAGCATGCTGAGCACGACGTAGGGACTGTCGGTGATCTCCACTCCGCAGCGCGACAGCGGCGAGTCGATCGGCCCCATGCAGTACGGAATCACGTATAGGGTGCGCTCGCGCATGCATCCGCGGAACAGCTCGCGCATCCTGGCGTGCGCCTGCTGCGGGTCCATCCAGTGGTTGTTGGGACCAGCGTCCTCCTGCGCGCGCGTGCAGATGTAGGTGAGATGCTCGACGCGCGCCACGTCGTTCGGCGCCGAGCGGTACAGGTGGCAGCCGGGGAACAGCTCGGCGTTGAGTGCCTTGAGCTCGCCGGTGCGCAACATCTGTGCCGTCAGCTGCCGGGCTTCCGCTTCCGAGCCCTCGCACCAGTGAATCGCGCGTGGTTGCGTCAGCTCGCGCACCGAATTCACCCACTCCGCCACGGCGCGGCTCAATTCGGGAAGCGGGCTCAGCGTATGTGCGGCGGTAGCCATCCGCAGGTCCTCTCGTCCGGTGGCGCTTCTTTAACCGGTAATTATATCCCGGGCAGATGCGTCGCCCTGATAAAGTAGCGGCGCACCGGGCGTTGTCGTCCAGGAGCAGCCCGCGCACTAAGTTTGCAGCAATTTCAGGAAGATATGGGTCTCGACGTGCGCCGCTCGCACGCGGCAGGATGTTGTCCAGGCGTGTGCTCGGGCGTAACGCTGTATGTTGGATCTTGAGGACATATTCGCGCACGGCGGCCCCCTCGAGCGGGCGCTGCCGGACTTCAAGGTACGCCGCGAGCAACTGCGCATGGCGCAGCGGATCGCCGACGCGCTCGGCGCTGGCGAGTCGCTGATCGTCGAGGCCGGCACCGGTACCGGCAAGACCTTCGCCTACCTCGTGCCCGCGCTGTTATCGGGCGCGCGTGTGTTGATATCCACCGGCACGCGCACGCTGCAGGATCAGCTGTTCGCGAAGGATCTGCCGCTGGTGAGCGCCGCGCTCGGACGGCCGGCGCGTGTGGCACTGCTCAAGGGCCGCGCCAACTATCTGTGCCGCTACCGGCTGGCACAGGCCGGCGCGGTGCACGCGCAGCTGCCGCTGGTGGAGTCGCCACCTTCGCGGGGCACGAACTCAATGTTGGCGCGTATCGAGCGCTGGGCGCGCACCACCAGGCGCGGCGACCTGGCCGAGGTGCGCGGACTCTCCGACAGCCATCCGGTGTGGACGCAGGTCACCGCCACGCGCGAGAGCTGTCTCGGCGTGCGTTGCCCGGAGATTTCGCGCTGCCACGTGATGGGCGCACGCCGCGAGGCGCTCGAGGCGGACATCGTCATCGTCAATCATCATCTGCTGCTCGCGGATCTCGCCCTGAAGGAAGACGGCTTCGGCGACCTGCTCGGCTCGGCCGATGCGGTGATTCTCGATGAAGCTCACCAGATTCCGGATCTCGCCACGCAGTTCTTCGGCGCGCACGTGAGCAGCCGCCAGGTGGAGAGCCTGCTCAGGGATCTGCGGCTGGAGCTCGCACCGCAGGCGGCTGCCTCGACACCCGTCGCCCCCGCTGCAGCTGCAGCCGTGGACGCACTGCCTGCAGCCCCGGCGGCGGCGCTACGTGCCGCCGAGACGGCGCTGCGCGAGCTGCGCGCGGCGACTGCCGCCGCGAGCGGCCGCATCGCCTTCACACCCGGCAGCACGATCCCCACCGGGTGCGTCGCTGCACTCATAGAGGCCCTGGAGGATCTTGCCGCGGTGATGAGCGCGTGCGAGGAGCAGGGTGCCGTGGGCCACCTCGCTGAACGCGCCGCCGAGCTCGCGGCGAGCCTGGCGCGCATTGCCGCGGTCGATGACCTCGAAGGCGCGCGCACGCTAGAGGTGAGCCCGCGCGGGCTCACGCTGAGCCTCATGCCGTTCGACATCTCGGGCCGATTTCGCGCTCTGGTGCACTCGCGCGGTGGCGCGTGGATCTTCACCTCGGCCACGCTGTCACTCGGCGAAGAGTTCGGACACTTCACCGGCAGGCTCGGACTTGACGCGGCGGCGACGCTGCGCATCGAGAGTCCCTTCGATCACGAGCGCCAGTCGCTGCTTTATCTGCCTGCGGGATTGCCTGAGCCGTCGGCGTCAGGTTACGTGGCGGCGGTCATCGACACGGCGCTGCCGCTCATTACGGCCGCGCGGGGCGGCGCGTTCGTGCTGTTCACCAGCCACCGCGCACTGGCGCACGGAGCGGCGCTGCTGCGCGCCCGTTGGGCGGATGCGGCGCCGTATCGGCTGTTCGTGCAGGGCGAGGCGCCACGCGAGCGGCTGTTGCGGGAATTCCGCGCCGACGGCAATGGCGTGCTGCTCGGTACCGCGAGCTTCTGGGAAGGGGTCGATGTCAAGGGAGAGGCTCTGCGGCTGGTGATCATCGAGAAGCTGCCATTTGCCTCGCCCGAGGACCCGTTGGTGCGCGCGCGGATCGAGCACCTCACCGCGAGCGGTGCCAACGCGTTTCGCGACTACCAGCTCCCGGAGGCGGCACTCGCGCTCAAGCAGGGTGCGGGCCGGCTGATACGCAGCGAGGACGACTACGGCGTCGTGGTGATCTGCGACCCGCGCATGCTCGCTCGCGCCTACGGACGGGTGTTTCTCGAGGCGCTGCCGGCGATGTCCGTGACACAGGATGCGGAGGAGACGATGCGCTTCCTCGCGCGCCATGCGCCGCCCATGCCGGCGGGTGCGCGGGTTGCGGCAGCCCCGTGAGAATTCTCGCCATCGATACCGCAACCGAGTGCTGCTCGGCTGCGCTCCTTATTGATGGGCGCGTACTCATGCGTGAGGCGCTACTCGAGCGCGGTCACGCCGAGCACATTCTGCCGATGGTCGATGCGCTGCTGCGTGAAGCGCGGCTTCCGCTCAGGGAGCTCAGTGCCATTGCCTTCGGGCGCGGCCCCGGCGCCTTTACCGGCGTGCGACTGGCGGCGAGTGTGACCCAGGGACTTGCCTATGGCGCCACTGTGCCGGTCGTGCCGATCTCTGACCTGCGCGCGATCGCCGAGCGCGTGCTGAACGAGCACTCGGCCCTCGATCAGGTCCTCGTGTGCACGGACGCACGGATGCGCGAGGTCTACTGGGCCTGGTTTGAGCGTGGACCGACAGGATACGCGGTAGGGGTTGGGGAAGAGCACGTCGGTGGTGCGGCCGAGATTGCCGTTCCCGTTGACCGCTCCGGTCAAGCCACAGCTCAGGTGGGGCGATTCGGTGCGGCCGGCTCTGGCTTTGCCGCCTATCCGGAGCTGCGCAGCACGGTCGCGGCGCCGGCAGCCCTCATCCTCGAGAGCCTCCGGCCGCACGCCCGTGAGGTTGCGACCCTCGCCGCAGTGGAGGTGGCGGCGGGGCGTGTTCTGCCCGCAGAACAGGCGCTTCCGCATTATCTGCGCGACGATGTGACGCAGACCCCGCACGCACGGTCACTAAACTGACACTGTCCGAGCGACTGTCATGAATCTGCAACACAGTGCCTCTGTAATAGCCGCGCCCGAATCCGCCATAGCAAGATGCCCGCCAAACAGGTACTGATCGTCGAGGACGAGCGCCCGATCCGCGAGATGATCGCCTTCGGCCTCAAGCGCGCGGGGTTCGACGTGCGGGAGGCGGAAGATTGTCGCACCGCACGAGCGGCGTTGGCAGACGCGCGGCCCGATCTGGTGCTGGTGGATTGGATGCTGCCGGACATGAGTGGGCTCGAGCTGACGCGCTCGCTCAAGCGCGACCGCGAGACACGCGAGCTGCCTGTCATCATGCTGACGGCGCGCGCGGAGGAGGGCGACAAGGTCGCCGGCCTCGAGGGCGGCGCCGACGATTACGTCACCAAGCCCTTCTCGCCGCGCGAACTGCTGGCCCGCATCAATGCCGTGCTGCGCCGGAGTGGCGGCAACGGCGTCGACGAGCTGATCGAGTTCGAGGGGCTGGTTCTTGATCAGGGAAGTCACCGCGTGATGGTGGGAGAGCGTACCGTTGCGCTCGGGCCGACCGAGTACCGCATGCTCGAGTTCTTCATGACGCACCCGGAGCGCGTCTACACCCGCGATCAATTGCTCGACCGCATTTGGGGTGGCAACGTCTACGTCGAAGAGCGCACCATCGACGTACATATCCGTCGCCTGCGCAAGGCGCTGGAGCATTTTGGGTACGATCGCTTCGTGCAGACGGTCCGCGGCTCGGGTTACCGCTTCTCGGCCCGCACCCTCTGAGCATGGACGATAGATAGATAGAGGCGTCAGGCTCTCCATGGAACCCGCGACACAGGCCTGGTGGTTCGCGGCGGGGCGGCTGCTCGGTACTGTCATCGTCGGCTGCTTCGCTGGCTGGCTGTTCGGCAACCTGTGGGGCGGCCTCGCCGGCGCGCTCGCGCTGCACCTCACCTGGGTGCTGGTAAACCTGTTTCGTCTCGAGTGGTGGCTGCGTCATCGCAGCTACGCCGATCCGCCTGACGTCGGGGGCGTGTGGGGGGAGATCATCGCCCAGATCGTGCGGCTGCACCGTCGCAAGCGCTTCCACAAGCAGCGCTTCGTGCAGCTCATGCGGCAACTGCAGCGCTCGACCGCAGCGCTGCCGAACGGCGTGGTCATTCTCAACGCCCAGCGCGAGATCGTGTGGTTCAACCGCATGGCAGCGCGGCTGCTCAACCTGCGCCGCACCGGCGATCTCGGCATGCGCATCGAGCACCTGCTGCGCGAGCCGGAGTTCGTGCGCTATCTCGCAGGGCGTGACTATTCGAATCCAGTCATCATCCGCCCCACGACGGGCGAAGACTGCTACCTGTCGCTGCAGGTCGCGCCGTACGGCGACGGTCAGCTGCTGCTGCTGGTGAGTGACGTGTCGCGGCAGATGCGTCTCGAGGCCGTGCGGCGCGACTTCGTAGCTAACGCCTCGCACGAGCTGCGCTCGCCGCTTACCGTGATCTCGGGCTACCTCGAGACACTCGGCCAGGATTCGGCGCTGCCGCCCGACTTGCAGGGCCCGGTGGCCGAAATGCGCCGTCAGGCCGAGCGCATGACCGCCATCATCCGCGACCTGCTCGAGCTGTCGCGGCTCGAGGAGACCACCGAGGTGGTCGGCGGTAAGCCGATCGACGTCGCGGCGCTCCTGGCGCTGCTGCGCAAGGATGTGCTGGCGCGACCCGCACACCCGCGCGACGTGCGCGTACGTATCGATTCGGCCGCCGAGCTCATCGGCGATGAGCCCGAGATCCACTCGGCGTTCTCCAACCTCGTCGACAACGCCGCCAAGTACACCCCGGCCGATGGCTCGATCGAGATGCGCTGGTGGACGGACGAGGAGGGCGGCCATTTCTCCGTCAGCGATACCGGCATGGGTATTCCCGCCGAGCACATTCCGCGCCTGACCGAGCGTTTCTACCGCGTCGATCCCGGGCGTTCGCGCACTACCGGGGGCTCGGGTCTCGGGCTCGCGATCGTGAAGCACGTCCTGCAGCGCCACGGCGCGACGCTCGACGTCGAGAGCACGCACGGCGCGGGCAGTACTTTCACGTGTCACTTCCCGTTCGAGCGCATTGCGCCCCTCGAGCCGGCCGCGACTGCGGCATTGGCTTAGAAGTTTTGTGCAACCCACTAATTCGTAAGAAATACTTAGCGCGACTGTCATCCAGACGACACACGCCGGGACGACCCTTGCCACTGACGACAGCCTGGAGGACGAACCCGAGGCCATGGCAAGCGGCAACCCCACGGGGGCGGGCAGGAGGAAGGCCCGCACACTGTTCCTGTCGGACATCCATCTGGGGTTCAGGCATGCGCGCGTCCGCGAGCTGAACGAATTTCTCCACGCTCTCGAGGCCGAGCAGATCGTGCTGGTCGGCGATATCGTGGATGCGCTGAGTCTTGCACGGCGCGCGTTCTGGAGCGCCGAGCACACCCAGGTGGTGCGTGCACTCCTCGCCCGACAGCGGGCCGGCACGCGACTCATCTATATCCCCGGCAACCATGATGCGAGTCTGGCCATGCTGGCGCAGATGCTGCGCGGCCAGTTGGAGATACATCGTGAATGGGTGCACCGCACGGCGCGTGGCGAGCGGCTGCTGGTGCTGCACGGCGATCAGTTCGATAGCGAGCTCCCGTGTCCAGGCTGGCTCATGCGCCTGGGCGATGCGCTCTACACGGCTACCATCCTGCTCAATCACGGCGTGAACGAGCTGCGCCGCGCACTTGGCCGGCCGTACTGGTCGCTCGCCGAGCGCGTCAAGCTCAGTATCGGTACCAGCGTGCGCTACATCGAGCACTTCGAGCGGCTCGCGGCACAGCATGCACATGCGCAGGGCTACGACGGGGTGATCTGCGGTCATATCCACCGCGCCAACCTCAGGCGCATCGACGGCGCGCTCTACGGCAACAGCGGTGACTGGGTGGAGTCGTGCACGGCGCTCCTCGAAAACGAGGACGGCGCGCTCGAGCTGCTGCGCTGGCCGCTCGCGCAGCCCGCAGCACTGCGCTCCACCGCCGCGCTCGCTCCGCGGGCCGCGTGAGAATCGCGCTCGCAAGCGATGCCTGGACGCCGCAGACCAACGGCGTCGTCACCACACTCAAGGCTACCGCCGTAACACTCGCCACCCTCGGGCACGAAGTTCGGGTCATCTCGCCGCAGGGACTTGCGAGCTTCGCCTGCCCGAGTTATCCGGAGATCCGTCTCGCGCTCTCTCCCGGTGAGCATGTGGCGCGGCAACTGAAGACATTTCGCCCACACGCGATTCACATTGCGACCGAGGGGCCGGTGGGACTCGCCGTGCGCGGCCACTGCCGGGCGCGTGCCGTGCCGTTCACCACCTCCTACCACACGCGCTACCCGGAGTACCTGCGCGCGCGCTGGCCCATCCCGCTCGGCTTGAGCTACGCGTGGCTGCGGCGTTTCCACGGCGCGGCCGCGCGCACCTTCGTGAGCAGCGCCACCCTCGAAGCGCAGCTCGCGGCCCGCGGCTTCGCGCGACTGCACCTGTGGCAGCGCGGCGTCGATCTGCACACCTTCCGTCCCGTGCCACCGCACCCGCTTCTCAGCGGCCTGCCGCGACCGGTCCTCGCGAGCGTCGGCCGTCTCGCGGTGGAGAAGAACCTCGACGCCTTCCTCGCTCTTGAGCTGCCGGGGAGCAAGGTGGTGATCGGGGATGGTCCGCAGCGCGCTGCGCTCGGCGCCCGCTATCCACGGGCGCTGTTCACCGGCTACCGCTTCGGCGCCGAGCTCGCCGCGCTCCTCTCCGGCGTCGATGCGCTCGTTTTTCCAAGTCGCACCGACACCTTCGGGTTGGCAATGATCGAAGCAAACGCCTGCGGCGTGCCGGTGGCGGCCTTTCCCGTGCCTGGACCCCTCGACGTCGTCGAACAGGGTGTGACCGGCGTCCTCCATGCGGACCTCGCCAGCGCGATAGCCTCGGCGTTGCGACTCGACCGCCGCGTCTGCGCCGCCCGGGCGGCGGCTTTCAGCTGGGACGCGGCGAGCACCCAGTTTCTCGGCGGGCTGGCCTGGATCCCGTTGCCGGTGCGCGCGAGACTGGCTGTCGGCCGCAGTTCCGCTATGATCGCGCCTGTGGCCGCGCGCCCGCCGACGGGCGAAGCCGGAGACGCCAACTGATGGAAACCGCCGACCTCAGTCACCACATCTCGCGCCGTTTCAACGAGGATCTCGAGCGTGTGCGCAGCAAGGTGCTCGGCATGGGTGGCTTTGTCGAGCAGCAGCTGCACAAGGCCATAACCGCCCTCGTCGAGGGCGACAGCTCGCTCGGCGAATCGGTGGCGATGGACGACTATCAGGTCAACAACATGGAAGTCGCCATCGACGAGGAGTGCAGCCGCATCCTCGCGACGCGTGCGCCTGCGGCCGGTGACTTGCGCGTGATCGTCGCCATCATCAAGACCATCACCGACCTCGAGCGCATCGGCGATGAAGGCGAGAAGATCGGCTACATCGCCTCACGGCTCGCGACCATGGAGCGCCCCGCGGACAAGTACCGCGAGATCAAGCACCTTGGCCGGGTGGTGCTGGAAATGGTGCACGACGCGCTCGACGCCTTTGCGCGGATGGATGTGGAATCGGCGCTGCGCGTGGCGCGCCAGGATCGCCTGGTCGATGAGGAGTACGAGGCGATCCAGCGTCAGAGCATCACTTTCATGATGGAGGACCCGCGCACGATCCGTCGCGCGCTCGACGTCATGTGGGTGGTGCGTGCGCTCGAGCGTATCGGCGATCACGCCAAGAACATCAGCGAGTACGTCATCTACATGGTGCACGGCAAGGACATTCGCCATACCTCCCTCGACGATGTCGAGCGCGAGCTGCGCGCGAGCGCCGCCGCTGCCGCTACGCCTCCGGCGTCCGCCTGACCGCGCATCGTCGACTGCGCGTGCCCGACCGCCGCCTGGTCAACTTCGCCGGATTCGCCGCGTGCGCAGCGCTCATCGCCTACGCGCTCTATGCGCAGTTTCAGCTGCGACTCGAGCCCTGTCCGCTGTGCATCTTCCAGCGCATCGGCATCGTGCTGCTCGGACTCGTGTTTCTCGCGGCGGCGCTGCACCACCCGCGCGGGGGCGGACGTTACGGCTACGCGCTCGCGATCGCCATCGCCGCGCTTGCGACGCTCGCGGTCGCCGCGCGGCACCTGTACGTGCAGAGCCTGCCTCCGGGAACGCTGCCCTCCTGCGGCGCACCGCTCGGCGTGCTGCTGCAATTCATGCCCGTGTGGCAGGTAATCCGCAAGGTGCTCACCGGAAGCGGGGAGTGCGGCGTGGTGAACTGGCGCTTCCTCGGGCTCGCGATGCCGGCGTGGGTGCTCATCTGGGCGCTCATTCTCGGCACTGCCGGGACGTATGCGAATCTCGCTCCATCGCCTGCGCGGCCTCGCTAGAGCGATGACCCCGCCCGGGAAGTACCGGGCCAACATCTCGCCGAGTTCTAGCGTGCCGCGAGGAGCTTGCGCAGTACATTGACGTACATGCGGTGCAGCGCCTCGATGTCGCTCACGCGCACGCACTCGTTGACCTTGTGAATGGAGGCGTTCACGACGCCGAGCTCGACGACCTGCGCGCCGAGCGCCGCGAGGAAGCGGCCATCGGAGGTGCCGCCGCCGGTTGAGACCCTGGGCGACGCCCCGGTGACTTCGGCTACCGCATCGCGCACCGCGGCCGAGAGCGTCCCCGGCGGCGTGTAGAACGGCTCTCCCGACACGAACCACTCCAGCGTATAGCGCACCCGGTGACGCCGCAGGATTTCCTCCACCGTGGCCTTGAGTCCCTCGAGCGTCTGCACGGGCGAGTAGCGCAGGTTGAAGCGTGCCTTGAGCTCGCCGGGTATGACGTTCGGCGCGCCCGTGCCGGCGTTGAGGTTGGAGACCTGGAAGGTCGTCGGCTGAAAGTGCTCTGTGCCCCGGTCCCACACGCGCGCGGTGAGCTCGGCGAGCGCCGGCGCAAGCGTGTGCACCGGGTTCTCGGCGAGCTGCGGGTAGGCGACGTGGCCCTGTACGCCATGCACGGTCAGTCGGCCGCTGAGTGATCCGCGTCGCCCCACCTTGATCGTGTCCCCGATGGCGAGTTCGCTCGAGGGCTCGCCGACCACGCACCAGTCGATGCGCTCACCCCGCTCGCGCAGCAGCTGCGCGACGCGCCGCGTTCCGTCGACGGAAGGACCTTCCTCGTCGCTCGTAATCAGAAAGGCGATCGAGCCGGCGTGTCCGGGATGCGCCGCCACAAACTCTTCGGTCGCCGTCACCATCGCAGCGAGGCCACTCTTCATATCCGCCGCCCCTCGTCCATAGAGCATGCCGTCGCGGATCTGCGGGAGGAACGGGTCGCCATGCCACTCCTCGAGAGGGCCCGTAGGTACGACATCCGTGTGTCCCGCGAAGCAGAAAAGCGGCGCAGCACTGCCGCGGCGGGCCCAGAAATTCTCTACGTTGCCGAAGGGCAACAATTCGATCGCGAACCCTGCGGCCGAGAGCCGTTCAGTCATCAGCCGCTGACAGCCTTCATCTGCGGGGGTGACGGAGCGCCGTGACAGGAGTTTCTGAGTCAGTTCAAGAGCTTGAGACATCCGTGGGCGCTGAACGGCGGGCCTGGGCGAGGCAGTCGGGATCGGGACGGTGGGCGTTTATAAGCCGTCGGCCCTCTCACGGCAAGCC
>Ga0335080_10001064_pt1 | contig 26341 bp, 15 predicted proteins | sample Lox_Sample_34_FD_206720 | JGI IMG/M metagenome (GOLD analysis project Ga0335080, IMG submission 206720) | Soil microbial communities from Loxahatchee National Wildlife Refuge, Florida, United States - Lox_Sample_3.4 | ecosystem: Environmental > Terrestrial > Soil > Wetlands | place: USA... | reverse complement strand
TCCGGGTTCTTGACCCACAGCCGCAACCTCTCTTCCGTGTTCTGCGCGGCCCCTGAAGCAATCGTTTCGCGGCTCATCAGATGCGTCAGGTCCGGACCAAACTGGCCTTTGGCGACCGTGCCACGGATCGCGTGGCAGTTGATGCAGGCTGTCGTTTCGAAGACATGCCTGCCTGCCGCTGCCCTTCCATCCTGAAGAGCAGGCTGTTGCTGCGCATGCACCCAGGCGGCAAAGTCCTCGGGGCCGTCAACCGAAACGCGCAGCAACATCTTGGCGTGCTGCGTTCCGCAATATTGCGCGCATTGCCCGAGAAAAATTCCCGTGCGACGCGGATCCAACCACATTCGGTTCGGGTGATTCGGAATCAGGTCGGTCTTGCCGGCGAGCCGCGGAATCCAGAAACTGTGGTCGGTGTCGGCCGACAGCAGATTGAGAAATGTCGGTGTTGGGTGCGCCGGATCGCTGACCGGAATGTGCAGCTCGTTGGCCGTGACGATTCCAAGCCTTGGATAGCGAAACTCCCACCAGTATTGGTGGCCTACCGCTGTGACCTGGATGGCCGTCGGTGGCATGGCCGCATCCTGTACAGCGTGGATCACGCGCGCCGACGCCAGGAACAGCACGACTACGATCAGAATCGGAATGATGGTCCACGCCAGTTCGATTTGCGTGCTTCCGTAGACCTGGGCAGGTTCACGATCGCCATTCTCCCGGGTGCGGCGGAATTTGGTAATCGAGTACACCAGCAGTGTAAAGACCACAAGAAAGATAATTCCGGTTACAGTCAAAACGAGAAGAGAGAGATCAAAGATCGACTTTGCCGGCGTCGACTCAGGTGCGAAGATACTTGTCACGTTCGACGAGCTCGTAGTCTGCGCCGCGCCTCTCGCAACGCAGCCGATTAGCGGACCGAGTATCGCAAACACGTTCCATCCGATCGTGTTGGAGCGACAGTCCATCGCCCTCTTAACGTGCATGCCGTTGTCCACATTCGTCGCCCTTAACCTGGAAAGCCATGCCCAACAGCGGTAAGAGGTTACGTGGATCGCTGGAAAATCTCGCTGAGCCGTGGGGCAAATCTTCGGAGACAACAGTTAGTCACGTGACGAACCCTGAGCGGACGGACGGAATACACATCCAGGTTTAGCATCGCGAATGCGCGTGGGGATGAGTGGCAAAACCACTTCACTTTGGAATCACGTGTGCTTACATTGGGCTGTTCACGATGGATTTCGCCCGTCAAGCGATCGCCGCTGCGATTCTCGTCATGGTGACGATGACACTCCAGTGTGCCGGGATGACCGTTCTAATTCACTGGGCGAGAGAGCGCACCGCGCGCCTGACCTCGGGACTAAGCCCCTGGCTCTCTTCCGTGCTCATGATTCGCTTTACCGCAGTAATTATTGTCATGCATTTGCTAGAGACGGTTTTGTGGGCGGGCTTCTATCGTCTCCAATGTCTCCCATCATGGGAGGCTTCCTTTTATTTCTCCGCGGCCACGTATTCGACCGTTGGTTATGGAGATGTTGTACTTCCGCAGGTCTGGCGCGTGATGGGACCGGTTGAGAGCATTACTGGTGTGTTGATGTGCGGGATGTCGGTGAGCGCTCTCGTCGCGATTGCCGCTAGATTGATCGCTACCCAGGAAATCTTCCCACCTGAGCAGAACCCAAATGCCGTGAAGGAGATGACGATGCAAGTTGAGAATGCTGTGGTGCTAGAGCAGGGCGGTCAAGGGCTGTCGCTGTGAAAGCAGCGCGATTTGCCGCTACCGGGGATTGGCTGTTTGCCTCAACCGCACAACGCGGGAATCTTCCGTGGTCCTATGACCAAGTGTGGCGCATGTACCAGAAGGCAGCGACGGCAGCCGGTATCGGCGGCCTCGGGACTCACAGCCTTCGACACACGTACCGTTCTTGGCTTGATTCTGTGGGCACGCCGGTAGGCGTTCAACCGAAGCTCATGCGTCACACGGATGTCCGCACAACGATGCGCTACGGGGAATGCGTTCACGTCCGACATGGCCGAAGCCCACGGCAAAAATTGTGGGGCTTGCGCTCACCGGCATGGAAACGGCATTTAAGCCGATCTAACTTATTGAAGAATGGTGAGCGCGGAAGGAATCGAACCTTCAACCTACTGATTAAGAGTCAGTTGCTCTGCCAATTGAGCTACGCGCCCGCGCCAACAGCGACGAGAATTTTTGATTATATCATCGCGATGCGCCAGGCTCGATCCTTGAATAGGGATGGCTAGACACTGCGCCGCCCCCCGAGGTTCATCTCGTGAGGAAGACGAAGCTACGCCGAGATTGCTTCTCTTCCGCCGTCGCTTAGGGGACGATTGGAGGATCCGACGGGTTTGCGCTCCGGCATGACTTCCACGCTCGCCACGGCTCGCCGTTCCACCCTTCCGATAATCGGCCTCTCGTTCGTGCCCACAGCTGAGAGGGATACAAATCGGTTTTCATCCCACAAGCGATCAATCAAGCGGCGCTCGCTGGCTCGCAGAACTTCCTGCGGTAGCGAGGGAAAATTTCGGAATGTCCACGTTAACAACGCGCGCTCAAGAAAAGTCGGTTGCAAGTAGCGGGGCCCGATCGGCGTGTCCACCTCTAGGATGCCGTGGGCGAGTTTTTCAATCCACATTCTGCGGCCTGCCCGGAAACGTTGATCAAATGCTTACTGCGTTCAAGGCGGGCATTATTGCACCAAGTTCAGGGCATGGGAAGTGTTTTTATGAAAATAGGCAAATTATTTTTCAATTTGGCTCAACTTGAGAAAAGCTCCATTTCAAACCAGTCGCTGTCGTTGGCATCAGGAAGCTGTTGGTCGTTCGTCGTTTGGCCCTTCGGAAACGCCCTGAACGTCATTTTGACGCGCTTTCCTGGAATTCCTATAACGCTGGATTACATTCCCCTAAATGAGCTCCGGGAGCCGCTCGATTCGGTCCAGTGTGGCGGCCACTCCGACCCCTTTGCCGTCCGACTCCTCAACGCGGACTACCGTGGCCTCGCATAGGGTCCATCCTCCCGGCCCGAGTCCAAGGTTCGGTGGGAGCATCAGGACCAGCTCAAGCTTCGCTCCAGCTTCAAGTTGCGAGTTGGTGTAAAGGAAGATCCCCGACGAAGTCAGGTCGCGAGTCAGTCCCGACTGCTCGGATACACCACCTTCCCGGGCCCGAACCTTAACCGGAACCTGCACCGGAGTCCGGATTTGGCGGCGGCGCTCCGTGACGGCCTTTGCCCTGGAATCGTTGTCGGTGTTAGTCCGCTGAATGATACCTTCTCCCCCCGGTAAGCCCAGTTCTGGCCAGACCCGACCTCCGTTACGACGATCTCATTAAAACGAGATTCTCAGCGACACCTGGATGTCGCGCGGGCCTCCTCCGCCGAGGAACGGATTCTGATCGGCGACGTCGGGAGTCACGGTTACAGGGAACACACCCGTGCCACGGCCGGTCGTCTGATCAATCGCGCCATCCCACGTTACGTTGAAGCTCGGCAACAGCGGGTTGGCGAAATTCGGATGGTTGAAGATGTTGAAGAAATCGGCCGCCAGCTTAACCCCGACCCGCTCGGTCAGTTTCGTTTCCTTGGACAAGGAGAAATCGAAATTGCGGAAGTGCGGTCCGAAGAATCCGTTGCGCGGAGCGGACCCGAAATGAGCCCCGGCAAAGCAGGCCCCGTCGGGATAGTCCGGGCTCGCGCAGGGAACGGCGAAGGCGCTCAAGTCGAGAAAGTTTGCCGGATCGTCGGGTTTGATGACGGGCTTGGAAACCAAGTCGGGGCGTTCATAGAACTCGCCGGTATTGTTGAAGTCTTCATAGTCCAGCACGCTGAAAGGCATGCCCGTAGTCAACGAGACTACGCCGCTCATTTCCCATCCATGGGTGAGCCATTTCATGTCGTCACCACCGGGGATCCGGTAGGACCAAAGCCAACTGAAATGGTGGCGCTGGTCGAAACCGGAGTTGCTGTAGTCGCCGCGTGGGTTAAAGCTGTTGTCCGGCTGTGCCTGGAATGGTGCATAGTCTTGTCCGTCGCTTGCCGTATCGAGGGAGTGGCTCCACGTGTAATTGATGGTCGAGGTAAAACCGTGGAAATCGCGGATCTTCAGGCTGGTTTGAAGCGAGTTGTAGTGGGAGAGCGCGGCCGACTCAAAATTCAGGATGTAATAAGGCGTGTCGCCGAACGGACGAATCCCGGTCGCGGGATCGCCCTGGTTGAGATCGATGAAGCGGAAGAGCTTCCGCCCAGTCGAGCCGACATACGCCACCGACACTGCGGTTCGATGCGTGAGGTCCTGCTCGATGTTGATGTTGTAGTTCTGAACGTATGGCGTCCGCAGGTGCTGATCGACGGTGAAGACGTCGCCAGAACCGAAATCTCCAAACACAGGCGGAGCGCAGAGGGCGCTGTTTGGAATCGGAATAGAGTCGCCGCCGCAGGCCACTGGCGTTAGTCCATTCGTGATTCCGCCGTAAGAGATTGCCCTCGCCCCAATATCGTTGAATAGAGGTCCGGCGTTCGATGTCACATACGGAATCTGCCCGGCGAAAAAGTCCTGCGAGAAAGCGTCATAAGCAAGTCCGTAACCGGCGCGCAGGATGGTTTTACCAGTGCCGAAAACATCGTAGGCAACGCCGACACGCGGCGAAAAATTATTCCAATCTTTCGGGTAGAGGCTGCTGGGTCCGCCATTTGCACCCACCTGAACGAGATTGCCGGAAGAATCGAATATGCTGAACAGATTGTCTTTCTCGCCGATCACGCCGTAGTAATCCCAGCGCAGTCCGTAATTGAGCGTCAGGCGATGGGAGAGCTTGAAGTTGTCCTGCAGATAAAGACCGAAATTGTTTTGATAGGTGTGACGGCGGGAATCGCCTAAAGTTTGGCTGCCGCCGCTCGGATTGCCGGCAATAAAATCGTCAAGGGAATCGAAGGAGAGCTTGCCTCGATGGTTGAGGTCGAAATATTGATTGACCGAGGTGCGTCGATACTCGAAGCCGAACTTCCAGTTGTGCAGTCCGCGGTTGTAGGAGAAATTGTTCAAGTATTGCAGATTACTGTCGATGCGCCCGCGCGGATTGGATTTGTTTGCTCCGAGGCCAGCGAAGCCACCAACGCTAATGACAGGCAGGCCAAAATCCTTTGAGGTAAAAAAGGGATTGGCGGTGTTAAGACCAAGGCTGGCCGGATCGAGGCTTGAGTCCTGCGCAGAAAACTTTTCGGCGAAGCGGTTCCAACCGCCGCGAAATTCGGCGAGCAAGCGCGGCGATAGGACATGGGTATAGGAAAGCGAAACCACCTGCACGCGTGTGGGCACAACAGTGTTGAAGCCGGGCAGCACATTGCCGCCGACGATGGCTAGCGGCGCGCTTTGGTCGCTGTCGCCGAAGTAGTAGCGGCCGGTGAGAAGATCATCGCGTCCGATATGCTGGTCAATTTTCGCGATCATGCTGTCTAGGCGATTGGTGGACGGCGCGTTAATCTCTTCGTCTTCATCAGTGGCGGGTAGGGGACCCCATGGATTCGTATCCAGTATGTTCTGGATGATGGGGTTCACAACACCGCCGTTAAAAGCGATCGCATCGGCAATATCAGCCTGACTTGGCACCGTGGCTGGTGCCGGAAATCCAACCAGTTCGCGCTGTCCTTCATAAGCCAGGAAGAAAAAAGTCCTGTCCTTAATAATCGCCCCGCCCAGCGAGCCTCCAAACTGATTATTGTGAAAGGCATTCTGCGGTCCCCCCGCGGTGCCGGAGTCGCAAATGCTCCCGGTAGGACAATTGAAAAAATTCCGCGCGTCGAGCGCGTTGTTGCGGAAATACTCGAAAACGCTGCCGTGCAGCGCATTCGTGCCGGACTTGGTGACGATATTCACGATCGATCCGGAATTGCGGCCGTATTCCGCTTCGGTATTGTTGAGGATGGCTATTTCCTGCACCGCATCGAGGGGCAGGATCGTGGCGGGAATGCCGAAAACTCCGCCTTCATTGATGGCGTTGTCGTTGCGGAAACCGTCGTTCTCATCCGTGCCGTCAAGCATGAAATTGTTCGAGCGCCCGCGGTTGCCGTTAACGGAGAAGACGCCGAACGAGCCGGGGGAATCATTCACACCGCTGGCGTCGGCACTGGAACCGGGGACGGCGGCAAGCACTTTCATATAATCGCGCCCGTTGACCGGAAGGTCCTCCAGTTGCTGCGTCTCGATCGTGCCCCCGAGCGTGTTGCTGCTCGTCTCAACGAGCGGGACTTCGGCCTGAACCTCGACTTTCTCTTCGACGCGGCCCGGTGTGAGCGCCACGTTGGCGCGCTGCGGGCCTTCGACCGCAACCTGGATGTTGGTGGCCGTGGCGGTGCGGAACCCTTGTTTCACGACTGTCACCGAATATGTCCCAAGGGGCAGCTCGGTGAAGGTGTAATTGCCGTCGGAGTCGGTGGTGGCCTCCCGCACGAGGCCCGTGCCGGTATTGGTCGCCGTAACCCGGGCTCCGGCCACCGACGCGCCGCTTGCGTCCGTGACGATCCCTACGATTCCGCCCCGAAAAGTTTGGCCTGAGGCCGCCGCGCTCATCAGCAGGCAGGCGATAAGAATAAGGCGTTTCATTTGCTTGTTCTCCCTGGCCGCTTTCAGAAACAAATCGGGCTCCTCGCGCGGCAATTCCGAGTGATTTTTGGAATTGGGGAATTATAGACGAGTGCGCGGTAAAGGGGACTGATTTTATGAATGATGGAGACGCGCCCGCTTGCGCAAAAACCGAAGACTCAGAAGTTGAATGCCAACCCGCCCCGTATGGAACGAGCCGCCGACTGCACCAGGTAGACCGTCTGCCCATCACTGCTCACTACCGGAACGTACCCTTGAGCCAGCAGGTTGCGAATATCCAGGAGAAGCTCCATGTGCCCCGCTATCAACCTCGACGGAATCGGCTGCCGGATCGATACGTTGAGATATGGGTCGGCTGCACCTGGCGACGCATTGAACAGATCGACCGGAGTGATCGTCCGGCCCGCCGTGTAGCGATACGACGCAACCCAGTGCGTCTTCGATTTCGGAATGTTTCCGCTGAACTTCGCTGCCACCGCATGCCGGCGCTCTGGGCGGATGTAGTCGCGGGCATCCTCCAGCTGGATGTCGGGATGTGACAGATCGAGTACCCCACCGTACGCGTAATCGAGGGTTGCGGTCAGGTCGTCGAGCAGCTTGCGCTGAAGCACGGCCCGCACCCCGGCCGCCGAATAGCTATTGCCTTGATAGCTGAAAGTCCCCGAGTAGAGATCCGGAAGCACATCTCCAGTCTCGGCAGTAAGATCGCCCACCCCCGTCAGCACGGGATCAACAATATTGTCGGCATAAAGTCCGACCTGCATGCTGTTCTTGCCGATGCGCTGCGAGACCGAAACTTCCTGATGACGCGCTCGCTCCACCGCGGGCGTGAAATCGACCATGCTCATCCGTGGCCCGGCGGTGCCGGGATCGGAAGAGATCGCATCAAAGTGCTCGCCCCCAGTGGACCGATTTTCGAGACGCGAATCGGGAACCGAACTTGAGTATTGATATTCCAGAACCGTGTTCGGCGACAAATGCAACTCGATCGATCCGAAGGGCTTGAAAGCATGGGCCCGCCCCATGAATTCGATCGTCTGCAGCTGGCTCCCCAGCGTCATCTCGAGCATGTCACCCAGAACCAAGCGATCCGAACTGGTAACCGAGAGCGCTTGCAAGGTGGCGCCAGGCATGTTGTTCAGATCGGGTGAATTCAGCCGCAGCGCGGAGACTGACAATGAAGGTTCGAAGACATCGTTATAGTGGTTCGTATACGTTGTGCGCAGAATGGCGGCCGGATTCGGAGAACCGTCCATGGCATACCCGACGTCGCCGTTAACTCGCACCGTCCCCGTCGACAGCAGCGAACGCTCGACCGAGAAAGCGGCCGACATATCCGAGGGGCTGCCGAAACCTTCCCCAGGGGAACCCGCCAATAGCGTGACCTTCCCCTTTAGGTCGCTTCTGTTTTCCACGATCGCCGTCGAGCCATCCGGAAGCACGCGCAGGATGGGGCGATTCGAAATCGAGCGGAGCGTCCACTTCCAATCATCCTGATCGGCCTGCGTAGGCACCGTGACTAGCTGGATGGCCTCGAAGAGATTGGTCAGCGTTACGTTGACCATCAGCCTCGCGCCTGAGCGAACGCCGATCTTTTCCCGCAGCGTGGGCAGAAACGAAGGCGCGCTGACCTTGATGTTGTATGTGCCGGGTACCAGCGCAGCCAGAGAGTAGAAGCCGCGGTCGTCGGTGAACACCTTGCGCGCGGCCGCTCCGAGAATTTCCACCGCTGCGCCCATTTGCGGCGCGCCGCTGCGGTCACGAACGTATCCCGAGATAGTGCCGGCTGAGATTTTCGCCGACTCGGACCAGGCCGGAAGAGCCATGGTGACGAGCAGCGCGAGCAATCCAACCTTTCGCAACGTTTTTCGGCACGCGGCCTGGAACATTACGCCTACCTTTTGACGGGCCTGATTTATCGGCCTGGTTGAACGGCCTCGGACCCGGTCTGCAATTCGCAACAGTCTACTCTTTAATTCCTGGGTTCCTACTCGACCGCGAAAGTCGCCGTCGGGTCCACCGTCTGCTTAGACAGCTTGTCGTTTACCTTGATCTCGATCTTGTACATTCCAGGATGCAGGTTCGCCGCCGAAAGCGTCTTTTGCAGCGTCACCTGATCCCCCACGTTCCCCATCGTGTCGGTTGACTCGACCGTATGGATGACCGCCTTATTGTTAGCGTCGGTTACGTTGTACTCGACGGTGGCGGAAGGCTTATGAGTCTTCTCGTCGACCGTGAGATTGTAGACCTGCATCCAGAAATTCACCTTTTGACCGCGCTTGAAGAGGACCGGCTTGCCGTCCGACGATTGCACGCGCGGGCGAACTTTCGTCGCACCAATCACGAAGTTCCCCGTGCCCACGTTCTTCGCCGCCACCGGCTCCATCTGGTCCGCCACAATCAGAGAGGAGTTGCTCAGATGATCTTCGCTGAAATCCGGGATCACAATCGCGTGATTCCAGCTCCCCGTGCGGTCTCCATTCACGTCCTTCACTACCACGTCGAGACGGTACCGATTCTGGCTGATCTTCAGTGGAATCGCCTTCCAGTACACGGAAGAATTTTCTGCCGTCTTCGGCAGCAGTTCGACCGGAACGTCAACCTGAACCGGATCTTCGAAGGTCTGAACAATCTTCCCCGCCAGCGTCGTAACCCGCCCGAAGATGTTCACCGTACCCCGCATCACTCCATCTTTATTCTGGAACGTGATGTCACGGTTCTTGATCTGGATAGTGATTGGAACCAGCACCGTGTCGCTGGTCACTCGCACGAAGTCAGCGCGGACGTCGAAGGGCATCAGGTTCACGCTGATCTTGTGGCTGACTAGCTCTTCTAGGTCCTTGAACTTGACTGCGGGCGCCGCCTGCAGCTTGGCAAACTGCTCCAGACGGTCGAATTGCTTCGTCTGTAAATCGTTGTTGAACGGACCCTGGCCTAATTGTTCGAGGCCGCCGTGGTTGAAGCGGTCGACCTTGCTCGACATGCCCATCTGCTCATAGAGCGTAAGACCACCGTTGGGCGTGTACTTGAGTGCGTCTTTTTCCGAGCGGTCGATCGTCATGTGGTAGTCGTTGCACATGCAGGTGTCGACGAACTCGATGATCACTTCCTGGCCGATGCCCTCGATGTACCGATACCGCCAGGTTTCAAACGGAAACGTCGAGGTCTCGCCCCCGCCTTCTTCCTGGGGCCGCTCGTACGTGCCGCCGGAGGGGTGCGAGTCGATCTCGTCGGCCGGTCCGAAAACGATGTACATGTGGCCGCGGTCCGTCTTCCACCCCGGAATGCCCGCCGCGAAATGCTCGTTCGCATAGGCGATGCGCCGGTAGTGCTCCTCTTTAAACTCGTTCTCTTCGGTGTCGGGCGTCGGATCGCGGCGCTGCCAGAAAGCCTCGATAAATGAGTCCCGTTCCTCGTCGTTGGAGAGCAACATGAACGCCTTGCGCTCTTCATCGGTAATGATCCACGCGACGTCCTCGGACAGCCACTTCTTGTAGGTCTTGCTCAATTCGTGCTTCAGGGCCTTGGCGTTCGCCTTTTTCTGCGCTTCCGGGATCGGCCGCTTCAATGGGTCGACCTGGTTCTTGTCGTCTTTACTCTCAGTAGTCGGGCTCTGGGAAGCGGCCTGCTTGTCATCCGCCTGGACTCGGGAACCCGGGGCAAGAGCTAGCGCCATAACGGCGGCGGCTGCCCACGCCAATCCACGAAAACCGGGCGCTTTGCGAGCCCTGCCGCCAGCGCAGCCATTATTAAAACTGAAAGCGAACATAGAAGGGCCTACCTTAGAGAGACAACGATTCTATGATTCTATGTCGGTTGGATACAACTTCGCAAGGAAAAGAGGCCTGGGGCCGAAAGATTTTATGGACCGCTTGTGTCTAGTAAGGCCCTTAAGAATCCGTATTTTGCGATATAGAAGCCGGCTTTGCACCCCGTCCGCAATGCCCCCTGACTGCATCCCAAGTCAATGTGTTTCCCGCCTGCCCCGACCCCATGACACGCTATAATGACTTTCGGTGGTTGGGTCGGTGAGTCCCCAGTCGATCGGCCATTCAAAAAATCTAGAAATCGAGTCGTTGCACTTCAGCTTCTGGCCCACCGCTTCGGCAGCGGCGCGCGGGAACTTTGTCTCTCGTCGGAACGTAATAGATACAGGGAGAGCTGTATCAACTAGGGAAATAGTGGCCGAAGTTTGTCATTGATAGAACCGATCAACCGGTCAATCTGACGGTAGATTGTGGAACAGGACGGCTGGCAAGCTGATAGACCGCTCGGAAGAAACTGGCAGAATGAAAACCTGGAAAAAAGTATTGATCGGGGTGGGTGTCGTGCTGATGCTCGCCATCTTCGTGGGTGTCACCGTCTACCAGAGCCACAAGAACCTGGTGACCGTCCAGACCGGCAAAGCTCAGAAACAAAACTTGAGCTCGGTGGTCAGCGCATCCGGCGAGATCAAGCCCAAGACCTATGTCAACATCGGCGCCAACGCTTTCGGCAAGATCGTTAAGCTCCACGTAAAAGAGGGCGATGAGGTTAAGAAGGGCCAGGTGCTGGCCCAATTGGAGAATGTCCAGTCTTCAGCAGACGTCGACGCGAACAGAGCCTCCCTGCAAATGGCAGAGACAGATTACATAGCGGCCGAGGCCGCTTTGCGCACTTCGAACGCCGATTTAAATCGGGCCCAGTCGGACGCCAGCCACGCTCGGCTCGACTGGGAACGCGCCCAAGGCCTCTACAAGAGCGCCCTCATCGCCAAGCAGGACTACGACTCGAAGAAGGCGGCTTGGGAGTCCGCCGAAGCCGGCCTGGTGCAGGCACAGGCCCGCGTCGAGCAGGCCAAGGCGCAAAAAGATTCCGCGCAGAAGCATATTTCTCAAAATCAGGCGAACTTGACGCGCGTCTCTGACGTACTACAGAAGACGATCTACGCCGCTCCCTACGATGGCGTAGTCACAAATCTCCCAGTCCGCGAAGGCGAAACGGTGGTGATGGGGATTCAAAACGCGCCCGGAAGTACCCTGATGACGATTGCCGATATGTCGGTCATTACCGCGGAGGTCAAGGTGGATGAGACTGACATCGTCAACGTCAAAATGGGCCAGCCGGCCGAGGTCACGATCGACGCCATTCCGCGCAAGATTTTTCACGGCACGGTGACCGAGATCGGCGACAACGCCATGGTTCGTTCCACCGGAGTCTCAACCTCGCAGGCAACTTCAACCAGCGAGGAGGCCAAGGACTTTAAGGTGGTCGTCACGCTGAACGATCCCCCCGAGTCTTTGCGGCCAGGACTTTCCGTCACCGCCAAGATCACGACCGCCACCCGCAACGATGTGGTAAGCATTCCGATTCAGGCGCTGACGGTCCGCAATGCCGCCGACCTTGCGCCCAAGGACGCGACAAAAGGAAAAGGATCCGTACAGGCGGCAGCTCCTGCTCAGGCAACCAGTGCGGCAGCAAAAGCGAAAGAAGAAATTCAAGGCGTGTTCGTAATTCGTAACAAGAAAGCGGAGTTTGTCCCGGTCGACACTGGCATCAGCGGGGCCACCGATATTGAAGTCGTCAAAGGGCTTAAAGCGGGTGACGAAGTGATAACGGGAAGCTATAAGGTTTTGCGAACTCTAAAACCGGGAACGAGTGTCAAAGTAGACAACTCAGCGCCCTCAAAGGAAAAAGAAGAAGAAAGCTAGGCAGCAATCCCGTAGATATGGGGCCTGCCCCGTATCTCTTGCAACCTGAAATGCGGCAATTGTGCGTCTAACCAACGCCAGCATGGAACGTCCAAGAAAGAGCGGCCAGAGGAGCGTGCGTGCCCGAGCCGAATAAGGAGAAAGACATGGCGACTGCGGAGATCCTCTCCATGAACGGCCAGTTGACGGATACTGCGCCCGAGTCATGCATGATTGCCACTGAGGACCTGTGGAAGACCTACGACATGGGCTTGGAGCAGCAGGTGCACGCTCTGCGCGGCATCAACCTCCGCATTCAGCGCAACGAATATGTCGCTATCATGGGGCCCTCCGGATCCGGGAAATCCACCCTCATGAATCTGATCGGCTGCCTCGACTCGCCTTCCAAGGGACAATACTGGCTCAACCAGCAACTGGTCAGCGAACTCGACGACGACGAACTGGCGCGCATTCGCAATAAAGAAATCGGATTTGTCTTTCAGACCTTCAACCTGCTGGCTCGCGCTACCTCGCTGCACAACGTGGAACTGCCGCTCATCTACGCCGGCGTCCCTTCCGCCGAACGCACCGAGCGCGCCCGCGCCGCTCTGACCGCGGTCGGCATGGGAGACCGCATGAACCACAAGCCCAACGAGCTTTCCGGCGGCCAGCGTCAGCGCGTAGCCGTGGCCCGGGCCCTGGTCAACAATCCCGCCATCATTCTCGCCGACGAACCTACCGGCAACCTCGACTCGGCGACGGGCAACGAAATCATGGCCCTTTTCGACCGCCTCCACGCCGAAGGCAATACCATCGTCCTCGTAACCCACGAACACGACATCGCTGAATACGCGCACCGCATCATTTACATCAAGGACGGCGTCGTAGAGCGCGACGAGGTGAAGGAGCGGTAGTCTCGAGTCGGCCAGTCCTCTCAGCACTGTCATCCTGAGCGAGTCGAAGGACCCTATCCCCTCCACAGCCGCTCGCAGCGCCGCAGGAGTTCCTTCCACGGAGCAGGCCGGCATCCCGGCAAACCTCGCAGACTCACTTCCCTCGCAGCGCCTCAGCCTGTCTCTTCGCTCCCTCGGGATCAGACGAGAGCCTCGATACCCGTTCGCGGATCGCCGACGCTTCGTCGTTGCGTCCCTCATCCTCCAGTGCCTGCGCCAGCAGTAAATATCCGACGTCGGTGGGCTCCGCCGCCATCGCTCGGGAATAGTCCCGTACAGCTTCGGCAAAGTCGCCGTTGCTTTCTGCGATCAGCCCCAAGCCAATCAGTACCATGGGCATCGCGTGCTCAGGCTGCGCCTTGATTGCCTCCTCAAAAGATTGCTTTGCTCTTCCGGGATCGCCAAGCGAACGATAGGCCGACCCCAGGTTGCCATATGCGGTAGCACGAAGACCTGGATCGCCCGCATACACCGCCACCATCTGGTAGCGTTCAATGGCCGCCCGGAGATTTCCGTGTCCGTGGTAATACGTGCCGAGGTTCAGATTGGCGGGCAAATCATCCGGGCGAATGGCGAGCGCCGCCCGGAAGTGGACAACCGCTCCTTCCATGTCTCCCCGCCGCGCAAGATACTCGCCCAGCGAATCATGCGCGACATAGTTGTTCTCGGTCAAAGCGATAGTTCGCTCCCAGAATGACTGCGTGTCGTGCCAATAACTAACTTGCCGGTAAGTGTGGAACCCGAGTGTGGCCAGACAGAAAATGGCGGGAACAGCGACCGTCAAGATTGAAAACCGCCTCGTCCTTTTCCGGTAAGCCGCAACGGAATCCGCTGCCAGCCAGGTCATCATCACGAACAACCCAATGAATGGAATGTAAGCGTACCGGTCGGCCATGGCCTGCGCCCCGACTTGCACCAGTCCCAGCATCGGCACCAGCACGCCCAGAAACCAAAACCAGCCAAACAAGGCATAGCCTCGCCCGCGAAAATAAAAAACGGCCGCGGTAATAAGAACTAAAAGTCCAAGCGCCGCACCAACTTGCCACAGAGGATAGAGCCTCGTCGGATGCGGATAGAGCGCCACCAGCCTCGCCGGCCACAATGCCTTCCCCAGATAGCGCGCATAAGCGATGACCGCCGTCTCCGAGCGCAACAGCGGGCTGTATTGAGTAAGGCTTTGAACAGCCCCTCCGGCCTTTTGCGCCTTGATGGTGATGACGGCACTCGCAATGGAAAGAATCAGAAATGGAACTTTTTCCAGAACGAGCCAGCCCAAAGAACGGCGCGGCGAACGCACATTCGGCCAACCCTGAAGCGGCGCGGGCACACCTTCGTCTCCTTCGCCCACCCGCCGTAGCGGCCAGTAGTCAAACAGCAAGAGCAGAAACGGAAACGTAATTACCTGCGGCTTACTCAGAAGTGCCAGCGCAAAGACAAGAACAATCACTGCGTAACGCCCCATGCGCGGGCGCCGCGTGTACCAGACATAGGCGTGCATCGCGAGCAGGAAAAACAACATGCTCAAAACGTTCTTCCGCTCCGCAGTCCAGGCGACGGATTCCACGTTCACCGGGTGCACCGCAAACAGGGCGGCGATAAACAGGCTCCGCCATGTGTACCCAAACGCACGCGCCAGCAAAAGAAAGAGCAGCACGGCATTCGCAGCATGCAGCAGGACGCTGACTTCGTGGTGCCCGGCCGGGTTCACCCCAAAAAGTCGACAGTCCAGCGCGTGCGAGAGCCAGGTGACCGGATGATAGTTGGCGGCGTCGTACGTGGTAAACGCCCACTTCACGGTCGCCCACGTAAAGCCCGCGCGCACGTGAGGATTATTCGTGACGTAAGCGTCGTCGTCGTAGTTGAGAAAGCCGTTGTGGGCCGCGGGCGCGTAGCAGACGATCACCGCGGCCACGAGCAGCAGGGAGAAGAGCGCCCTGTGTCTTCCCGGCGCGTAGAAGGATTCGTCGGCCAACGAAGCATGCGGCGCTTCCTGGCGCTTCCCCATTGCTTGTGAGGCCGATGAACTCATCTCTTTGTTGAATCTGTCTTGATGGGCGCCGTCGAATCAGGCCGCTTGAGGTGGCGCTTACTTTCCGGACAGTAGTATCGCCGCTACCTTCTGCGCCTCGTCGAAATTTGGCGAAGAGCGCGCGCCTTCCAGAACCTCCTGCGCCTCCCCGCCACGCCCCGCGCTCTGCAAGGCATGGGCAAGAAGTATGGCGCACACCTCGCTCGGCTTCGTCGCCTGTGCCCGTGCATATTGCCGAATTGCTTCGGCCGGCTCGCCCTTCGCTTCCGCAATCAGACCCAGTCCGACCATCGCCGTCGCTTCGTTCGGCGCCATCTGCAGTGTCATTTCAAAATATTCTTTGGCGTGCGTCAGGTCGCCCATTTGCCGGTACGCATGCCCCAGATCAAAGAATGCCGTCGCGCGAAACTCCGCTCGAGCCGAGTATTGCGCCACTTTTTGATAATGATCGATGGCGCTCGCCAAGTGCCCGTGCGCCTCTTCATAGGGGCCAAGGCTCAAATTGGCCTCGGGATCCTCCGGACGAATGGCAATCGCATCGCGGAACTCAGCTGCCCCCTCCTCACCTCTTCCCTGCGTGGTCAAGAAATATCCCAGGATGTCGTGCGCCACGTAATTGTCTTCGGTCAGCTCGATCGTCCGCCGCCAGAACGATTCGGTATCGTGCCAGTAGGTGACTTGATGGTAGGTCAGCGCAGCCAGCGCAATCGCGCACACGATCCCCGGTGCGGCCATCCATGCAGACAAGGTCTTATCTTCTCGACGCCAGCTTGCAAAGAGATCCGCACCAGACCATGTCAACATCACAAACAGCCCGATGAACGGAATGTAAGCATATCGATCCGCCATTGCCTGCGCCCCGACTTGCACCAGTCCAATCATCGGCACCAGACTGCCCAGAAACCACAACCAGCCCACCGCCAGGTAGCGCCGCTTGTGCGCCGCCAAAACGAGAATCGTGATGAACGCCAGCAGCGCAGCGCTCGCCGCAACTTGCCACGCGGGATAGAGCTTTGTGGCATGAGGATACAGCGCCACCAGGTTCGCCGGCCAGAACGCTTTGCCGAGATAGCGCACGTAAGCGATAAGTGACGACTCGATGCGCAAGGGCAGGCTGTATAACGAAAGAGCCTTGACGGCGCCCGCGCCTTGCTGCGCCCTCAGGGTCACCAGCGCGCTCCCGGCCGAGAGCGCGAGCCATGGGAGTTTTTCCAGCAGCAGCCGTCCAATTGACACTCCTGGTGCAGACGGAACATTCCCGTTGAAGCCCATTCCGGCGTTTGCCCTGACTCGCCGCAGCGGCCAGTAGTCCCATAGCAAGAGCAGGAGCGGAAATGTAATTACCTGCGGCTTCGACATCAGCGCGCAAGCAAATGCCACGGTCACCGCGACGTACCGGAGCGCCCCCGGCTCACGTGCATACCAGTTGTACGCGTAGAGCGCGACCAGGAGGAACATCATGCTCAAGACATTTTTGCGTTCCGCTGCCCACGCCACCGATTCGACGTTGATCGGATGAAGCGCAAATAGAGCAGCCACCATCAGGCTGCGCCACCGATACCCGCTAGCCCCTTGCAGCAAAAGAAAAAGCAGCACAGCGCTCGCGGCGTGCAAGAGCACGCTCATGTAATGATGTCCCGCGGGATTCAGTCCGAAAAGTGTGCAGTCAAGCGCGTGCGACAGCCAGGTCAGCGGATGCCAGTTCGACTCATCATAAGTGCTGAAAGCCCATCTCACGGTCGCCCACGTGAGCCCCGCGCGCACGTGCGAATTGTTAACGATGTAGCCTTCGTCGTCGTAGTTGACGAAGCTGCTGTGGATGACCGGGTTGTACGCCACCAGCACAAGGGCCGTCAGCGCCAGACAACAGATGAGAGTCCATCGTTGGCTTGAAGCCGGATCTTGCCGCCGCGAAGCCGCCGACCCGTACCCCCCCGCGCCCTCAATCGCCGCAGCCTTTGTCGCGGCGGTTCCCATTCCTGATGAAGACACACTCATGCGTATGACTATTGTGAGCCACACGTGTGCACATCGGCGAGGGGAACTTCGGCACAGGCATTCCGTTGGTCACGCGCGAAGACGTGCCGGACAATCGTCAGCCTGGCTTGGACTTTACTGCTGCGGCAATGGAGGGGTCAGTACCCGCTGCAGACTCGGCTCGGGAGTCGTACCTTCCGAGCGCGCCACAAAAAAGTTGTGGTCGTAGAGATTGCGGTACATCCGCCCGGCAATCTCGGCAGCCTTGGGGCCAAAGGTCGCGTGTCCGCCCTGCAGGAAGACCACCGTCACAATCCGACCGATATCGGTGTTCGCGTAAGAAGCGAACCAGCCAAAGCGCGTGCCGCCGTGCGAGCACGTGCCGGTCTTGCCAAGAATCGATTCTTCGTTGAAGTTCAGGCGCAGGCTGCGCGCAGTTCCATAAGCCACGGCGCCCGCCATCCCGTCGGAAAGTTCCGGAATCGCATCGGCGATATCGAGATGGCGCTTGATGATGGGTTGGAAATCGGCAACTTCCTCCGGCGAGCGCGGGTGCTGCAGATAATACAGCGTGCCGCCGTTGGCAATCGCCGCCACCATCGCCCCCAGTTGCATGGGCGTCATCGAAATACCTTCGCCGAACGAGCACATCTTGCCGACCCCGCCCAGCTTGACCGGAATCTCCGCCTCCGGATAAGTTCCGAGCTGTTCGCCCGCGACGTGATACCCGGCGTATTCCCCAAGTCCGAACTGATGCGCGTAATAACTGACTTTCTCGAATCCGAGCTTGCGGCCCAGCGCTTCAAAGTAAGCATTATTTGAGTGCGCCAGCGCTTCGGTAAGATTCAGCCGCGTGCGCCGCGCGATCGGAACTTCCGTCCCGCGATCGATCAGGCCTTCGCTGACCGCCGCCAGCGCCACCGACAGCTTGATGGTCGAGCAGGGCTGTGCGCCGCTTGAGAGCGCAAGCTTCTGATTCACCATCGCCAGAATACGGCCGCTGGTCGGCTCGATCGCAACCACGGTACCGTTCATATTGCCGAGCGCATCGATCGCCGCCGCCCGTACCGTCGGATCTTCCCCCGCCGTGATATCGCCTTCCGTCAGACTCGAAGTAACAAAGGAACTCGTGCGGAAGCGCTCATAGTAACGATGACGACGGTAGCTCGCCGTCGCTGATTTCGTTAGCGGAGCCCGGCTGTGCGCCAAGGCGTGCATGCGACGACGCGCGTGCGCGCTTTCCGTGACTTTCCGGGATTTCGAGTGCGAGGTATTGGAATGCGGCGAGAGTGGACGCGGATTCACACTGGCTGCCGTGCCGGTCGCGCGAAACGCGAATATGAAAACGACGAACAGTGCGATGCGCTGCGGCCAGATGCAGAACTTCTCTTTCACAAAACCCATCTCTTCCCCGGAATCCCGTGCTCGGACAGCATTAATTGTTCGAACCTGAATTGATTATGGTGCAAGACGCTCGCCAAAACACATCACGAAAGAGCATTTTGGCGTAACTGGTCGATAATATTGGATTTCTGGGCGCTGAGGCAACCGGAAAGTGCAGCGCCGATAATCTCGCCAGTTTCCCGGTAGGCGATTGATAACAATAATAGTTGTGCTTTTGTCTTGAAGGTTTTTTTCACTTTTGCGACCGGCAAGCATGGTTACCTGAGAGGTACCCTGTTGTGCAATTTTTTTCACTCTCGTCCGTCTCTGCGAAAACGTCCAACACCCCTTCTCCTGGTTCTATGAAGCATTTCTTAAGCGAAGTCCGACGTCGTTCGCACTAACACAGAGTCGTACTCGGCAAGTTTTTCTGTTATTTTCTGACGGCATCTTTCATCGTCACTTTCGGCTCGTCATTTCAGCCGCTTTTTTGTCGGAGGTCCTCGTCTTGCGAATCTCAACGCCCCTCGCTGCTCTCTCTTTCCTCCTACTGATGACTTTGGCGGCGCGTACCGCTGACCAGGCTGGCGCAAGTATCGACGCCCGGCGCGCTGAACTCAACCGCCTCCTCAACGACGAGTGGGAATACACGCTGCGCACCTCGCCGGAACTTGCCACGCAGGTTGGCAACAATCGCTATAACGATCGCCTCAGTGATCTTTCAGACAAGGCAATTGCCGACGGCCTCGAGCATGCGCGCCAGGCCCTCTCCCGTTTTGAGGCCATTGACACCACAGGCTTCCCCGAGCAGGAACGGCTCAACCAGGTGCTCATGGTGCGTAGTCTGCGCGAAGGCCTGGAGGGCGCAAAGTTCAAAGACTGGGAGATGCCCGCCACCCAATTTGGCGGCGTGCATCTCTGGTATCCATCTCTGCCCTTCAATTCCCCGTTTCGTAATGCCAAGGATTATGAAGACTACATTTCGCGCCTGCATCAGGTTCCGCGCGCACTTGATCAGGCCATGGGCCACATGCGCGACGGGCTCCGGGAACATCTCATGCCGCCGAAATTCCTGCTCGAAAAAGTCGCGGGCCAGGCGCAGGAGATCGCCGACGATACCCTCGAAAACAGTCCATTTTGCGAGCCTCTGAAAAAATTCCCCGCCTCGGTTGCCGAGGCCGACCGCAACCGCCTGCGCGCGGCCATGGAAGCCGCGGTCAAGAATGAAGTCGCCCCGGCCTATGCCAGGTTCGCGAAGTTTGTGCGCGAAGATTACGCCCCCCACGGGCGCACCGATCCCGGAGAGTGGGCACTCCCTGACGGAGAAGCGCGCTACCGCCTCGCCGTTCGCAACCAGACCACCACCGGTATGACGCCCGCGGAAATCCATGAACTGGGCGTGAAGAGCGTCGCCGAAATTGAAACGCAAATGCTCGTCATCGCCAAAGCCCAGGGCTTCAGCGATCTGAAGTCCTTCAACGCGCACATCCGGCAGGACCCAGCGCTCCATGCCAAGTCAGGACAGCAGTTATTTGACCTGTACAAGCATTACGCCGATCAAATGTATGAAAAGCTCCCGCAACTCTTCGGCCGTCTCCCGAAGAACAAACTCGATGTCGTGGTCATGGAGTCGTATCGCGCCGCTTCAGCTCCACCCGCCGATTATTCCATCGGCGCCGGAGACGGTTCGCGCCCCGGGCGCATTAACGTCAACGAGTACGCCCCCGAAAAGCGCCTGCTGCTCAATGTTGAAGCAATCGGCTATCACGAAGGTGTACCCGGCCATCACTTGCAATTTTCCATCGCCCAGGAACTCACCGGCCTGCCCCCGTTCCGCAAGTTCACCCTTGACGTCAATGCCTACTCCGAAGGCTGGGCATTCTATTCGGAACGCCTCGGAAAGGAAGTTGGTTTCTATCAGGATCCGTACAGCGAATACGGCCGCCTTCAAAACGAAATGTGGCGCGCGGTGCGCTGGGTCGTTGATACCGGCGTCCACTCCCAACACTGGACGCGCCAGCAGATGGTCGATTACTTCCACGACCACACTGCGATGGACGACGAGAACATCAATACCGAAGTCGACCGGTATATTGCCTGGCCTGCCCAGGCGCTTTCCTACAAAATGGGGCAGATGAAAATTCTCGAACTACGGGCGCGCGCCCAGAAAGAGCTGGGCCAGAAGTTCGACTTGCGCGCCTTTCACGATGCCGTGCTCGATTCCGGCCCCCTCCCGCTGGACGTCCTGGAGGCGAAGATCGACCAGTGGATTCGGACGACTAAGTCAAAGTAACTAGACCCAGGCTTCACGGACACTGGCCAAAAGGTGCCATTTCCGTACGAATCGCCTTCCGGAACCCGCTGTTTACGACTGTTTTTTAACAATTCCCCTACAACTTATTTCAAATTCATCGTAAACTTCACGGACTGGGTCGGTGGGGATGGCAATGAACCACATATTCCGGCTGCTTTTGGCGTCTCGCAAAATCCGGCTTGGCCCTCTCGAAGAAAGGGTTCTGTCCGCCGTGTGGCAGCGCCCGGACGGCATCACGATCCGGCAGCTCCGCGACCGCGCCGGCTGTGGGCGCGCCTATATCACGATTGTGACCACGCTGAATCGCCTGCGCAAGAAGGGATTGGTCGATCGCGTCGCCGTCGAAGGCGCCAAGGTGGTCACCTTCCGCTACGTGCCTCGCTTGACCATGGCCGAAGCTGAACGCCATGTCGCCAGCAATGCCATCCGCCACGTTCTCGGTCTTGGCGTGTCCAGCCCTCTCCTGCTTTCAAGCATGGTGGAGGAAATCAGTGAGCACGACGCCGAGCTGCTCGAGGAACTGGGGCGCCTCGTAAATGAAAAACGGCGGAGCGCAAAGTGACGTCCGGGATATCCATGCTGGTTTCACAGTTGCCGTCGTGCACCTTGGAAGTCTGTCTGCCGGTCGCTGTTTCAAACTGAGGCGCCACCGCCCTTTGTCTTACCCTCAGCCAGCGCCCGGAAGGGTGTATGATGTTGCCGTTTTGTGAACCGGTAAGGCGTGCGCCGAACCCGGGAGAGCTTTTGGCCTCAACCCGACGTACCTGGCGTCACGGAATTGTTCGAACCAGCTTGACCGCACTCTGGAAACTGAAGCATCAGGAGAAATGCCGGGAGCAATGCTGATGTTTGTCCTGCTTGGAATCGCGGTTTCCCTCGATTGGTTCCTGCTGGTCTACTGTCTCCTCTCGATGCTGGTCGAGACGGTATGGCGCTCCTTGCGCCCTCTGCACGTGGCGCAACGGAGCGTGGCCACCATTCTCTTCGCCTTGCGTCTCTTCCCGCTCGTAGCCTCCTTGATCGTCACGTTTGCCTTGGTCGTCCCATCCTTTCAGCTCATGGAACCGCCTCCCAGCCGCGAGAACGTGGGCGCCATCCCGATCACGCTCGGTGTTTGCGCTCTTTTGTTGATTGCCTGTGGCATCGTCCGCGCCATCGCCGCCCAAACCAGGACTACCCGGGCTGTGACTTGCTGGCTCGAAGGCGCGCGTCCCCTCAAACTCAACGCCGACTCCGCCGTTACCTTCCGCTCTCGCCGCGAGAGCCCTCCTCTCATGGTGGTGGGCGTTTGCCATCCCAGAGTCTTGGTCTCGGAATCCACCGTTGCCCTGTTAACTCCCGACGAGCTCCGCATGGCGCTGAAACATGAACATGAGCACATGAAAGCTCGCGACAATCTCAAGAGGCTCATCCTGGCTTTTTGTCCTTTCCCCGGCATGGCCAAGCTCGAGACTGCCTGGTCGCAAGCCGCTGAACTCGCCGCTGACGATGCGGCCGTCTCCAGTCAGCGTGATGCCCTCGACCTGGCCGCCGCATTAGTCAAGCTCTCTCGCCTCGTTCCCGTCAAAGCTCCTCCGGCCTGCAGCGCAGCCTTCGTGGCTGGCTCCATTAGCGAGCGCGTCACCCGCCTCCTCGACTGGGATGAAGCCAGCAAGTCGCGGCGCGTCCGAATTCGCGCCTGGTTCGTAATTCCCTTTGCCGTTGCCGTTTCGTTGTTACTCAGCGTCGCTCACCGCCCCGTGCTCACCCGCACGCATGAAGTCACCGAGTGGCTCGTCCGCTAGCCTGCCCATCCCTGACTTCGGCGGCAATCCCCCGTAGCACAATTTTCCCATCTCATTCGTTTACCGAATACCGACTGCCAAGCCGTCGATCTGCTACTATCCTCATTTTCAAGCGAGGAATGTCCCGTTTATGCAGGGTGAAAAAAAAGAACGCTGGCTGGAGCTGTGCGCCCAAGCCGCCGTCGAGCAAGACCCACAGAAGCTAATGGAATTGGTGCGTGAGATAAACACGCTCTTGGAAGAAAAAGAACGGCGATTGGGGATTTTGCCTCCCAAGCGGACCGCTCCCTGATCGCTGCCAGGCTCAGCCCTTCCTGGCGCCTTTCCCATGAATTTGCGAACCGGTTCCACTCCCTCGCCGCATCTCGCGTCGGCGTTTGGCCGCTTCAGGGAACTCCAGCGACCATGGACGCGCTCAATCGCCGTCCGTCGGACTGACACCATCCGTCTGTCCAATGGTGCGGCCGATGCCGCGGCCCGCCCACCGTCGCCACGGCGCGGTCTTTAACTCCGCCAGATACGAATAGCCGACCGGCACCACCAGCAACGTCAACAGCAGGCATAGAGTCTGGCCGCCAATGATCGTCACCGCAATCGAGGCGCGCTGTTCCGACCCCGCCCCGATTCCAATCGCAACCGGAATCAGGCCCGCAATAATGGAAAGCGTGGTCATCAAAATCGGCCGCAGGCGCACCCGATTCGCTTCCAGGATCGCCTCCGGTACCGCCATGCCGCGCGCCACCAGACGGTTCGTGTAGTCAACCTGTAGAATTCCGTTCTTCTTCACAATTCCCAGCAGAAGGAACATGCCCAGCGCGCTCCAAAGGCTCAACGCGCGTCCCGTAATCCAGAGCGAGAACAACGCGAACGGAACGCTCAGCGGCAGCGTCAGCATAATAATGAACGGATACGAAAAGCTCTCAAACTGCGCCGCCAATACCATGTACATGAAAACCGAAGCCAGTAGCATCGCCAGCAGCAGGTTCCACGTCGTCTCCTCCAGAACCTTCACCTGCCCGGAGAAAAGATACGAGTACCCGGCCGGCAACCCGATCTCCTTGATCGACCCAATCGTATGCGCGGCCGCCAGATCCAACGGATACCCGGAAGCGACATTCGCGTACACACTGACCTGGAACTCACGGTTGTAACGCCACAAGGTAGCCGGCCCAAAGCCCCGGCCGATGGTCGCCACGCTCTCCAGCCGCACCTGCCCCAGTTTGCTCGAAGGCACCATCATCCGGTTCAGCACATCCGGATTGTCCCGCTGTTCCTGCAGCAACTGCATCGTCACCGGATACTGCTCCGACCCTTCCTTGAACCGCGTGATCTCGTCTTCCCCCGAATAGAACAACCGCACCGCATCGCTGATGTCGGTCATGCGCACGCCGATATCCGCGGCCCGCTGCCGGTCCACCTTCACCTGAAGTTCGGGAGTATTGAGATTCAGACTCGGATTGATATCCACCAGGTCCGGATACGTGCGCATCCGGTCCGCCACCTTCTTGCTGATCTCGGCCAGCTGGTTAAGATCCGGCCCGCGAATAATCGCCGAAATCGGAAAATAGATTTCTCCGCCCAGCACCGAAGGTAGCCGCACGTTGTAGGTCACATTGTGATACTCGCCGAGAATGCTCCGCACCTTGGTCGCCATCTGCTGATGCGTGAACTTGCGCTGCTCGCGCGGCACGAGGCCAATAAAGAAGTGCGCATGGTTGGTCGGCCCGTGCGTATAGGTCTGCACAAAGCTGACCTCCGGCATGGCCGCGATCCGATGTGCCATCTCCGTCGCGGTCTGCGTCGTCTTCGCCAGGCTGGTTCCTTCCGGAAGCGTGAACGAGCTTTGCAGTTCCGACTGATCGTCCGTAGGAATCCAGTCCCGCCCGACCAGATGGTACAGCCCGAAGGTCGAAAGAAACGTGGCCACGCAAATCACCACAATGACGCCGCGATGCGCCAGCGACCACTGCAACATCTGCAGGTACCACGTCTCCACGCGGTGGAGAAAACCCTTGCTATGCGCTTCTTTCTCCCGTCCATCCAGCTTCAGCATCCGCGAACTCATCATCGGTGTCAGCGTGAATGCCACCAGCAGCGAGACCAGGATGGCCATCGCCATCGTCCACCCAAACGAGTTCACATATTTCCGGGCGTACCCCGTCATGAAGGCGATGGGCAGGAAGATGATGATCAGCGAAAGTGTCGTCGCCATCACCGCCAGGCCAATCTCCCGCGTTGCCTCGATGGCCGCGTCGAACCGCCCGCGGTTCTTTTCGTCCATGAACCGGAAAATATTCTCGAGCACAATAATCGCGTCATCAATCACGATGCCCACCGCCAGCGTCAGTGCCAGCAGCGTGATGTTATTGAGCGAAAAATCCATCCCCTTCATCAAAGTGAAGGTCGAAATAATCGACGCCGGAATCGCCACCGCCGCAATCACCACCGCCCGCCAGTTCCGTATAAAAATCCACACGACCGCGCTCGCCAGAATGCTGCCCAGAATCAGGTGCTCGATCAGCGAGTGTACCGACGCTTTAATAAAGTCCGAGATGTCGTGCACGATCAGCAATTGCACGCCGGGAGGTAATTCCGAATTCAGCTCTCCGACCAGCGCACGCACGTTGTCGGCAACCTTGACAGTGTTCGCGCCCGACTGTCGCAGCACCTGAATCGCGACCACATCTTTTCCCGGATCCCGCTGCCGGAACAAGGCCGACCACGTCCGAAGTTCCGCCGCGCCATCTTCCACCTGCGCCACATCCCGCAGACGAATCGGCACGCCCCCGCGGGTACCGAGCATCACTTCGGCAAACTGATCCGCCGAAGAAACGCGTCCCAGCGTCCGCAGCCCCAGCTCCTGCGGGCCGGTAATCATCCGCCCGCCGGGCGCTTCGATGTTCTCGCGCTGCAAAGCCTCGCGAACATCCAGCACGGTGAAATTGTGGGAAGCAAGCTTTTGGGCGTCGAGCAGCACCCGAATCTGCCGCGCTTGCCCGCCATTCAACTCGACGCTCCCCACCCCATCGACGCGCTGAATCGCCCGCTGCACCTGTTTGTCGGCAATTTCGGTCAATTCGCGCAGACTCATTGGGCCGCTGACCAGAATGGTCATGATCGGGTCGGACTGCGGATCTTCTTTTGTGATGACGGGAGGCAGCGTCTCCCGTGGCAGCCGGTTGATCGCCGCCGCCACCTTTTCCCGCACATCCTGCGCCGCTCCCTCGATCTCGCGCTCCAGAACAAACGTGCAGGTAATGTCCGCCTTCCCTTCGGTCGCGTATACGCTGATCTCATCAATCCCGCTCACCGAAGAGATGGCATCCTCCAGCGGCAGCACAACACCAGTAACCATCTCGTCGGGAGTGGCACCCGGCAACGCAACTTCGACATTGATGGTTGCCGGATCAGCTTTAGGGAATAAATCTACCGCCAGCCCGCGATAGGAAAACACCCCCAGCGTCACCAGAAATGCGATGAGCATGACGGTGAACACAGGATGCCGGACGCAAATTTCGGCGAATTTCATGGTGAGCTAAGAGTGCCCGACTCCTACCGCGCTACCGGCTCGGATGTGCCCGCCGATTCCTGAATGAGATCCCCGTCGTGCAATTCGCCAGC
>Ga0335080_10001063_pt1 | contig 26362 bp, 19 predicted proteins | sample Lox_Sample_34_FD_206720 | JGI IMG/M metagenome (GOLD analysis project Ga0335080, IMG submission 206720) | Soil microbial communities from Loxahatchee National Wildlife Refuge, Florida, United States - Lox_Sample_3.4 | ecosystem: Environmental > Terrestrial > Soil > Wetlands | place: USA... | reverse complement strand
CAATACGCGTTCGGAAACCGTGCTGATGATGCTGGTGGGAGGAGACAATATTCCGGGCATTCATGGCGCGCATTTTGGTCCGGGAATTCATATCCGTTTCGCGGCGGCGGACCCCAAGCGGCAGACAATCCCCTGGGTCGAATACCGCAACACCCGGACCGGCGCTGTGAAGACCTTCGTCACTGCCGACTCGCCGAATTCCGCCAAGGGGCAACCGAAAACGGAGTTGCCCAAATTCGAGATGCAGTGCGTGGACTGCCATAACCGGCCCACCCACATGTTTGAGTTGCCCGAGCGCGGCATGGATAAAGCGCTCTCGCTGGGGCAGTTGCCGGTAACGCTGCCTTTTATCAAGAAAAAGGGTCTGGAACTGCTCAAGGCAGACTATCGCACCAGGAAGGAAGCGGCCGACAAGATCCCGGCAGCGTTCGTCAGTTATTATCAGCAAGACTATCCGGATGTATACGCGCGGCGCGCCGAGGACATTCGCCTGGCAGGCCAGGCGGTTCTGGCCATCTACAACCGCAACGTGTTCCCGGATTTGAAAGTGACCTGGGGAACCTATCCGAACAACCTGGGCCACACCGACTTTCCCGGGTGCTTCCGGTGCCACGACAGCTCCCATTCAACCGGCGACGGAAAGGATACAATCACACAGGATTGCAATGCGTGCCATGAGCCCTTGGCTGTGGACGAGGCGAAGCCGGATATCCTGAGAACGCTGGGCCTGGCGGAGCGCATTGCGAAGATCGAGAAACAGTGATTGCGGTAAGATACCTGAATGAGAAAGGAGCATTCCAGAGCATGAAGAGCAGGTTTATGGTTACCCTGGCGGCGGCGCTATTGGGCTGCGTCGCCCCAATTTGGGCAGCCGACGACGGAGCCGCCCTTTTCAAGAAGTGTTCGCCGTGTCACGGCGCGAACGGTGAAGGCAAACCGGCGATGAAGGCGCCCGCGCTCAAGGGGACCAAGTTGGACGAGGCTCAGATCGTCGATCACCTGTTGAAAGGTGAGTCCACGAGCAAGCCTCCACATAACAAGGGAATGGCTGGACTCGACGAAGCCAAAGCCAAGGCAATTGCCGCTTACGTAAAATCTCTTAAATAGGTCAGACCTACCGCGGATGGCCTTGGGCATCGCAGCCTGAGGAACTAGTGGAGCGCTGCCTCAGTGCCAGGCGGGGAGCGCTCCATAAACGCTACTACGTCACGATTCGAAACAGGCCGAAGACTATGGTTCCTTCCGCTGTTCCCGCTAAACACGACGCTCACGGCAAAGCCTTGGCGCTCAACCTGGAAGCCTCCATCTACGGCGCCTTTGCGGAGATCGGCGCGGGCCAGGAAGTGGCGCGCTGGTTCCTCAGCGTTGGTGCGGCCTCAGGCACGGTGGCCAAGACGATGTCCGCTTACGACAAGACCGTTAGCGACGACATCTACGGCGCTGGAACCCGCTATGTGTCGAAAGAGCGCCTGCTGGCGATGCTCGACTGGGAATACAAGATTCTGCTGGAACGGCTCAATCAGGAGCGTGGAAGCCACACACGCTTCTTTGTTTTTGCCGATACGGTCGCCGCCCGCAATTACCAGGGCACCAACGAACAGCACGGATGGTTGGGCATTCGCTTCCAAATCGAGCCTGGCACCCCACCCAGTCAGATGCTGCTGCATGTCAACCTCGGCGATCCTACGGCGCCGCGGCAGCAACAGGCGATCGGGCTGCTGGGTGTGAACCTGATCTATGCCGCGTATCACCAGCGATCCGGCGTCGAGACATTCCTGCGCGGATTATTCGACGAACTCTCGGAAGATCGCATCGAGATCGACGTGATCGAGTTGGATGGTCCGGGTTTCGCGGGGCAAGACCCGCATGACTGGTGTCTCCATTTGCTGGACCGCGAGATGACCCATGCCATCGTCTTCGACTCCAATGGACAAGTCGTAGAGCCGTCCAGCGCGCTGCGCAAGCGGTCGCTGCTGGTGATGCGAGGCAGTTTCAGCCATCCCGAACTGTTTGACTTGCGCCTGTTTCAGGCGGCCAAAGAACAGCTCCTCTCGGAGGGGACGCAGTTTGCACGCGAACCGGCCATATTGCTCGAAATGTCAACCCACCCGATCGACGGCCGCGAGACCATGGAGACTCCTCAAATGCTGGACTGCATCCGGCAACTTGCCGCGCGCGGGACTGTCGTCATCACGGACTTTGCGGAAAACTTCCTGTTGAGCCGTTATCTGCGCCGCTACTCGACCGAACCGGTACGGTTCATCCTGGGCGCCTCGGCGGCGGCCAAGCTCATGCACGGAGTTTTTTACCGCGACCTGCCCGGAACCCTGCTGGAAGGCCTCGCCAGACTGCTGGCAAGCAACGTGAAGCTCTATGTTGCACCCATGTCCATCGAAGCGTTCGGTGCCGCGGCGGGTGATCTGTCAGGCGCCATCGCGATAAAAGAGTCCAAAAAGGGCCTGGTCACTCTCGACGACCTGGTACCGTCCGGCCCGGGTATACATCTGTTTGAGTACCTTCGCGCCGCGGGCCGGATTGTGCCCCTGGAGCAACCAAGGGTCTGAGTCACGTTCATCGGACGCCGCGCCAACCGCATGATCATAAACGGCATTCATGAGAAGGTTCATCATCACCGGCGCGCCGGGCGCCGGGAAGACAGCGATCATCCGTCAGCTAGAGATCGAAGGGTTCAGCGTAGTCGAAGAGGCGGCTACGGATGTCATCGCCGCGGCGTACGGCCAGGGAACAGTTGAACCCTGGAGACATCCCTCGTTCATCGATGCAATCGCTCACCTGCAAAGGGACCGTCAGATTCGAGCGTCTTATCAACCGGATCAGGTTCAGTTTCACGACCGTTGTGTTGTGTGTACTGCGGCCTTGGCGGTCTACCTTGGGTATCCTTTTTCTCCCTTTCTTGCCAGTGAACTGGAGCGCATCCAAGAAGAACGAATCTATCAAAACCGAGTCTTCTTCGTTCGCAATCTTGGCTTCATCACGCCGACCGAAGCGCGGCGAATCAGCTTCGCAGACGCGGTGCGTTTTGAGAAAACTCACGAAGAGACTTACCGGAATCTCGGCTTTGAACTGGTCTCAGTCGAGCCAGGTAGTTTGGCGGAACGGGTCAGCACAATCAAAGCGGCAATTCGGTAGTCGAGGGCCCGCGTGTGACGAAACTTGGAGGCAGTTGATCCTGCGCCCGGTGTGGTATGTTCATTCATATTAATGACTAATCAATCATGAAGAAGGCCGTCGCCGGCGTTGTTGGATACCGCGGCTATAGCGGCGCCGAAGTAGTCCGCCTCCTCCAGCGCCATTCGCACGTCCAGCCGCTGCTGCTCGATCACCGCGAAGATGGCGCCGCACCAACGCGCACGCAACTGTCGTCGATACCCCGCCATGCTCCTTGTACAGCCGAGACAGTTCGCGAAGAAGGCTTGGCGGTTGTTTTCCTGGCGACGCCCGCCGACGTTTCCATGGAGCTCGCGCCGGCGATGTTAGCCGCCGGAGCCAAGGTCATCGATCTCAGCGGCGCATTCAGGCTGCCCACGCCGGCTGCCTACGCTGCCTGGTACAAGGAAGAACACACCCAGCCGGCGCTGTTGGCCGAAGCCGTGTATGGCCTGCCTGAGTTCTGCCGCGCGCGCATTGCGCCGGCACGGCTGGTGGCAAATCCGGGCTGCTATCCGACAGCTGCCAACCTCGCCATCCGGCCGCTACTGGATGCGGGCGTGATAGACCGCACCGCCGGCATTATCTGCGATGCGAAGTCCGGCGTCAGCGGCGCGGGGCGCAAGGCCAGCCTGAAGACCAGCTTTTGCGAAGTCACCGGCAACTTCAGCGCATACGCCGTGCTCGACCACCGCCATGTGCCCGAGGTGCTCATGACGAGCGGCCTCGAAGAGCGTGAGTTCAGTTTCACGGCGCAGCTTATTCCGGTGGACCGTGGTATCCTCGAGACGATCTACTTCCGGGTCGCCGGGCACGCCACGGCCGACGATCTGCTTGCGATCTACACCCGGCGCTACAGCGGCGAGCCCTTTATCCGTCAGTACCGCGCCGGCCATTTTCCGGACTTGCACGCCGTGGCCCGCACCAATTATTGCGATATTGGTGTGACCGTCGATGCGGCCACCGGCCGTGCCGTGGTCGTCAGTGCCATCGACAACCTGGTGAAGGGCGCTGCCGGCCAGGCCGTGCAGAATATGAACCTGCTGCTTGGATATCCCGAGACGGAAGCGCTGCTGTGAAGTTGCTGGTAAAGCTGGGCGGCACGCTGCTCGATGACGGAGCCACGCGCGAGCGACTGGCGAGCCAGTTGGCCGCCTTGGCGCAGCGCATGCCTCTGATCGTAGTGCATGGGGGGGGCAAGCAGATGACGCGCTATCTTGCAGACCGCGGCGTCGAGAGCCGTTTCGTAAATGGCCTGCGCGTCACCACGCCTGAAGTGCTGGACGCCGTGATCAAAGTGGTTGCAGGGAGCGTAAGCCGGCAACTAGTGGCGGCGCTCAACCGCGCTGGGGCGCGTGCCGTTGGGATCTCCGGCATCGATGCCTGCCTGGTGGAAGCTGTAGAAATGGATCCGGCGCTGGGGAGCGTAGGGCGTGTCACGGCCGCCAACCCGGCGCTGCTCGACACTCTGCTGGGCAGCGGATTCCTGCCGGTAATAGCGTGCGTTGCGGGTGACCGCAGTGGCCGGCTGTACAATGTCAATGCCGACCAGATGGCCAGCGCCTGCGCCGCGGCGGCACGAGTTGACCAGTTGATCTTTCTCACCGATGTGGAAGGCGTCCTCGACCAAAACAAGCAATTACTGCCACGCCTGACCGCTGCCGAGAGTCAGTCGCTCATTGAAAGCGGCGCGGCGACCGGCGGCATGCAGGCCAAACTGAATGCCGCGCTCAGTGCCATGCAGCAAGGCGTGTCCCAGGTGCGCATCGCCGCCGGCGCCGCCGAAGGTGTCGTGGAACGGATTCTAGCTGGTGAAGATGCCGGGACGGTGCTGGCGGCCAATCACACCCACTCGAGCGCGCCCTTCTTGTAAGCCCAGATGTAACCCACCACCAGGATCGCCAGGAATACCACGACTTCGGCCACGCCGAACCAGCCTAGCGCGCGATATCGCACGGCCCAGGGAAACAGGAAAATCGTCTCCACGTCGAAGATCACGAACAGGATCGCGATGATGTAGAAGCGCACCGTGTAGCGCCCGCGCGAGTCCGAGGCGGCCTTGATGCCGCATTCGTAGGCTTCCAGTTTGGTGAGAAACGGCGACGACGGGCGCACCAGCTTGGCCAGGATGATCGTCACCACCGGGAATGCAATTGCGATCGCCAGGAAGATGAAGATCGCCAAGTAACCGCTCGGCATCGCTCCAACTATATCATGGTTCGAGGCCATGGACAGCGATCCGCATAGTGTCTACAGACAACGTTTGGAGGAGCGCCGCGCGGAGGTGGCCTGGTATGACCGGCGCCATCGCACCATCGGCAACCTGCGGCTTCTCGTGTTCCTGATCGCCGCGGCGCTTGCCTGGCTCATCTTGACTCGTGCTGCGGCCAGCCCGTTTTGGCTCGCTGCGCCCCTGCTGGCCTTTGCGATCCTGGTCGTGATACACGAGCGCGTGCTGCGCCGACGCAAAGCGTGCGAACGCGCCGTGGCTTTTTATGAACGAAGTCTGGCGCGCCTGGATGGGAACTGGGCGGGCCACGGAGAAGCTGGCGATCGATTTCTGGACAAGTCGCATCCCTACGCCGCGGATCTCGACCTCTTCGGCCAAGGATCCCTTTTCGAATACCTGTGTACGGCACGGACGCGCATGGGCGAGGAGGCACTGGCGCGCTGGCTGCTGGCGCCGGCTGAGCCTTCGGTGCTGCGGGAGCGTCACGCGGCAATCACAGAACTGCGTCCCATGATAGACCTGCGCGAGGATCTTGCCGTGTTGGGCGAGGACGTGCGCGCGGGTGTGCACCCGGAGGCCTTGGCGGCCTGGGGCAGCCATCCGCCGCTGCTCGATTCCCTGCCCTGGCGCGTGACTGCCTTCCTCTTACCATGTCTGAGCGTTGGCGCGGCCGTGCTGTGGGCCACGCTCGGATTTCGTGATCTGTTCCTGCTGATACTGATTGTCGAATTGCTCTTTATCTTCCGCTTCCGCCGGGTTGTGGCAAGCGTTGTGGAGGCCGTCGAGCAACCGGCACACGACTTGGCACTGCTGTCGCAGGTTCTCGCCCGGCTGGAACGTGAGCGGTTCACTGCGCCGCGCCTGGTTGAGCTGCGCCGTGCCTTGGATGTGGAAGGACAGCCGCCATCCGCGCGCATCGCCCGCCTTAACTTCCTGATCGAAATGCTCGACTCGCGCGATCACCTGTTTATGCGCATTTTGGGCCCCCTCCTGCTATGGACTGAGCAACTGGCTTTCGCCGTCGACGCCTGGCGGCGCAACTCCGGCCCCGCCATGCGGCGATGGCTGGATGCTGTGGGGGAAATCGAAGCGCTCTGCTCGCTAGCGGCGTATGCATGGGAGCACCCCAAGGCTGGCTACCCGGAATTCGCCGGCGGCGTCGCCTGCGTGGACGCCCAAGATCTCGCGCATCCGTTGCTAGCCGAATCGCAAGTCGTACCCAACAGCGTACGGCTCGGCGGCGGCTTGCAAGTCATTATCGTCAGCGGCTCCAACATGTCCGGCAAGAGCACACTCCTGCGGACTATAGGCGTCAATGTTGTGCTGGCCCAGGCCGGCGCGCCGGTCAGCGCTCGCCGCATGCAGCTCACGCCGCTCGCGCTCGGCGCCTCCATTCGGGTGCTCGACTCGCTGCAAGACGGCACATCCCGCTTCTATGCCGAGATCAAGCGCCTGCACCAGATCATGGAGATGACCGCCGGTCCCCGGCCCGTGCTTTTTCTGCTGGATGAACTGCTGCAGGGTACGAACTCGCACGACCGCCGCATTGGCGCGGAGGCTCTTGTGCGCGGGCTGGCGGAGCGCGGTGCGATTGGCCTGCTGACCACGCACGACCTCGCTCTGGCCGATATTGCCGCCGCTCTCGCGCCCCGAGCCGTGAACATGCACTTCGAGGATCACCTGGAAGACGGCCGCATGCGTTTCGATTACCGCTTGCGGCCGGGTGTGGTCGAAAAGAGCAACGCATTGGAGTTGATGCGCTCCGTCGGCCTGCAAGTGTGAGCGAGCGCCGTGCGGCCGCGCCTGATATCATGCAGTCCAGTGGGGTACCAAATTGGCGATAGCGTCGGCGACTACGAGATTGTAGACGTGCTCGGCACCGGCGGTATGGGGCGTGTCTACAAGGTGCGGCACCGCATCTCCGACCGCCTGGAGGCAATGAAGGTGGTGTTGCCCGATCGCCGGAGCGATCCGCAAATCGCCGAGCGTTTCGAGCGCGAGATCAAAGTCCACGCCAGCCTGGATCATCCCAACATCGCCCGGCTGCACACCGCCCTCTGGGTGCAGGACAGCTTGCTGATGATCATCGAACTGGTGGATGGCGCCACGCTGGCGGAGAGACTTCGCCAGGGCAACCTGACCATCCCGGAGGGGCTCGACTGCATGCGCCAGGTGCTCGACGCTTTGGCCTACGCCCATTCGCGCGAAGTGATCCATCGCGACGTCAAGCCTGCCAACATCATGCTCACTCCGGCCGGGCAAGTGAAGTTGATGGACTTCGGTATCGCGCGGCAGGCCGGCGGCAGCGCAATCACGCGCTCTGGCCTGGCCGTGGGATCACTGCTGTACATGTCGCCCGAGCAGATCAAAGGCTTGTCCGTGGACGCGCGCTCGGATATATACTCCGCCGGCGTGACGCTGTATGAAACTCTCACCGGTAAGCGCCCGTTCCGCGGCAACAGCGATTATGCCATCATGGACGCGCACTTGCGGCAGGCGCCCGAGCCACCCACCGAGTTCGTGCCCGGATTTCCGGAGGACGTCTCGCGGATCATCCTGAAGTCGTTGGCGAAAGATCCGGCGGAGCGCTTCCAGACCGCGGAAGCGTTTCGCGCTGCGCTGGCCACTGCGGCTGCTCAGCCGCAACCCGCCGCGTCCTATGCGGGCGGCACAGTTACCCCGTCGCCTTCCTCCAGCGTGTTCGAGCCCGCGACGCTGGCCACTATCGAGAAGTGCCTGGCGGCCGTCCTGGGTCCCGTGGCGCGTCCGCTGGTGGCGCGCACCGCGCGCCGTGTGCAAACCGTCCCGGACCTGTGTCGCGAATTGTGCGACCAGATTCCCGCCGAAAACGACCGCCACAGTTTCCTGAGATGTTGCGAAGGCCAGACCACCGGGGTGGCGGCGGTGCGCACAGTGGTACCAACGGGCGGCGTGGCTGCCGCGAGGCCTGTCACCCAAACCGGCGCGCAGACCTGGAGCCCTGAGTTTCTGGAGAAGGTCAAGAAGGAACTGGCACGGCATATCGGACCGCTGGCCCGCATTCTGGTCGACAAAACCGCCAAACAAGCAAAGTCGCCAGCCGCGCTGATCGACCTGCTCGCGAATGAGATTCCCGACCCGCGCAACCGCGACGCATTCATCACTATGGCGCGCAAGCTTGGTTGAAACGTTTACTGCTCTTCGAGCATCTTCAGCGCCTTCACCAGGCTCAGGCGCATGCGATTGAAGGAGGCTGCCAGCGTGGAGATCTCATCCTTGCCCGAAGCCGGCAATTCCGAGATCTCCAGGTTCCCTTTGCTGATCTCATCCGCCATGTTCGAAAGCCGCGCCACCGGGCGCGCCACGCTGAAGGCCATGGCCAGATTCAGCACCAGCAACGTAATTACAAAAGTGCCGGCCATGTACAGCAGAATGGTCTGGAAAGTGTGGTTCGCCATAGCGATCGGTACGGACATGGGCACCGAGACGATTTGCGCGCCGATGATCTCGCCCTCCTTCCAGCCGAAGCCGTTGGCCGTGCCGTAGCGCTTGATCATGGCCGGGGGCGCCTCCTTGGGTGTCCAATGGCATTCCAGGCAGGGCTTGTCGGCCACAATCGGCATGGCCAGGTACAACGATGGACCGGTCGCGGCATCCCGGTTGCCCGAGAGTTCCTTCTGGGCCGTGTTGTTCCGGAAGCTGTTGACGATGTCAGCCTCCCAATCCACCGCGCGATCCCTCAAATTGGTGGGGTTCAGGGTGGCCTCCTTGTAGGAGTAATCGGGGTAGGTTTTGCGCAGGTAGGCGAAGCTCTCGGTGGCCGCGAATGCCGGCACCGTCTGCGGCAGAAAGACCTTGTCCTTGGCCTGCACCGGTTCCAGCAGCGGTTTGATTTGCAGGGTGGTGTAGTTGCGCGAGGCACGCGATGTTTCCATCATGAGGCGGGCCTGGCGGATGACTTCCTCGCGCGCGTTCGCTTGCAGGAAATTGTACGAAACGTACGCCGCCACTCCCAGACCCGCGCCCGCAGCCAGAATGAACAGCAGGCTGAACTTGGTTAACAGCTTCATGCGTTGAATCGTACCACGGGAGACACCGACTAACTTTCCCCTGGGCACAGCGCGCCGAAATGTGGGCAAGCACGGCAATGCGAGCCTTCACGCAGCGGAAAATTCCCGTTCTCCTGAGCTTCGCGGAACTCGCGCACGATGGCTTCGGGAGACTCGAACAGGGAAGGCCGCAGGTCGACCGGCACGGCGGTATTGGGCCGCAGAAAGACGACATAGGCTTCGTTCGGCATGCATCCATTGAGCCGCGCCAGCGCCAGGGCGTAGAGGCGCAACTGCAAGGTGTAGCGGCCAGCGCGGGCCGGCGCTTCGGCTGCGTTCACTTGGTCGGTTTTGTAGTCCACCAGCACGGTTCTGTCGCGTTCTTCAAACCACAGATCGATCTGGCCGCGGAGCACGACGTTTTCTATTTCCATCAGGAAATCGAACTCCCGCTCCGCAACAGTCGCCGCGGCTGCACGCCGTCCCAGCGGGCTTTTGTGAAACCTGTCGGCCAGCCGGACCGCTTCGGCGTCGGGTAACTCGAGTGGCGCACCCGCCAGGAGAGAATGCACCTGGATGCCGAGATCGGTGACGCCCGGCCGGCCGTCATCACGCCCATCCCCGCCGGCGCGGGGCACGCGCTCAAAGCCTAAGTGACGCGAGAGGTAGTAGCGCCGCGGGCATTCGGCGAACAGGGCAAGCGAGGTCACGTTGGCTTGGGAATCGTGCTGCTCAGTGAGGGAGGGGCGTTGACGCAATTCGGGTGTTGCGGCAGGATTATCGCGCGCAGCGGGCGATGGCCGATCGGGAGGACGGTCAACGATGCGCACGCGCAAAGGAACGCGGACCGTGCGTGCGAGGCCGTTCGGTGCGGCAAGCACAACGATTTCTTCGCGCGGACGCTCCAAATCCAGGGCAAAGCTTTCCTGCAACAGCCCCGCCCAGTTCTGCGGTTTCTTGCCGGTCATTGTGAACGAGAGAGCGAGGTGTTCCGCGGCACGCGTCATGGCCACGTAGAGGAGCCGGTGGCCTTCATGCTTGTCGCGCTCCTTGAGGCGTTCCCGGATGGCAGCCTGGAATGCATCGTCCACGTCCCGGCCGTCTAAGGGATGCCGCCAGGAGGCGCCCAGCCCGACTCCCGGCAAGAAGGAGATTCCGCCAGGACCCGATTGCACGCCTTTGTTTAGCGCCGCAAGGAATACGATGGGGAACTCCAACCCTTTGGCGGAGTGGACGGTCATCATCTTCACGGCGTTCGCTGAATCCTCGGGAGCCCCTTCGGTGCCAGGTTCGGCGGCTTGCATGGCGCGCAGGCTCTCGATCTCATCGACGAACTCGCTCAACGTCTGGCGTGTTCCAGCGGCGCGGGCCTGGGCGAGGAAGGATTCGATTCTGGACGTGCTCCGCAGGTCCGCGGCATGCTCGTAGCCGCACTCATCCATGGCGCGCATGAGCAACTGATCGATTCCGAGGTAGTCGCGAATGGCGCGCCAACGGCGGAGTTGCGCGCTGAACCGTTCGAGAGCGGTGTTATCTGCTGCCGAGAAGCCAGACAGGTTCTCGGCAGGCAGCGCTTCCACAGCCGCGCCGATGTTGCCGTACTGTTTCAAGCGGAACAAGGCTTCGTCAGAGACCGCAACGAACGGCGACCGCAGCACCGTTGCCATGGCGATCTCGTCGCGGGGATTCACGAGCACGCGCAGCAACGCGAACAAGTCGGCCGCTTCGCGTGTTTCGTAGAAGCCTTTCGCGTTGTTCACCAGGTACGGGATACCGCAGGCGTCGAAGGCGCGGATGAATTCGGGAAGCACCTCGGAGTTGCGGACGAGCAGGGCGAAGTCGCGAAATTCCGCGGGGCGCTGATGTACGATGAGCCGGCCTTCAAGTTCGAGAATGCGCGCGGCCACCCACTGCGCTTCACATTCGAGCGTGGGCGCGGCCAGGAGTTCGACGGATGGCTCTGCTTTGCCGGGAAAGGGCCAGGCGGGGGTCAGTGCGCGCGGTTCCACGCCCTGGGCGCCGCGCATCGCCGCGGATACGGCGTGCAATATCTCGGGCCGGCTGCGGAAGTTTTCGGCCAGTTCGACGACGCGTCCGCCATCGCGCGCCGCGGCGTCGCGATATGCGCGGAAGACCTCCGGGTCGGCATGGCGGAAGCCGTAAATCGACTGGTTGATGTCGCCCACAGCATAGAAGCGGTCCGGGCGCCGAAGCAGGCGCAGCAGTTTCGCTTGGCGGCCGTTGGTATCCTGGAACTCGTCCATCAGCACGTGGTCGAACTGGCTTTGCACTCGCCGGCGCACGTCGGGGCGGCCTTCGAGCAGCCACACGGCGTACTCTTCGAGGTCATCGAAATCGAGCGCGCCCGACTGTCGCTTGCGCTCTCGATAGCAGGCGTCGAAGCGCGCCAGCAGATCGCAGAGCATGGTGCGTTCGCCGGCGTAGGATTCGGTAATGGCGTGGGATTCGAGCGCCGGCAGCGAATCGTCGCGGAGCGATTTCACGAGGTCATAGACGCCCGAACCGCGCTTGAGCTTGCGCAGATCACAGGAGAATTTCGCGATGGCCTGCAGCACAGCCTGGGGGCCTCGCGGAAGGGCGGCGACGACACACCCGGCTGCGTCCCGGATTTCGGCCAGGTGCTGCAGTTGATCGAAGTTCCAGCCGCGGGGCCAGTGGCGGCGCAGTTCTTCGAAGGAGGCGACGACATCCGGGGCTTGGGGGGGGGGAAGGGCCGGCAAACCGGCGATGCCTACCCCCGCTGCGCGAATGGCTTCGTATGCATCCATGAGCGCCGCACCGGTGTCGTACGCGGCGAGCCCACGCATCAGGCCCCGCGCCCGTTCGGGCTGTTCAGCGTACATCTGGTCGAGGGTCTGGTCCACCGCCAGGCGCTGGATGCGCGCGGCTTCGCGCTCATCCATCACGTAGAACTCGGGATCGATTCCCGCGAAAATGGCATTTTCCTTAAGGAACCGTGCGCAGAATCCGTGCACGGTGGACACGTTGGCACGCTCCAACCGGGCGGGGATTTCGCGGCGGCCGTCAAATGCCCGGCTCAGACGCTCGCGCATGTTGTTGGCGGCCTTCTCGGTGAAGGTAATGGCGAGAATACGCAGGGGATCGACGCCCGAGGCCACCAGGCGCTCGAAGTACTCCACCAGCACCGTGGTCTTGCCGGAGCCCGGACCGGCTACCACGCAGGTGTCGCGGGTGTGCTGTTGGACGGTTACGGCTTCTTCCTGGCTGGGAGTCAGGGGCACGCTCATCCCTCCCCTGCCACGGCGAGGCCGGTTGGCGCGGCGGCCTCGTAGCGGCAGGCATCGCGAAACTCGCAACGGGGGCACTGTTCGGGATCATCGGGGGCGGGCGCCACGCGGCCGGCACGAATCTCCGCGGCGCTGCGCACGGCCGCCGCGACGGCCTGGTCCAGCCAGCCGTCCGGGAATGGCGCGGTCCACCCCCCCCACTCGACGCCGCCGCGCAACCCGCAGTAGTGCATGCCGGCCACGCGCTCGGGGTACATCCGTTCCGCCGCCAGCACGTAAAGTTGCGGCTGGAGGTGGCCCTCCTCTTTGACGCGCTTCCTGGTGTTCGCGGCGCTGCTGTACTTATAGTCGACCACTCTCACGCGGCCATCCAGATCCACGTCCAGGCGATCGATGCGGCCTTTGATGCGCACAGCGCTGTCCAGCTCAAATTCGAATTTCAGCTCGGGCCGGCAGCTTTGGTTTCCACCGGGCCAATGGTTGCTTTCGGCGAATGCCTCCAGGTCAGCCAGCAGGCGCTGGCGGCAGGCCTCGGCGCGATAGCCGCCGGGAATGCGAACGTGTTGGCAGACACGCTGGAAGACGCCGTCGAAAACCTGCTCGAGCGGCCCGGCGCAGCACGCTATCTCCGCCAGCACGTCGTGGATGATAGTGCCTTCCACCATCGCGCTGAGGCGCTCCTCGGGCCTTGGCGGCGCGGGGTCGAGGCGCAGCGTGTGCCGGCCGAAGAACTGAAATGGGCATTGCAGGTACGATTCGAGTGCGGTGGGGCGGAATGCCAGGTGGCGCCTCGCCAACTCGCCGGTCAAGTCAGGGCTGACGATGGCCAGTGAGGCGGGCGGCAGGACGCCGGCGCGGCCAGGTTGCGGACGCACGGCATGCCATGGCGTCGGCGTCGCCTCAAGGCCCTCCAGGTAGAGCGAACGCAAGTTCTGTTGGCCGCGCGTATCGAACCGCGGATAGCTAACCGTGACCAATTGCGTGCCGCGAGTCGCCGCCCAATCGAAGAGGAAGCACTCCTCGGCTTCGAAATCGGCGGCTGAACGGAGCCGGATTCCTGACTGCTTCAACCGCAGCCGTGCGGACTCCGGGAAAAAAGGTTCGGGCGCGTGGAACTTCGGGAACTGCTTTTCCACCAGCCCGCACACAAACACCACCGGCAATTGCCACTGGCGGGCCTCGTGCGCGCCGAGCACGTGAACTACGTTGCGCCGATGATCGGCGACGCGCAGGGGAGTGAGGCGCAATACGGATTTTGCAGCGTGCCAGAAGGAGGGAAGCGGTACAGGTTCTGGGGCGAGGGCGCGCGCCACTTCATCCATGGCGGCTTCGAACAGCTCAAGAACGGTGGACTGGCCGCGCCGAATGCTTGTGGCCTCGGTGTCCCCAGGCTCGGGGCGGCCTGGATGGAACAGATTACGCAGCGACTTCAGCCGGGCGGACCACTCTGTTGGTAGCAACGAGAGGGGCAGCCATTCGGCGAGCTCTTGCAACTCGTTCAGCACCGCGGCTGTGCCCCCCCCCATGTCCCCGGCGATTCTTTGCAGGGGCTCCAGCCCGTGTCCCGGCAACTGCTGGCGCACAGCGAAATCGAACTCGTCCGAGGGCACACCGGGCGCCATGCGGATGGCCGCCAGGGTTTGGGCATGGTCCCAGCCGCCGAGCAGGGCGTCCATGGCGCCAGCCAAGTAGCGCAGCAGCGGATGGTGCGACAGCTCGGCATCGAAATAGAACCGGGCTGGAATGCCGAATCGGTCGAATGTGGCGCGCAGCACTGCTTCGTAGATTTCGGGGCAGCGAACGATTACGCCCACATCACGGAAGGCGCATCCGGCCGCGGCCTCGTCCAATATACGCCGGGCGATGTCGTTCGCCTCGCGCTCGATGGAAGGGGCTTCGAACAGTTGCACGCGCGGCGCCGCGGGCTTCCAATCGCACATTTCTTCGGCGAATCCTATCGCAAGCAGAGATTGCCGCACCGGATCGGTGATTTGCGCCGAAGGAAGCGTGAGGGTAACTTCGGCATGGTGGCAGAGCGCTTCGATCACCGCCAGCTCCGGATCGGGCAGCGCGTAGAAGCCATCCAGCCAGATGGTGCGGGTGCCGTGCAGGCCGTCGCGCGCGATTTGTTGTGCGGCGCTCAGGAGGCGCTGGGCGCGGGTGGCCACGCCGCGGAGTTGCAACGCGCGCTCGACTTCCCGGTAGACGGCCAAGAAAGCCTCGCCAAGCGGGGCAGTGCCCGCGGCGCGGGGGAGGGCGGCGGCGAGATTCTCCGCATCGCAGCCCGCCGAGGCGAACTCATCGATGGTTCGCGCCAGGGCCGCACAGAAGCCGGGGGTAGCGATGACGCTAGCGAACTCCGGGCGGGCGACACGCCGCGCGGCTTCCTCAACAAGCAGATACTGCAGCGGTCCCGAAACCTGCGGCGGCGCCACGGCGAAGGAGTCCACGAAGCGGGAGAGGGTTTGGATCAGCGCCGGGCGGAAGACCAAGCCTTCGCGTGCCAATTGATTCTGCATGTGCGCAGCCATAGTCGCCGTGGGCGTGAGCAGGCGCACACCATCGTCGCGGCGACGCAGCGCTTCGCGAAACTGCTGGAGGACGCGATAAGTCTTGCCGGACCCTGCCGGTCCCGTTAACAGGCGCATTGCTTTCAGCTTAGCCCAGCCTTAGCGCCACTTCGTGCTATAAGGGGAGCTTGAAAATCAGAGTGCGAAATGAGACGCGGAATACCGTGCTGGCGAACGCGGCGGAAATTGCAGACACCAGCGCCAAGCGCCGCACCGGCTTGCTGGGCCGCGATCATCTCGATCCGGGCCAGGGCCTGTGGATCGTTCCCTGCGAATCAGTCCACAGTTTCTTCATGAAGTTCGCGATCGACCTGGTGTACCTGGATCGCAAGCAGCAGGTGCGCAAGGTGCGATCACGCATGGTTCCGTGGCGCCTGTCGGCGTGCCTAAACGCGCATTCCATCCTGGAGCTGCCGGCGGGCGTGATAGAAGCCACGGGCACGCAGCGCGGCGACCGGTTGCAGATCGAGCGGTACGAGTAGCTACGAGCTGCCGATCAGGATTCCCGCCAGGAACACGAGCACCCCCCCCACCACGACCTGCAAAGCGGCGGTGACGAAAGGACTATCCATGTAGCGGTGGCGGATGTAGCTGATGGCGCCCAACTCGGCCGCCACGACCAGCACGGCCGTGGTGAACGCGATGTGGAAATTAGGAATCAGAAACGGCAGGGTATGCCCGATGCCGCCGGCAGTGGTCATCAGCCCGCAGACGACACCGCGAACCCACGGATGTCCGCGTCCGGTGAGCGAACCATCGTCGGAGAGCGCTTCGGCGAAGCCCATCGAAATCCCCGCGCCCACCGACGCGGCCAAGCCCACTAGGAAGGCGTCGCCGCTGTTCTTGGTGGCGAAGGCGGCGGCGAACAGCGGCGCCAGCGTCGAGACCGATCCATCCATCAACCCGGCCAAGCCGGGCTGCACGATCTGTAGAACGAACAAGCGGCGGCTGGCGGCTTCTTCCTGGGCGCGCACATCGGTGGTTAGCTTCTCTTCGAGCGACTCGGCTTGAGCCTGGTGCTGGCGCTCGACTTCGGCGAGGTCGCCGAGCAGTTTACGGGTGGAGGCATCGGAGATGCGCTCCTGGGCGCGCTCGTAGAAGCGGCGCGTCTCCAGTTCCATGATCTCGGCCTGTTTGCGGACTTTGTTGATGCCGAGGGGACGCACCAGCCACTCCGGCCGCCGCGTGACGAAGCCCTTGACGTCCTGCCGGCGGATGAGCGGAATGTGCTCCCCAAAGCGCTGGCGGTAAGTGTCGATGAGGCTGCGGCGGTGCCCGGACTCCTCGGCCTGCATCTCCTCGAACATTTTGGCGGTGGCCGGATAGGTGTCGCGCAGGCCGTCGGCGAAATCGGCATAGATGCGGCCGTCTTCTTCCTCCAGGGCGATGGCCAGCGCCAGGATTTCGCGTTCGGACAGGTCTTTGAAGTTTTTCGCCATGGTTCCCTCCGGTGATGCTACCGATACAACTTTGGATACGCCTGACGCATCTCCCGCGTCAGGCCGCGCACGGTTTCAATTTGCACGAGTTCTCCTTGGCCGATGCCGGGACACCAGGCGGCGGTCTGGCGCCACTTGCGGCCGCTCTCCGCCAATTCGGGCCAGAACGGGAAGATGCGGCACTGGGTGGGCTTAGCCGGATGAATCGAGCAGCCGTCCTCGCGGAGAAAGCCGCATTGCGCATCGCGCGGAACCCGCAGGCGTCGAAGGTGGCGGGTGCGATAGATGTGGCGCTTTTCGAAGGCCTCGACCGTCATGCCCAGGAATGCGGCGGCGCGGGCGACGTCGTCTTCGGTCAGGTAGACGAAGCCCTTCTGCCGGCAACATGCCGTACATCCGGGCTGGCATTCGAAGCGCAGTCCTTCCATCGACGCGGACATTTTAACCTGAAACCAGGCTCGATTAAGGAAAAAAAAGCGCCGGGCGGGTGGCCCGGCGCTCCGTCAAAGCGAGATTAGAAATCCACCCGTAGGCCGACCTCGATGGCCCGAGGGGCGCCCAGCGCGAAGACGCCGGTGCCCAATCCGACGCGGTTGGTGATGCGGTCTGCCTGGGTGGTGCCGTTGATCGAGCCGGCGCCGCCGGTGAGCAGCCCGCTGATGACGTTAGGCGGCAGATCGAAGTTGGAGAAGTTGAACAGGTTGTAGAAGCCGATGTTGGGCTCGATGGTGATGCACTCGCCCAACTTGTGTACCCAGCTCAGCTTCAAGTCAAAAGCGCGCATCATGCCCACGCCAACCTCACCCGGCGGCGGCGCCTGAATGGTCGGCGCCACGGCTCCCAGGGCCTGCAACTGCGCCAGGGTGAACAAGCCCGAATTAATGAGGACCTGACCGGCGGGGGTTGGCTGGTTAGCGACGGTACTGTTGTAGTTGTTGATCGCCTGCGTCAAGCCGCCGACCCCGTAGTCGCGATTGAATGTGCCGACCTTGGATCCCGGCAGGAGATCCTGCACAGTGCCGTCACCGGTGAAGTCCGTGCGGAAGATTTCGCCCGGGCCCAACCCGGTATTGGGCACCACCAGCGAAACCGGAAGGCCAGAATAGAAGTGACCGATGATGGAGGCACGGAAACCATAGGCAAAATCCGCCACGGCGCCAAACGAAAACTGGTGCTTCCGGTCGAGCAGCGACGGCCCTGAGTATCCCAACGGATTACGGTTATCAATGGCGTTAATGACGAAATCCTGGTCGTTGTTTCCCGGCGTGGAAGGATTCGAGCCGCCATTGTTGATGAATCGCGACAGGCTATACGACACCTGGAAATTCAAACGGTGCATCCCGCGCATCGGGTTTTTCCAATCCTGGTTCAGCTTCACATCCAAACCGTTATAGACCGACCGGCCGATGGGATAGAGGAATGGCATGCCCGGCGCCGCCGGGTTGATGCCGGAAAAAGCGCACCCATAGGTGATGGGTGGTGGGCAAACCCCGCCGAAGTCGCTCGTGAGAGCCGGACTGGTCAACCCGTTGGAGGCGAAGTCAGCAATACTGAGCGGATGCCCAAGGCCAGGGCAGTTCTGAATACCTTGGTCGATGCTGTTTACGCCGCACTGTTGCAGCGTCGCGCTGATGGCGCCTTGGGCGGCGGCCTTGTTGAAGTACCGCACATCGCCGACGTGGTTTGCATCCACACCCAACAATGTGTGCGTGGTGATGTTGCGCAAGTAATCGACAGTCAGCACCATCCCTTGGCGCAACTGTCGCTGGACTCCGACATTCATCTGGAGAGAGCGTGGAGTCTTGTAATCCGGGTAAAAGACTCCGGTCGGCAGGTTCAAACCGTTCTGTAGAGTCGTGAGTATGTAGTTCGGGTTGGGAGCCGAAAGGTTAAACGGGGTGGCAGCCTGGACCTGGGCCTGGAAGGCGGCGATACCGGAGGCCGCTTGGCCGATGGTCTCATTGCACAGCGTCGGATCGATCGACAACGTCCCGCCGGGAACGGCTATCGGGATAACGGAACCGAAGGCGCACGGTACCGGGAACTGCAGAAATGCGCCGTTCTTCAAGCGCACGGGGCGGTCAAACAGCACGTTGTTGAAGATCACGTTCTCGTAGAACAGGCCCGCGCCGGCGCGGATCACTGTCTTGCCAGTGCCCTTGGGATCCCAGGCAATTCCGACTTGTGGAGCGAAGTTTGTATTTGGCTGGTTCACGCGCCCGCCCGTTCCCGGTATCAGCGCGTCCAATTCGGGGAAGCCGGGCAGATCACTATCCGTGCGGCCGGTGTCGCGCACGTAGCGCAAGCCATAATTCAGCGTAAGGTTCGTCCGGATTTTCCAGGTGTCTCCGACATAGAACGCGAAACGGTTGTCCGGACCTAACCGGCCAGCTGGATAACCCAGGGCGGGCTTTTCCGAGGAATAACCTACCCCGTTGCCCATAACAACGACTTCGACCGGGTAGTTGAGGGGATTGCCCGCGCCTCCCGGGAATGGTCCATTGGCCGCCGCGGCGGCGTCGGAGGGCACGAAATTGGTCTGGATCTGCGGTGCCAGGCTGAAGAAACTGGCGAAACCTCCGACGACGACGTAGTTATAGTTAACGCCGTAACGCAAGAAGTGCTTGCCAAGCGGGCGGCCGCCGTCATACTTGATCTGGCGGTTGAGTTGCAACGTGGCCTGCGGAGCCAGGTAGTTCGGGCCGGTTTGGGGGCCGTTGTTGACAGCGATATTGACGCCGATGTTGGCTAACGGCAGTCCGCTGCCAATCACTGCATCCGATATGCCGTTTTCGAACTTCATGTTTGAAAACCGGATGCTGTGCGTGAACTGGCCCGTACTGAAATCCGCGCCGGTCACGTAGGTTCGCGTGTAGTTCTTATTCTTGTAAACCTGCAGGCTGGAGGAAAAGAACGTGGCCTCGGCCAGGGTGTTGTAGTAGTTGAACCGCGCAAACAAACGGAGGTTCTTGGTGGCTTGCCAGTCGAGCCGTATCATGGGCGTGTTTTCGCGGAACGGCGCCTGGAATGAGCCCGAGAATCCCTGGAAGGGCTCGGCGTACTGCACCGGCACGGAGGCGTCTTGCTTGGTCCGTTCGTAATCGGCGAAGAAGAACAACTTGTCCTTGATGATGGCGCCGCCGAAGCGCCCGCCCATCTGGTTGCGCTGATAAGGCGCCGGCAATCCCACCGGGTGCGGGATCGATGCCCCTATCCTGCTGTCGCGCAGGTAGTAGAAGGCCTGGCCGTGATACTCATTGCTTCCCGAACGGGTAATCACGTTTACCGCGCCCGAAGAAGTGAGATCGTTCGAAAGATCCAAGTTCGACTGGCTGATCTGGAATTCTTGAATGGAGCTGGAGCCAATGTCCTGGGTGGTGGTGCCGACTGTCTCATCCGATACATCCACGCCATCCACCGAGATGCGCGCTGTGCGGCCGAAGCGGCCGCCAAATGAGATGGAGGAATAGCCCACTTTGGTGGGGTCAAAGTTCGTGCCGTCCTGAATCTGCACGCCCGGCTCCAACTGTGCCAAGTCCAGGAAGTTGCGGCCGTTGATCGGCAGATCATCGATTTGCTGCGCCGTCAGGACGCCTTGCACGGTCGCCTGCTCGGTGTTGATGGTGACCGCCGAAGCAGAGACCTCCACCACCTGCGTCGACTGGCCGAGTTCCAGCGCGACGCTGCCCGGGGTGGCGCTGCCCACTTTCACATCCAGGTTCAACTCCGCCGTGCGGAATCCCTGGGCCGCCACTCTTACCTGATACTCGCCGGGAATCAGCCCGCCGGAATTATAGATACCGGCGGCGCCCGTGGTCAGGTTGATTATTTGCCCAGTCGCCTTGCCAGTGATCGTGACTTTCGCTCCCGGAACCACAGCGCCCGCCGGATCAGTGACCGTGCCTTGGATAGTTCCAGTAGCAATAGTAGTCTGCCCATACGCTACCAGCGCGAGCGCAAGCGCGAGAATACACAACTGCCCCAAGGGAAATATTGTGGCCCGCATCCCCTGACCTCCAAATCGTAGAAATACGATTCGGCTGTTATATCCCAAACATCATGTAGCTGTCAAGCTAGATCTTAGGGTAATCCCGTACTCGGGAGGCGGGCCGCCGGTCAGACACCCCAGCAGTAGTCTTCGACGGCTTTCTCGATCGAGTCGTCCTGCTCGGTCTGGCGCACCAACTCCAGTTTGATCGCATCCACCAGCGCGTTCCAGCTGGCCACGATGACATTGTCGGAGACACCCACCGTCGACCAACTCTTGCGGTGGTCCGACCATTCGATGAGCACGCGCACCTTCGCCGCCGTGCCTTTCCGCGGCTCCAGCACGCGCACTTTGTAGTCCGTGAGGCGGACCCCAGCGGTTTGCGGATACACCGAAGACAGGCACTTACGCAGGCAGAGATGGAGCGCGTGGAAGGGCCCGTGGCCGGAGGCGGTGGCGGAGTGGATGCCGTCCTGCGCCCGTACCGTTACGTTGGCCGTGGAACGCGCTCCGCCTGTGGCGCCTGCCTTGGTGATGACCTCGTAAGCTTCAACCTCGAAGAAATTAAGCCCGGGATGCAGCACTTCGCGCACGAGCAGTTCGAAGGTTCCTTCGGCGGCTTCCAGTTCGTAGCCGTCGAACTCCATCTGTTTGATGCGCTCCAGCAATTCGCGGCGTGAATCTTCGTTCAGGCGGTCGGCAAGGCCATGCTGTTTCAGTTTGTATAGAATGTTGCCACGGCCGGACAGGTCGCTGATCAGGACCCGCTGGCGGTTGCCTACAGCCCCCGGAACTACGTGCTCATACGTGGTGGGTTCCTTGAGGACCGCGGAAACGTGTACACCACCTTTGTGCGCAAACGCACTATGCCCGACGAACGGCTGGTTATTGGGCACGGGCAGGTTGGCCAGCTCGGCGACATACCGCGCCACGTTGGAAAGACTGATCAGCTTGTCCTGGCCGATGGCCGTGTGGCCGAGTTTCAGCTCAAGGTTGGCGATAATGGAGCACAGGTTGGCGTTGCCGCAGCGTTCGCCGTATCCGTTGATGCATCCCTGAACGTGCGTGGCGCCGGCCTCCACGGCCGCCAACGTGTTGGCCACTGCCAGGTCCGAATCGTTGTGCGTGTGGATACCCAGAATTCCGTCGAAGCGCTTACGCACCTCGGCGACGATCTCTGTTAAGCGCGCGGTGAGCGTGCCGCCATTGGTGTCGCACAGACACAGGACCGTGGCGCCAGCAGCCTGAGCGGCTTCGAGAGTCCGCAGCGCGAAAGAGGGGTTCGAACCGTAGCCGTCGAAGAAGTGCTCCGCGTCGTAGACTACTTCCTTGCCGTGCGCGACCAGGTAGGCCACCGTATCGCGGATGAGGGCCAGGTTGTCTTCCTCGCTGATGCCCAGCGCGCGCGCGGTGTGCAGGTCCCAACTCTTGCCGAAAATCGAAACCACGGGAGTCCCGGCTGCAATCAGTGCTTGCACATTCCGGTCTTCCTCCACCGGGTTGCGCGCAAATCGCGTGGCGCCGAACGCGGTCAGCTTGGCGTGCTTCAATTGCAGTTCCGAAGCCGCCCGCGTGAAAAACTCCTTGTCCTTGGGGTTCGATCCTGGCCAGCCGCCTTCAAGATAGTCGATGCCCAACTCATCCAGTTTTTGCGCGATCAGCAACTTATCGTCGACTGAAAACGAGACTGACTCCCCTTGGGTACCGTCGCGCAGTGTAGTGTCGAAAGTAAAGATCTTCATGTTAGTCGGCCCCTACGCTTTGCGGTACGCCGGCTTCTTTCTTCCTCTTCTTCAAGAAGGTCATCATTTCGCGCAGTTCGCGGCCCACGCGTTCGATCGGCTGATTCTGCGCGGCCTCCCGCATGGCCAGGAAACGATTGCGGCCGGTCTTATTTTCCTCGATCCACTGCCGCGCGAATTCACCCGACTGCACCTCGCTCAGGATCTTCTTCATTTCGGCGCGCACATGGGCGTCCACAATGCGCGGGCCGCGGGTATAGTCGCCATATTCCGCGGTGTCCGAGACGGAATAGCGCATGTAACTCAGGCCGCCTTCCTGGATTAAGTCCACGATGAGCTTGAGTTCGTGCAAGCATTCGAAGTAGGCGATCTCGGGCGCGTAACCCGCCTCAACTAGTGTTTCGAAGCCCGCCCGAATCAGCTCCGACGCGCCGCCGCATAACACCGCCTGCTCGCCGAACAGGTCGCTTTCGGTTTCTTCCTTGAAGGTGGTTCCAATGACTCCTGCCTTGAGACTTCCCAGAGCGCCGGCGTAAGCCAGCGCCGTTTCGAGCGCCCGCCCGGAGGCGTTCTGGTGGATCGCGACCAGCGACGGCACGCCCACACCCTCGGTGAACAGCTCCCGCACGCGATGACCGGGCGCCTTGGGCGCCACCATGGAGACATCCACGTTCGCGGGTGGCTTGATCTGACCGAAGTGGATGTTAAACCCGTGGGCGAACATCAGCGTTTTGCCGGCGGTAAGGTGCGCCTCAACATCCTTGTGATACAGGTCCGCTTGGATGTGATCGGAGACCAGGATCATCATGATGTTAGCCGCCCTCGCGGCGCCCGCGGTGTCCAGCACTCTCAGTCCGGCGGCCTCTGCTTTAGCCCGCGACTTACTTCCCGGATACAGTCCGACCACCACGTCCACGCCGGAATCGCGCAGGTTGAGGGCATGCGCATGTCCCTGGCTGCCGTAGCCGATAATCGCGACCGTGCGATCGCGCAACAAGTCAAGGTTGCCGTCTTTTTCGTAATAACGTTTCGCCATTACAGTCTCCTAAACAGTTGCCAGAGTGCCGCGCGGACCCGGCACGGGGGGCTGCAGCTTCGGCTTTTTGCCTTCCAGCGACACGGCTATCACACCGGAGCGGGTAATGTCGATGTCGCCGTAGCTCCGCATCACATCGATAAACTCGTTCAGTTTTTCCGGATCGCCGGTGGCTTCGAGGGCAAAGCCCTCGGTGGAAGAGTCCACCACGCGCGCGCCGAAGATCTCAGCTTCCTTCAGTACCGCCGTACGGGTCTCGAGGACGGTGCGCACGCGCACCAGGACTAAGTCGCGGCACACAGCCGGCGCTTCGGTCAGATCCACCGCTTGCAGCACATTGACCAACTTGTTCATTTGCTTGATGACCTGCTGGCGCAGGTTGGCGTCCACGTCGACCACGATGGTCATGCGAGACAGCTCCGGGTCGAGAGTACGCGCGACCGTGAGACTCTCGATGTTATAAGCCCGCGCGCTCAATAACCCGGTAACACGCATCAAGGCGCCCGGCTTATTCTCAAGTAAGAGAGAGATAATCTGCAACATAGTCAGTACTCCTATTTGGGCACGGCCACCGGTTGCGGCGGACCCAGCACCATCTCGTTAATTGCGCCGCCGGCCGGCACCATGGGATACACGTTTTCGTACGGCGAGACCTTCACATTCAGCAGATACGGCCCAGGCTCGCGTACGGCCTCTTTCAGCGCGGGAGCCAGTTCACCCGGCTTGTCGATGGTACGTCCCCGGAATCCGTACGCGGCCGCCAGCTTTTCGACGTCGGGAAAAGAGTCCAGCTCCACCGCGCTCAGCCTGTTGTTGTAGAAGAGCTCCTGCCACTGCCGGACCATGCCCAGATAGCCGTTGTTCATGATCACGATCTTGATTGGCAGGCCGTAGCCAGTGACGGTGGCCAATTCTGGAATGGACATCTGGAATCCGCCATCGCCCACCAGGGCGAACACCAGTTTGTCGGGCCGCGCGAACTGCGCGCCGATCGCGGCGGGCAGCCCGAAGCCCATGGCGCCCAACCCGCCGGAGTTGATCCAATGACGGGGCGCGTTGAACCGGACGAACTGCGCCGCCCACATCTGATGCTGCCCCACGTCTGAAGTCACAATCGCTTCGCCGCCCGACAAGCGGTCGATCTCCATCATGAGGTGCTGCGGTTTGATTTCGGAATCGGAAACGACGGGGGCCAGCGGATGCTCGGCTTTCCAGGCGCGGATCCGCGACCACCACGCCTGCCGCGCCGACGCCATGCGCTGGGTCCGTTCCGGCCTGGTTTCCGCCAGCACCTTGTTGAGCCGGGTCAGCACGCGTTTCACGTCGCCCACGATGGGCACATCCGGGGCGCGATTCTTGCCGATCTCCGCCGGGTCGATATCCACGTGGATGACTTTGGCGTGCGGCGCGAAAGCCGCCAGGCGCCCCGTCACGCGGTCGTCGAAGCGCACGCCCAGCGCGATCAGCACGTCGCAGTGGGTCATTCCCATGTTGGCCGCGTAGCTTCCGTGCATCCCCGGCATGCTCACGAAATTCGGATGATTGGCCGGCAGCGCTCCCAGTCCCATGAGGGTCGTGACCGCGGGCGCGCCGAGTATCTCCACCAGTTCCCGCAACTCCTCCGACGCGTTCGCCGCGATAATCCCCCCCCCGGCGTATACGAACGGGCGCTCCGCTTCCCACATGAGTTGGGCCGCACGCCGGATCTGGCCCGTGTGACCTTCGGTGAACACTTTGTAGCCAGGCAGGTGAATGGCAGCGACCGGGGCGTAATGCCCCTGCGCCTGGAACACATCCTTCGGAACATCCACCAGCACCGGGCCGGGCCGTCCACTGGATGCGATGTAAAACGCTTCGTGCACGACCTGCGGCAGGTCTTCCAGACTCTTCACCAGGTAGTTGTGCTTGGTACACGAGCGCGTAATGCCGAACGTGTCGGCCTCCTGAAACGCGTCGCTGCCGATCAGTTTGCTCGAAACCTGGCCGGTGATTGCCACAATGGGAATGGAATCCATCATGGCGTCCACTAAGCCGGTTACGAGGTTCGTGGCGCCCGGGCCGGAGGTCGCGCAGCACACGCCCACCTTGCCGGTGGCCCGCGCAAAGCCTTCCGCCGCGAAGCAGGCGTTTTCTTCGTGCCGTACCAGCACATGGCGAATGTGGTGGTCGTAGAGGGCATCATAGAAAGGCAGGGTCACGCCTCCCGGATATCCGAAGAAGCAGTCCACGCCTTCCCGTGCCAGACACTCCAGCAGCATCTTTGCGCCATTCATCAGACTCGACATCGCATATACCTCACAAGAATCTTCCAGAAATAAAAAAGGCCATCAGCCGGCTTGGTTCGCCCCGCTGATGGCCTCGGAACCCTGTTCCGAGCGGGCCTCAAGCGGGGCCGGCTACGATGACCAATACGATAATAATAATGATTACGGGAACAGACAGACGCGATAACAGCACCGCAGGAAGGATTGGCCGGGTTGTAGAACCGCGTGTCACTTCTCTTAAGTGTACCTTACGGCTATGGCAAATGCAACAACGGTAAATCCTGGCTGTCGTAGCTCTTTAGAAATGTCCCTCCGCGCCGAGGCCTCCATATATGCGGATTCCGAGAGCTCCCATTCCCTCCTGTGAGGAAGGAGGGTTTCTGGCGGGCGGCAGGTTCTGTCCAGGCCGCGCGCCGTGTTTGCGCGCGCCGGAGGGGAGCCTTGACGGGTCCTGCCGCACGCTGGACAATTGCGAAAGAGGGAATGGGAGCGGCACTCCCGTCAGAAGGGACATTTCTATTGGGGCGAAAAAGGGGACATTTTCATCGAGGTTCAACACAACGGTAAATCCTGGCCTACCAGAGCTAACGGCGTGAGCCGCGCGCGCCTGGGCAACAGTCGTCAGGGC